>JACKQG010004535.1_pt2 | contig 13669 bp, 11 predicted proteins | sample 8237621 | NCBI WGS metagenome assembly JACKQG01 (sample SAMN15677084, study PRJNA649215) | marine metagenome | biome: marine; feature: Black Sea; material: saline water; isolation source: suspended particulate matter (SPM) from the Black Sea western gyre | collected 2013-06-09/2013-06-10 | depth...
CACCTGATGTTGATTGATCTGCGGAAGAAGTTCCCGGAAATTACCGGAAAGCTGGTTGAGAATACCCTGGTAAAAGCTGATATCACAGTTAATAAAAACATGGTTCCGTTTGACAGCCGGTCACCATTCCAGACTTCTGGTTTACGCATAGGCACCCCAGCGATTACCACCCGCGGCCTGACAGAGGAGCATATGGCGCCTGTTGTTGATCTGATTGATGAAGTGATCGGGGATATTGAGAATGAAGATAAGATTCTTAAGGTGAGGAATCAGGTAAATGAGATGATGGATGAGTTTCCGTTGTTTGCTTATTGATAACCATGAAGACATTATATCTTGTACGGCATGCGAAATCTTCCTGGGATCATCCCGAGTTGAGTGATTTTGAGCGACCGTTGATGAAAAAAGGCATCCGGAAAAGCAAACCGGTCATTGAATACCTGCAAAAAAAGCGGATCTCTCCCGATTTATTCATTTCCAGTCCGGCTGTGCGAGCTATCGAGACGGCCCGGATATTTGCCAGAGGTTTAGGTTATTCTGAGGAGAAGATCCTGATTAACCGGAAAATCTATGATGGTCATTATGACCATATCCTTGATATTATTTATGGTACTTCCAATAATATAGATACCTTGATGCTTTTCGGTCACAATCCCATGATCAGCAACCTGGGTAACCTCTTTGTGCATCCCGGGATTGATTATATGCCGACATCAGCTGTAGTTGGCATCTCGTTTGCCACGGATCAGTGGGAAGATATTCCGAATGCGAAATCGAGTCTGCTATTTATGCTTACGCCAAAAAAACTCATATAGAATCCATGGCCTCTCGAACCAAATCGCAGATACTTAACCGTGAAATAAGCTGGCTTTATTTCAATGGAAGGGTGTTACAGGAGGCTGCAGACAAGCGAAATCCACTCATAGAACAGCTGAAGTTCCTCGGAATCTTTTCCAACAACCGGGATGAATTTTTCCGGGTACGGGTTGCTACCCTCAACAGGATCGTAAAAGTGGGAAAGATCACCCAGGGTACCGATTACAATCCAAAAAAAATCCTGCAACAGATAGGGGAAATTGTTCAGGTGCAGGAGAGGGAGTTCCAGCGGATTTTCAATGCAATTGTCACAGAGCTCGCTGACCACGATATTCATATTATCAATGAAAAACAGCTGACACCGAAGCAAGGGGAGTTTGTCAGGAAGTACTTCGAGGAGCAGGTCCGGGTATTCCTGTTTCCGCTAATGATCAGCAGTTTCAAAGATATCTCATCCCTGGTCGACAAATCGATCTACCTGGCTGTCTCCCTCGAAAGCAGTGATCCTGAAATAAAGCCTGACCATGCGCTCATTGAGGTGCCAACCAGGTCGGTTTCCCGTTTTCTCATCCTGCCAAAGGTGAGAAAAAAACAATATGTGATGTTGCTGGATGATGTGATCCGGTTCTGTCTGTCAGAGGTCTTTTTTCTCCTGGGATATGACAAATACTCCGCATATACAATGAAAGTCACACGTGATGCGGAGCTGGATATTGATACAGACGTTTTAAAAAGCTTCCTGGAGGTGATGGCGGAAAGCATCAAGCAGCGGAAGCGTGGGAATCCGGTCAGATTTGTTTACGACAACTCCATGCCGGAGGAGTTCCTGAAGTTAATTACAAAACGATTGGATATCCGGAAAGATGACCCGATCCGGGGAGGAGGCAGATACCATAACTTCAAAGACTTCATGAGATTCCCGAATCTGAATCATCCGGAACTCGAACATCCCCCCATGCCCCCGAAGCGGCATCCTGAAATCACTCTCAACACCAGTATCATCACCCTGATGAAGGAGAAGGATATCATGCTCCATTTCCCCTATCAGACGTTCAGGCATGTCATTGATCTGTTGCGGGAAGCATCAATTGATCCCAAAGTCAGATCGATCAAGATGACTATTTACCGGGCTGCCAAAGACTCCAGTATCATCAATGCCCTGATCAGTGCTGCCCGAAATGGAAAACATGTAACTGTATACCTGGAGTTGCAGGCCCGTTTTGATGAAGAGGCAAACATCTACTGGACCGAAAGGCTCCAGGAAGAGGGTGTCAAAGTCATCCATAGTATTCCGGGACATAAGGTTCATTCCAAATTGCTGTTGATTCGTCGAAAAGAGAATAATGAAAATGCACTTTATTCGATGGTCAGTACAGGAAATTTCAATGAAGATACCGCGCTGGTATATACTGACGATGGCCTGTTAACATCTGACCCCCGGATCTGTCAGGATGTGAATAATGCTTTTCACCAGATGGAATCCGCTTACCGGCCTTATAAATACAAGTCTATGGTGCATGCCCCTTTTAACATGCGCGCTCATTTCATCAGCATGCTGAATTATGAGATCCGTCAGGCTAAAGCAGGGAAAGAGGCCTGGGCGATTATCAAACTGAACAACCTTGTTGACACAACCATTGTAAGAAAACTTTACCAGGCAAGCCGGGCTGGTGTTAAACTCGAGTTGATTGTTCGTGGCATTTGTGTTGTTATTCCAGGGGTTCCCGGAATGAGTGACAATATAAAAGGTATCAGTATTGTCGACAGGTTTTTGGAACACTCCCGGGTTCTGGTGTTCTGTAACGGCGGAGACCCAAAATATTACATCACGTCAGCCGACTGGATGGTGAGAAACTTCGACAACCGGATTGAGGTTGCCTGTCCTGTTTACGATAAAAAAATCCAGAAGGAACTCTGGGATATGCTTCAAATCCAGCTCAAAGACAATACGAAAGCCCGCATACTTGTAGGGCAGGGTGAGCCAAATACCTATCGTAAAACAAAGGGCAAACCCATACAATCACAGGTGAAGATTTACGAATATCTTTCTGGGAAGAAGATGTGACTTGTGACTAGTGACCGGTATTCGCGGTTTTGCATAATTTATCGATCTCTTCAAGTGTAAGGTTCTTATCGCAGCAGAAGTCTTCACCTTTCTGATGTTCAGTACAAACTTTAATTTTCCGGTAAGCAATCCGCTGGATGTTCAATAGATGACTGACGGAGATATTATCTGTAGTAAAGTTTTTTCCGCCTGATCCGCAAGCGAGTGTCAACGAGGGTGTAAGTGAATTATAAAGCCCACCAATTGCTCCCTGCGAAGAGGGTGTGTTAACGACGATACGTCCGGCATTCAGCGTATGTGCAAAGTAGTTGATCTTGGCCTGGTTGTTGGAGTAGATGCTAACGGTATGGCCCAGTCCTCCATGTGCGTTGATCCGTTTGCACAAGGTGATGGCATTATCAAAATCCACAACCTCATAGTAAGCCAGAATAGGCGCAAGGATCTCCAGTGAAAGGGGCCACTCGATGCCTACCTGATGTGGTTCCATGGGGGCTACGAGCAGCCTGGTTCCTTTAGGAATCTCTATCCCCGCCAGGCGAGCTATTACCTCAGGAGTCTGACCAATCACCTCCGGGCTCATCGATCTCTGTGTTGTGTTGATTGCTATCTTCCCTACTTTCTCCATTTCGCCGGCAGATAGAAAATAGGCCTTTTGCCGTTTGAACTCTTTTCGAACGTCTTCCGCATTATGTCGGGAGACTACCACTGATTGTTCACTGGCACAGATAGTTCCCAGATCAAACAACTTCGATGTCAGGATCTGATCTACCGCAAATTTCACATCAGCACTCCTTCCGATGTATACGGGAACATTGCCGGGACCAACTCCGATGGCTGGATTTCCGGAACTATATGCAGCTTTGACCAGACTTACTGAACCGGTAGCCAGCACCAGTGCTGTTTTTGAATGACCCATGAATGCCATTACCTGATCTCTTGAAGCACGCGGGATCCACTGGATGCAGTTCTCCGGAGCGCCTGCGTTACGTGCCGCTTCGTAACAAATCTTAGCAGCTGCGATAGTACATTCCCGAGCTGCTCCGTGCGGGTATATGATGATCGGATTCCGTGTCTTCATCGAAATAAGGCTCTTGAACGTCGCTGTAGAGGTTGGATTGGTGACCGGGGTGATCGCGAATATCGGTCCCATCGGTCGGGCGATCTCCGTGATCATCGCCTCTTCATCTTTCCGAATAACTCCTACCGTTTTTTGATCTTTGATATCACGATAAACAAATCTGGTGGCAATGATATTCTTCACCATCTTATCATGTATGTTCCCTATACCTGTCTCTTTGTGAGCCATCTCGGCCAGTTTCCAGCGGTTAAGGAATCCAGCCTCATAAACTGCACGCGTGATTTCATCAGTCTGTTCCTGATCAAGTTTTGTGAACGCATGAGCCGCGATTAATGCTTTTTGAATGGTCTCCTCGATCAGAGGATCATGTGTGTGAGATTCCATAGCATGGCATTTATGTAAACAAATATATATGTTTTTAAATAAACCTGGTGAACTGGTGGGTTTGTGAGTTGGTGAGTGAAGTTTTTTTTGAATTTTAAATAACTGGTTGTAAATTTGTTAGTTCGATGTGGAAGAAGATCTTGAATATTGTCCTGAATAAATATTTCCTGACAACTGTTGCATTTCTGATATGGTTATTTTTCTTTGACAGCAATAATGCGGTGTTACGCCTGAAACTCAAGAACCAGTTAAATGAACTGCAACGCGAAAAACAATTCTATCTGGATGAGATCCAAAAAGATTCTATCCTCACGGAGAAGTTATTGAATGATACTGCTGAACTAGAGCGTTTCGTCCGGGAGAAGTACCTGATGAAGAAGGAGAATGAAGATGTTTTTCTGGTGATAGATACTACACCGGATCTACATCAATGATCACCCTAACTCCTGAAAATTCCTTATTTCGCGAAAATACTTCTATGGTTTCCTTCAGCTGTTCTTTCATTGAAACTAATTTCCCTCCCCGTTCCAGTTTGATCATGATCTGCTTGATATAGAGGTTCATAATACGGGAGACCATTGGGTATTCGGGGCCGAGAATACGTTTGCCAAATACATTACGAAGGTCGGCTGCCAGAATCGAGGAAGCTTTGTTTAATTTATCTGATTTTTTGTGCTTCAGACGCAGGATAATCAACCTGTTAAAAGGAGGATATTTGAAACGATTCCGTTCGTTGAGTTGCTTCAGGTACATTGCCTGATAGTCGTTAGCAACTACATCCCGGATGATCTCATTGGAGGGTTGCCATGTCTGGACAATTACCTCTCCCCTTCTTTTCTTTCGTCCTGAGCGTCCGCTTACCTGGGCCATCAACTGGTAACTTCTTTCAGCCGATCTGAAATCGGGGTAGCTAAGCATATTATCGGCATTGAGAATGCAGACTGTGCTTACATGGTCGAAATCGAGTCCTTTGGTTACCATCTGAGTCCCTACCAGGATATCGATATTTTGATTTTCAAAGTCGGTGATGATCTTTTGATGCCCGTGTTTCGACCGTGTAGTGTCGAGGTCCATCCTGGCAATGCGAGCTTCCGGAAACATGATCTGGAGGTCTTCTTCCACTCGCTGAGTACCGAAACCTTTCATGTGAATCTGTGTACTGTTACATTCCGGGCATTTTTCCGGCACCCGTGTCACAAATCCACAATAATGGCAACGCAGCTGGTTGATCTGTTTGTGGTATACCAATGTAACATCACAATTTTTGCAGGAGGGCATCCAGTGACAAACTTCACACTCCAGCCTGAGTGAAAATCCCCTGCGATTCTGAAACAGGATTGTCTGCTCCTTGTTATCCAGCGCCTGTTCCAATCGGGCGAGCAACACCGAGGAGAAATGCGATTTCATCTTCCCCTGGCGCAATTCGTTTTTGATATCCACTACCTGCATCTCAGGAAGAGGGAAGTTACCATATCGTTGAAAAAGCTCCACCAGCATGTATTTTCCCTGCCTGGCATTAAAGTAACTCTCCAGGGATGGAGTAGCAGAACCGAGTAGTGCTTTTGCTCCGAACAGATGAGCCAGAAAAAGCGCTGCATCACGACCGTTGTACCTGGGAGCAGGGTCATATTGCTTGAATGATGAGTCGTGTTCCTCATCCACGATCACCAATCCCAGGTTGGTAAAGGGAGCAAAGAGAGCCGACCGTGCACCCAGAATCACATCATATTGGTTTTCTATCGTACGGTTCCAGATCTCCGCTTTCTCTTGTTCGTTAAAGCGGGAATGGTAGACTCCGATGCGATCGCCAAAATATTTCTTCAGGCGGCTAATAATCTGCGTGGTCAGAGCGATTTCGGGAAGAAGGTAGAGTACTTGCTTTCCCGTATCGATAGCCTCCTGGATCAGTTTAATATAGATCTCTGTTTTTCCGCTGGAGGTTACACCGTGAAGTAACACCACATCCTTTTCATGCCATCCGTTTCTGATATTTACTAATGTATCTCCCTGAATTTTTGTGAGTTTGATATTGTCTGTTGAGATCCCTTTCGCTCCTGAATCGATTCTGCTAACTTGCTTCTCAGTGAGAATAAAAATCTCTTTCTTTATCAGGGAGTCCAGAGCACTTCCGCCTCCCTTCAGGTTCTTCAACAGGGCAGATCTGTTGATCGAAACCGCCTCTCCTTGTGTATAACCGGTCATATGGATAAAAGTCATCAACACCTCTAATTGTCGCGGAGCTCTCTTTTCCAGCAGATCAAAATTCTCGCGAAGCATCTCTTCGCTGGCAACCAGTCTATCAGAAAGAGCGATGAAAGTATCTTTTTTCGGCCGGTATTTATCTTTGATCTCCTCCTCCAGCAGGATCATCCCTTTGTCGATCATGGTCTTGATAAAGGGGATTACTTTTTGCTGGTCAAGGATCTTCATTACATCCGAGATAGCGATGGTTTTTTGATTTCCCAATGCTTCCATCAACAACAACTCCTTTTCATTCAACTGGCTTGTATCTCCTGAGAAGAGAGGATTGAGAACCACTTTCGATTCACTGGCAAGCTTAAATACGGAAGGGAGAGCTGCATTCATCACCTCTCCGAGGTGACAGAGGTAATAAGAAGCGATCCAATCCCAGAGATCAAATTGAATATCTGATACGATCGGGGCTTCATCAAGGATAGAAAGAATATATTTGGGTACGTGCCTGGCAGGTGGTTTCTGGTGGATTTTCCGGATCAGGGCTGTATAGATCCTGCGCGAGCCAAACTGAACAACTACCCTCTTTCCCTCCTTCACTGCATCATTCAAGGCATAGGGCACCCGATAGGTGAAGGTACCGCTTACCGGGAGCGGGAGAATGACGTCGGCGAAAAGAGTTAAACGCTCCACTGCAATTTACGATTTACGATTTTAGATTGACGATTTTTAGATTCGACTCATGAATTACCGTTGTTTTAGGTGCTTTCAAAGGTAGGGAAAAATAGGAGGTTAATTTTTTCTCGATCCTTCGTATAAGTCGAATCTGGCGAAACGGCATTCGAGGGGCCCATTGAACAGGGGTATTTTCCGGGAGGGTTTCAGGCCAAGGAATTTCAGCGCTTTCATATCAGAGGAGATGATCCAGGCTTGCCAGCCGGTATAGAGTTGTTTCAGGGCATCACCCAGGCTGCGGTAGAACGCGATCACATCATCGAGCCCGATCCGTTCATCGTAAGGAGGGTTCATGATCATTAATCCTACTTCGAATGGTGGTTTGGTTGCATGAAAGTTGGACACTGTGAGTTGAACAGACTTTCCCAGGTGGGTTTTCTGGATATTGATCTTCGCGGAATGGATCGCCTGACGCGATTTATCTGTTCCCCGAACAGGCACCGTAACAGGTTGGATCCGTCCATCGGCATCTGCTTTGATTTTGGCCCACAGGGAGGCATCAAAATCATTCCATTTCATCAAGCCGAACTCGCGGCGAAAGTATCCTGCCGGGGTGTTCGATGCCAGCATCGCTGCTTCCATCGGGATCGTTCCGGAACCACACATCGGATCATACAGGGGTGTTTGTTGATCCCAGCCCGCAAGCTGAATCAGTCCTGCTGCAAGGACTTCACTTAAGGGAGCTTCCCATGTCCGCTGACGATATCCCCTTTTGTGGAGGGATGATCCTGAACTGTCGAGAGAGACCGAACACTGCTCTTTGTTCAGGTGGATGTTGATGCGCAGATCGGGATTTTTCAGGTCAACTGAAGGACGCTTCCCATAGATCGTGCGAAACCGGTCGGCGATAGCATCTTTTGCTTTTTGAGCCACGAAAAGTGAGTTGGAAAAGACCGATTTGTTGATGACTGCATCGACAGCGAATGTCTGGCTCCCGGTCATGTATTGCTCCCAGGGGAGATCTTTTATACGGATATAGAGGTCCTCCTGTTTATGCACCTGAAAGGAGGCTATATATTTTAGAAACCGGAGTGCCAGTCGTGAGCAGTAGTTGACCCGGTACAGGATCTCCTGATCCCCATGGAACCTTACGGCGCGAGCGAGCTGTTCGGTTTTAATACCCATCTCCTGTAATTCGGAAGCGAGAATCTCTTCGAACCCGGTAAGGGTTTTTGCAATTATCTGGAACGAATCGGTCAATGCACAAAGGTTTGTACAAACATAATGTAAAATAGCACGCTGATGACACGGATTTGTTCGGTAACACGGATAACGACAGATCTTTTCATCCTCTTTTTGTAATTTTGGCAAAATTTCCGGTATGCGTTTGCGGACTTTCTGTCTTTCCATTCTTTTTCTGATCCCATTGGCCGGTCTGTTTTCCCAGGTGTTATATACAATTTCAGGGCAAGTTCTTGATATAGAAACAAGAGCGCCGCTGGCATTTGTGCATATCGTGATTAATGAGAGCAACTATGGAGGCACCACCGATATCGATGGAGAATTCAGCTTCCGATACCGTGAGCCAATCACCTCATTGAGATTCTCCTACGTTGGTTATGAAAAGAAAGTTTCTCAGGTTGAAAACAAGATGAAAGACCTTACAATTTTCCTTCAGCGGAAAGAGATTGAACTGCAGGAGGTGGAGATTCTGGCTAAAGTCAATCCGGCTCACCGGATCATTCGGAATGCTGTCGATAACCGGGATATCAACGATCCCGAGAAGTTGAAATCATTCTCTTATACGATGTATGAGAAGACAATTTTCTCGATTGATGCAGATACAAGCATCAATCAAATTTCATCTGACTCAACCCGGCAGGGAGGTATAGCCGGAATTACACTTGATTTTCAGGAGACAACAGATTCTGTTCTGAAGGATACAGCTACCCTAGACTCTGCAACCAGGTTTATCGAGAAGTTGATGAGTGAGCAATATCTTTTTCTGATGGAGAACGTGACCAAACGAAAGTTCCTTTTTCCGAACAGAAGCTACAACGATGTGGTTGCCACAAAAATGTCGGGATTTAAAGATCCGATATTTATCTTCCTGGCTACCCAGATTCAGTCGTTTTCTTTCTACAAACCATTTATTACTATCTTCCAGAGCAGTTATGTCAATCCGATCAGCAGCGGAAGCCCTGGCAAGTATTTCTTCATGATAGAAGATACAAGTTACATGGATCGCGACACGGTCTTCATCATCTCATTCCGGCCACGAAAAGGAACTAACTTCGATGGATTGAAAGGGATCATCTCGATCAGCACGAACCGCTGGGGAATCCAGAACGTGATTGCCGAGCCGGCCAGCCAGAAGGGACTCCGGATCAAGATCCAGCAGATGTATGAGCTTGTTGATAGTGTGCACTGGTTCCCAGTTCAGTTAAATACGGATGTCTTCTTCACCAATCTGCAAATCGGGAAATATAAAGCGATGGGAAGCGGACGAAGTTACATCCAGGATATTGTACTGAATCCGGAACTTGTTCGCCGGGAGTTCAACCATCTCGACATCGAAGTAGATAAAAATGCAACCAAGCGTAATGAGGATTTCTGGAACCAATACCGAACAGATACCCTGGATGCGAAGGATCGCCGCACGTATCATGTACTAGACAGCATTGGTAAAGCGGAAAATTTTGATAAGATGGCCAAAACTTTCCAGACCGTGATGTCGGGGAGGATCCCATGGGGGCCGATTGATTTTGACATCAACCGGATGATTGGATACAACTTCTACGAAGGTCTCGTCCTTGGATTAGGCATCCACACAAACGATCGAGTTTCCAAATGGTTTAAAATCGGTGGTTTCTATCAGTATGCTTTTGCGATCTCTACCAGCAAATATGGTGGAGATGTGAGTTTCCTGCTCAACCGGCGAAACGATGTAACCATCAGTGCAGCATACTCATATGACCTGATTGAATCGGGAGGTGTTCGGTTTTTTGATGAGCGTGGCTCCAATCTTAGTTCCACACTGGCAGGAAACTGGCGGAGCCTGATGATCAAGAAACTGGATCGCACGCAGTCGGCCAGTTTGGATCTGACCTTCAGAACCTTTAAGTATCTTTTGTTTGGTGTCGGCCTATCGAGGCAATTCAAAAAGACGACTACTTTCGATCTGGCAACGTTTGAAGGGAATGCGACGATTCTCGACAACGAGTTCGTATTTACTGAGGTCCAGGCTGGTTTCAAATGGGCGTATAAGGAGAAATTCCTGCAAACCGTAGAAACAAAAATGTCCCTTGGAACAAAGTATCCCGTTGTTTGGTTGCAATACACCCGGGGAATCAAGGGATTTCTTGGGGGTGAATTCGATTATAACAGGATCGATCTGAAAATCCGGAAGACCTTCAAATTTAAATACATTGGCGATCTCTCTTTCCAGTTCAACGCCGGGTATGTTGACCAGCCTATCCCCGCCTGTAATCTCTATAACGGCCATGGAAGTTACAGACTCATCACGCTTTATGCACCCAACTCATTTGCCACGATGCGAATGAATGAGTTTTTATCAAACCGGTATCTCTCACTTTACCTTTACCACGACTTCAAATACCTGCTTTTCAAAGGCAAAAAGTGGTTCCATCCCGAATTTGCGCTTTCCCAGAATATCGGGTTTGGCTGGCTGGAGGATAGGGATCGATACACCTATTCCACTGATAACCTGCGGGAGATGAATCTGGGTTATTATGAAACCGGACTGCTGATCAATAACCTGGTAAACCTTCGTGTTTATACTATTGGGATCGGCGCTTTCTATCGCTGGGGGCCTTATTCATTTGATAAGGTGGGGGATAATTTTGCTTATAAAATTAGTGTGATCTTTCCGTTTTAGTTCGTGATCCGTGAACCGTGACCAGTGACTGGTGATTGGTGAGGTGGTGAACTGGTGAGTTTAAAAAAGACTTAATTATCATTGATGTTACTCTTCCTTTTCATAAACAAAATCACCATATACACTTAAACCATCGCGACTAAAACGATAATAATGCTGTATTTTTTCGGGTACGTAAACTGAATCTTCCAAGTTTGATGGATGTATCCAATGTGCAGGAGTGACAAAAGCTGTAACAGTATCATTCCCAAAAATAATATGCAGTGAATCTGTTGTATACATAAATTTTCCTGAATTGCGTTTTCATTGTTCTTTATTTAAAGCATTAATGAATGATGATAAAGCATTACGTAACAACAGTGCCAGAACTATTGTCATAAGCCCTCCTGGAATAGGAATAATGGCACTGGCAATATTTTTTACAGAATCAACATTGACCCCTCCACGGATGACAGGGACCAATCTGTTTGAGCCATTTTTACTCGGAACTTCCTTCACCAGGTTAGAGTAGATATCAATAATACATACACCCGGTTTCAGCCATTCGGGGTTAATGGATTCAGGTCTTTTTGTTACAACAACTAGAAAATCAGCTCTTTTACAATACTCTTTTAGTTTTGCAGAGTTTCCTTTAACAATTGTCAGGGCACAATCATCAGGCACTGCTTTAGTAAATGCTGTTCGGGTAACCATATTTACCAATTGGTTTGCAAAGAATTCTTCATCCAAAACAAGTACCCATTCATGATCTCTTCGAGTTTTTATGTCGTTATTTTCAAACAGTTCAAATAAGGCTGTCGGCAAACACATCGGGTACAGGTTTTTTTGAATATCCGGCATTAAGGTTCCCATTATATTTTTTGGATGAAATCCTTCTACTTCTTTATCAGGGTCTATTCTATTAATTATCCGGATAGGATTCAGATGTTCAGGTAATGGTTGAAGAAGCACAATCGCATGGATCTCATCGTTTCTGTTCAGCGCTTCAATCGATTCAAACAAATCCTCTTCCGAGATATCATCTGGCTTGATCTCTTCAAAAACATGGAATCCCATTTCCTGCGCTAACCGGATATGAAATGGTATATTGTATTTTCCTAAAGGGACTCCCATGAATCCGATAAATGCAATACCGGGAGATTTGCCATGCTTTTCAAAGAGATGTGCAATTTCTTTTTTTACTCCACCTAAGATCTTATCCCTTAGCTGTTCGTCTTTGATGATTTTTGTTTTCATGTTGTCTGTTTTAATTGTTGAGGTGATACTTTTTGCATTGTTACATTGATGCATTGATGCATTAGTAATCTAGAATTTTGTGAAGAAGCCTACGTTTATGAGCCCGCGCAAACCTATGCCAACATCTGCCAGAAATCCAAAATGGTTACCGATACCAACCCTGCAGCTAAAGAGGTTTATCTGAAAAGAAAAACCTGAACCTATTCCCGAGGACTTTCTCTTTGACCCATAAAAATAATTATCCCAAGACGTAAAACCCACCCCTGCTTCAACACCAGAGAATAACCTGACTTTCGGCCTGTGTAAATAGTTGAATTCAAATGATACATTCAATGTTAGCAGTTTCCGGTCTGATTTGTACTTGAAAAACCCAAATATCCACCCATATGTATCGCCTTTGTATCGGTTATATCCAATATTAAGGCCGATGTTCAGCCATTTTACAATTGACCTGGAATACCCAATCTGGATAGGGCCAAAAAATCTTGGAGGATCATAACTCTGTCCATATAGTGGAATGAGTCCCACTTCTACAAAAATTTCATTTTTAGAGAGACTTGCATTTTTATTCTTCAGTTTTTTTTCCTGAGCATTGATTTCATCCGGTATGTGGACGAGGAGTATTAGCAGGAGGATGATTATGGTGAAATGGTTGGGTGTTTTCATGGCTGTGATCTTTATGCATCAAACTTACTCCCATTGGGTAGGGATTTGAAACGGAAAACTGCAATGCCTGAAACCGGGTTGCAAAAATTCCGGAACAATTTAGTTTTTCAGGATACAATAGCAGTTTATTTGCAAATAATGCAATTCTACTGGGTGAGAACTCTCTGATTTTACAATTTTTGCAAAATAAATTTACGCCAGTTGCATATTTTGCAACTTTTTATTGTAAATTGCAAAATGGATCCAGAAATCTCAATTCAAAAGGTTCTTTTTCAATCTATTAAAGAGCGGATTCCGAACCATGTTTCATTTGTTCATGATGTGTCGGAGCTGCTTGAGATAAGTTACGACAGCGCTTATCGCAGAATCAGGGGACAAAAAGAGCTGACAATCTCAGAATTACAAATTCTATGTGCCCATTACCAGGTTTCGCTGGATACGTTGTTCAGTATCAACAGCCAGCATATCCTGTTCAACTCCATGGCGATCGGTGAGGAGGGGCTCAGCTTTGGTGAATGGCTATATGCGGTTATGACTGAGATGAAGAATATCCATTCCTGCAAACAGAAAGAGATCTTTTACTCGGCCAAAGATATTCCTGTATTCCATTTTTTCGAGTTTCCCGAACTCTTCGCATTTAAATCCTTTTTCTGGAACA
>JACKQG010005630.1_pt1 | contig 13667 bp, 8 predicted proteins | sample 8237621 | NCBI WGS metagenome assembly JACKQG01 (sample SAMN15677084, study PRJNA649215) | marine metagenome | biome: marine; feature: Black Sea; material: saline water; isolation source: suspended particulate matter (SPM) from the Black Sea western gyre | collected 2013-06-09/2013-06-10 | depth...
GCTTATCCCGAGAAAGGCCGGATTGTCAGTCAGGTATTCCGATCAGGTGGAGACAAGACGTCAGATCCAACTGCCCCGTTTAGATTTCCGGAGTCTTGACCTCTGCAATCCCTTGGAGAAACTCTTTTTTGAAGTATGCAGCCGGAGGGTTCGAGTAAATTTCATAAGGGTATGGTTCTGGGAGTTTGATCCTCCAAGCCCCCAATTAGCGCTCTTCCATACCCCGTCCCCGGATGAAAACAGAAAAGTGATGACCACTCAGGCCATGGATCGTATCAGGGAACGGTATGGAACAGAGGCAATCAGTTATGGGAAAACTGCATAACCCTTATGTACTAAGTTATTTTTGCGCCGGATGAACGGTGAAAGGTTTACTGAAAAAAATGAACATCGAACATCGAACGTTCAACATCGAATTTTGAATGGTAAAAGATGAAGGGAGAAACTCTAAAAAACCTGAGTTATTAGATGGTATTTTAGAGAAAACATAAGAATCAATTAGGGTTTTCGTTGCGAGTATCAAAACTGCTGAAAAGAAAAGGAAATAGTCATTGAAAGTTCGACATCGGCGTCTTTGTTTACCTGGTTTTTTCATTCGCCATTGGACGTTCGATGTTCGATGTTCAATGTTCATCTTTTTCACCGAACCTCTGAACTCACACATTATGTCTTTTATCCATCTCAACGTCCATTCCGATTATTCCAGGGGCTGGGGGCTCGGCACCATCGAGGAGGTCTGCCAGGCCGCCAAAGACTTGGGGATTAAGCGTCTGGCCCTGACTGATACCAACGGGGTTTATGGTCTGATTTTTTTTGTCCAGATCGCAAAAGAGATGGGAATTAAACCTATCCTGGGGTCTGAACTCTTATATGGCGAACGACGCGCGGTCCTGATTGTCAAGAACCCACAGGGATACGCCAACTTGTGCCACATTATATCTGCCCGCCACTGTCACTCTAATTTTGATCTGACTCGGGCGCTCAGAGAAAGACGCCGGGGTCTTATCATCTTTTCCGATGATTTCAGCCTCCTCAAGTTCCTCAAACGGGATTCAATGGAGGACCTCTTTGTGGAGATGTCTCCGGGCTACCAGATGGCCCGCTGCTACGCCTTTTCCCGTAAGACGGGTATCCCACCCTTAGCCACCAACCGGGTATATATGGCCCGGAAAGACCAGTTTCCACTACACCGGATTCTGAGGGCCGTCTCCCTGAACAGAAAGCTTTCCAGGCTTGTAAATGAAGACACCTGCCGGGAGCATAGTTTTTTAAACACCCCACGTGAAATGATCGACCAGTATCCCCATGCCCCCATAGCCATCTCCAATACCGTTAAGGTAGCCGAATCCGCCCTTTCAAACTGGAATTTTGACCGGATTATTTTCCCTTCCTTTGAGAAATTGGACGCGGAAGAGGCATTTCATCAGCTTTATCGGGCCACTATGGATGGGTGCAGAGAGCGATACGGAAAAATAACCAGGAAAGTAAGGAAGCGGATAGCCCATGAGATGGGGATTATCCGGGAAAAGGAATTTGCCCCATATTTTCTGGTGGTTGCGGATATAGTAAAAAGGGCCGGCCGATCTTGCGGCCGGGGGAGCGCTGCCGCATCCATTGTATCCTTCGCATTAGGGATTACCCACGTGGACCCCATCAAACACCATCTTTTCTTCGAGCGATTCCTGAACCCCGGCAGGATGGATCCACCGGACATCGATGTGGATTTTGCATGGGATGAACGGGACCAGGTGATTGATTATGCCTTTGCGAAGTACGGCAACCGCCGGACGGCCATGGTGGCGAACCACAACACCCTCGGCGCCAGATCGGCCATCAGGGAAGTGGCAAAGGTTTTCGGGCTGACAGACCGGGAAATCGGGCAGGTGACGGACAAGATAGGATTTAAATGGCGTTTGAAGGAGGCATGGCAGGAATTAACCCTTAACCCCAAAATGAGGGGAATAAAATTCAACAAACCATGGGATGATATTATGACCGCCGCGTTTCAGCTACAGGGACATTTCAACCACCTTTCCACACATTGCGGCGGCTTAGTGATAGTGCCGGATGAGGTTCGCAGGTACTGTCCGGTGGAGATTTCCCGCAGCGGTCTTCAGGTCCTCCAGTGGGAAAAGGATTCGGTGGAAGAGTCAGGTCTTGTGAAGATAGATATCCTGGGTAACCGGAGCCTCGCCGTAATCCGTGATGCCCTTGATTTAGTAGAAAAAAATTATGACCACCACATCGACTATGCCGGTCTGAACCCTCTTAATGACCCTCAAACCGCAGCAGTATTTTATAAAGGAGAGACTGTAGGGGTCTTTTATTTTGAAAGCCCCGCCACAAGACAGGTCCTGACCAAGGTAAGATCCGGGTTTACCTTTGATGAGTACCTGACCCTGGACCATTTTCTTCTCAATGTGGTGGTAACATCCATTATCAGACCCGCCTCCAATCAGGCCATACACACCTGGATATCCAGACTCCAGGGAGAGAAATGGGCACCCCCACATCCACTTTTGGGGCCGGTCCTGAAAGAGACATTGGGGGTGATGGTGTTTCAGGAACAACTCAGTCAGGCGGCTATTCACTTAGCCGGCTTTGACCCTGCCGAGGCCGACACCCTCAGAAAGACGGTAAGCAAAAAACATAAGGAAAAAAAGCTCAGGGATTTTTACACCCGGTTTGTGCGGGGTGCCTCGGAGAGGGGGGTCAGCCGGGGGGTGATAGAGGAGGTCTGGCAGATGATGATCGGGTTTGACGGGTACAGCTTCTGTAAACCGCATTCCGCCAGCTACACCATGGTGGCCTACAAGTCCGCCTATCTCAGGGCCCATTACCCTGCAGAATTCATGGCCTCGGTGATATCCAACCACGGGGGCTATTACCCCACCCTCAGCTATATATCGGAGGCGAGGCGTATGGGGCTCGAGGTCCTCCTCCCTGATATCAACCGGAGTGAAATCAAATATATCGGCAAAGACCGGAAAATACGGGTAGGTCTTATGCAATTGAAAGAAATTACCCAAGAGGCTAAAGAGGCCATTATCCATACCCGGATCAAAACCGGCCCCTTTATATCTCTTGAGAATTTCCTTAATCGAACCAGACCCCATATCCATCTTCAGGATGTCAGAATCCTGATTAAAGGGGGCTGTTTTGACGACATTGCCCGAGGCATATCCAGACCCGGGCTTGTCTGGGAGGCTATTCGATTTTTCGCTCGAAAAGAGGAAAAGGAGCCCGGTCTTTTTGATCTTGGCAAAAATCCTGTCCGGACACCCCGGCTAAGACAGGATTGCCATACCCCGTACCCTAAGCCTGTCATGCTAAGACATGAGGCGCAGGTCTTTGGTTTTATTCTTTCGGTCCACCCACTGACCCTTTGTGGCGATATCTTGAAAGACCTCGATTATGTCCGTGCCGAGGACCTTCATTCTCTGGTGGGTAAAGATGTAACAACTATCGGATGGCCTGTCACAGGCAAGACCGTGCATACCAGGGAGGGCGATCCCATGAAATTCATCACTTTTGAGGACCTTACCGCTGTTTATGAGGCCGTATTTTTCCCCAGGGTGTACCACCGATTTTGTCATATGTTGAACATAACAGGCCCCTATATCCTGAAAGGAAGGGTGGAAGAAACCTTCAACGCCATAAATATAACGGTAAACAGGGTGGGATTTTTAGATAAAACTACCTGCCTTGCTGATTTTACTTGAATTTTGAAAAATATTCGTATATATGACTCATAGTGTTCTAACAGCAATATTTCCCCTGCTCTTTTCACATCAAGAGGGAAATTAAGGACTGATAGCGCTATTTTTTATGATAACTGAGGTAATCGATGAAACAGGGTATTCGCACAACGTTTAAAGTCTTAACCAATCAAAAGAGAACTATCAGCCATAGCCAGCAACCTGACCCCATCCAAAAAAATGTAGTCAAAACACCAGGTCCGGCAACATCTCTGTTTACAGTTAAACGGCTCAATGAAGCTATTACCAAGGCCAAAGATCGGTTTTTGGCCATCCAGAACGCCAAAGGATATTGGGTCTTTGATCTGGAAGCAGACGCCACCATTTCGTCTGAATATATATTCCTACAGAGATTTCTGGGTCGTGAAATGCCCCACGATCTCAAGGAGGGAATGGGCCACTACATTCGCAACAGACAGATTGAGAACGGCGGCTGGCCTCTCTACCACGCGGGCGAAGCCAATATCAGCGCCTCGGTTAAGGCATATTTTGCCCTTAAACAGCTCGGTGATTCACCCGATGCACCACATATGGTTAAGGCACGGGAGTTCATATTGAACCAGGGGGGTGCGGCTAAGGTTAACGTCTTCACCCGCTTCACCTTGGCCCTGTTCGGCCAGATCCCCTGGAGAACAACCCCTGCCATGCCAATTGAGATCATGCTCTTGCCAAAATGGTTCTTTTTTCATCTCCAGAAGGTATCTTACTGGTCTCGGACCGTGATCGTACCCCTCCTCATTCTCAATGCCAAGCAACCCGTATGTCATCTGAGACCGGAGGAAGGCATAGCGGAATTGTTTTTGGAATCTCCCCGGAAACTCCGTCACCTTGATCATCTTATACCGCGGAATTTGGTCAAAAATCTATTCATCCTCTTAGACCGCGTTCTTAAAACAGTCGACTCTATTATCCCCCGAACCACACGGGAAAAGGCCACAAGGCTTGCCGAGAACTGGACCGTTGAGAGGATGCAGGGCGAGGGAGGCATCGGCGCCATATTTCCTGCCATGGCCAACGCGGTAATGGCCCTCAGAGCTTTAGGTTATCCCGCTGATCACCCCGATTTTACCCGAGGTCTCAAGGCCATAGACGATCTCCTCGTCACCCGGGGCCATGAAGCGTTCTGCCAGCCATGTGTCTCCCCTATCTGGGATACCTGTCTAAGTCTGTCGGCCTTGCTCGAGTCCGGCCTGCCACCGGACCATAACGCGGTTAAAAAGGCCACAGACTGGCTTTTCAAAGAGCTGATTACTCGCCCCGGAGACTGGACCCACCGGGCCCCTGATCTGGAACCGGCAGGCTGGGCTTTTCAGTTTGAAAACAGTTTTTATCCTGACATTGATGACACGCCCATGGTCCTTATGTCTCTTCTCAGGGCCGGCGCACTGGATGAGGAGGAGTATAAGCAGAAAATCGCCAAGGCAGTAAACTGGGTCATCGGTATGCAGAGTTCCGACGGGGGATGGGGCGCCTTTGATATTGATAACAGCTATTTCTATCTTAATAATATCCCCTTTGCCGATCATGGAGCACTACTCGATCCCAGCACTTCCGACCTCACGGGGCGGTGCGTAGAAATTCTCTCCATGTTAGGTTATGGCCATGACTTCCCGCCCATTGCCAAGGCACTCAAGTTTCTGCGCAAAGAACAGGAAGAGTGTGGAGCCTGGTTCGGTCGGTGGGGTGTAAACTACATATACGGTACCTGGTCCGTACTCAAAGGCCTTGGTGCGTTGGGAGAAAACACATCCCGGCCCTACATTCGCAGGGCGGTTGACTGGTTGAAATCGTGCCAGAATTCAGATAATGGCTGGGGCGAAACAAGCCATTCATACTCTGACCCTTCCATTGGTGGCAACGGCAGGAGCACCCCGTCCCAGACCGGATGGGCATTATTAGGGCTTATGGCAGTGGGTGAAGTGAAGAGCTCTGCGGTCCAACGGGGTATTCACTATCTTCTTGGGAACCAAAACCAGCAAGGGGTCTGGGATGAGGAAGATTTTACAGGTACAGGTTTCCCCAGGGTTTTTTATCTGCGCTACCACGGCTATTGCCAATTCTTTCCACTTTGGGCCTTAAGCGAATACCGCAGGCTTCGCACGGAAAAAATGACCCGTCAAAACGAGGTGAGTCTTCAACGCCCAACAGATTTGCCCCTGCCCGTTTTAAAACAGAGACCATGAATTCAACCATAGGCCTTGTCGTAGCGCTTCCATCCGAAGCCAGGGCCCTGATAGGGCGTGGGCGATGGCAGCACGCCGAGGGACATCTGTTCCGCCGTTCTCACCTGAATAACAGAACCCATCTTATCGTTGTGCGCTCTGGCTTAGGCATGGAAAACGCCTTTTTGGCTTCACAGTGGCTGATCGCAGAAGGTGTGGTCGCATTGGGCGTTTCAGGGGTTTCAGGGGGGCTGGACCCGGGGCTTGAGCCCGGAGACCTGGTTCTTGCCGACTCGATAATTCAAGAAAATGGCAACACATGCCAACAGATTTGGGAAGGGAACTTTAAATTTGTCGACATCTCTTATGCGGCACTAATCGCCAAAGGGATCCCCACATATCGCGGCCCAATCATTACAGTTCAAAGGGCGGTTCTTTCTGCCCGGAACAAACAAGCGCTCTTTACGAAAACCAATGCATTAGCCGTGGACATGGAAAGCGCTGCAGTAGCTGCGGTTGCCATTAAAGCATCTATTCCCTTTTTTGCCCTCCGCACTGTGTGTGATGCAGCAACCCGCTCAATTCCCATAGAGATCTTTGACTGCCTCAATCAGGTCGGGAACGTCCGCCTGTTCCATTTCTTAAGGATGCTTTTGATAAGGCCCGCCCTCGTTTCCGATCTCCTTCGCACAAGAATAAATTTTAATGCGGCCTTAGCCACCCTTGGACGCGCATGGCATACCCAGATCAGTAGCAATCTGCCCGCCCTTCTTAAGAATACGAATCAATAAAGAGTTACGAACTGCTGGTCGGAGCGTAGCGGAGATCCCCCGCCTGCGGAGGGGATCTTTGACCAGCATCCAGCATCGCTTTGCTAAGATCTATCTGCCCCGGTGAGATAATTGTCGGCCAAAGCCCCTTCAATGACCGGAAGGGTTTCCACAGGAGGAGGGCTGAACCCAAAGACCAGTTCAAGAAAGATCGTTATTATGCGGTAAGTCGCACCCCAGAGCACCTCCCTCTCATCCTGGTTCTGGTGCAGAAAACAGGGAAAATCCTGTGCTATTCCCCTTTCCCTATTATCCCGGCGGATTCCCATGTGCAGGCGATAACAGGCATAACCATCCGTATCAAGCAGGTCTCTCAGCGGGATGTAAACGATTTTCTCAACCTCCCAGTTGGGAAAAAACCGCTTTTGACCGGTAATCCATCCCACCATGGGGTAGATAACCCTGTGAAACATCTCAAGTCTTTGAGGGGGCAGGGGGCCTAAGAATTTCACCAGAAGAGGATTCAGACGCATTTCCTCAAGGCTTTCCCGGAGGCTGGCGGCAAAAAGGAGCGCCAGCCTGCGAGACTCCCCCTGCCGCAGGTCCCGCCACCTGTGCCAGTAAGGCCAGCGTGCCAAGGGAAAGAGGGGCAAACCCAGGATCTTTGATATATAGAAATCGGAACGAGGGATAATCCTGCCGCCGGGGAAACAAAGATCTCCTGCCTGCTTTACTTTTTTGGATCGCTTGTTGAAAACAAGACAGGGCTCTGAAACAGTTCCCGAATTACCGGAATGCCCGCTTAAAAGAAGCAACACGGCGGATGTGGAGGAGAATCCGGAAATGCCCTCTGGAAAAAAGTGTTCACATCTACTTCTATCGTTAAGCGCACAACGGAGGTCCTCGATAAAGGAGGCTGAATCTTCTGATAGATTCAACATACCTCGTACCGTTTCATGAAATCGCCACCGCTATCCACGGCTAAAATGATTTGCACGGGCTCGATGGCGTTCCTCTCTGTTCGTTCATCCAGGATATCATGCCGCCCGCACGAAGCATAGAACGACATCAGGAATATTGACAACAGATTCCTTGCTATTTTTTTCTTTTTCATATTATATCACACCTCTCTTGCATGATTATAAGATAACAAGTTTTAGGTTGCGGGTTTCGGGTTACGGGATGCTGGATGTTCCTTGAGTTCCTTGCGCCTTGAATACGGGTTACGGGTTACGGGTTTCAGGTTGCCCTGGTCATTACCATAACTTTAGGCACTTTAGTTCACTTTAAACTTTAGGCACTTCTAAACAACTATGTCATCAAACCCTGTCAAAGGATATCTATGCGTTGTGGCAGCCGCCATTATGTGGGCTTCATCAGGGGTTGCAGGCAAAGCCCTTTTCGCTGGAGGCATTACCCCCTTTGAGCTGGTGCAGATCAGGGTCACCTTATCGACGCTTCTGTTAGCCATTATTTTCTGCCTGCATGACAGGAACGTGTTCAGGATTCGTAGCAAAGACCTTGGCTATTTCCTCCTCTTAGGCGGGGTCGCCATGGCCTTTGTTCAGATTACCTATTTTTACGCAGTCAGCAAAATTCAGGTGGCTGCTGCTGTCTTTCTTGAGTATCTTGCACCCATTCTGGTGGCCTTTTTCTCCATCTGTTTCTGGAAAGAACGTCTGACTCTTACTAAATTCCTTTCCCTTGTTATTTCTCTTGCAGGTTGCTATCTTGTGGTGGGAGGGTACAACCTCCATCTACTGAAAATGAATCGGGTGGGGATCCTTTGCGGTTTGTCTGCTGCCCTCTGCTTTGCTGCATATACACTCATCGGCGAGAGAATGATGCAGCGGTACTCCCCCTGGACCGTCCTTTTTTATGCGTTCCTTTTTGCCACGTTCACATGGCACATCATTCCCCCCCCCTTTCAATACCTCTGGGCGAGCCATAGCCTGGGCCAATGGGGATGGCTGCTCTACATTTCCGTAATCGGTACCGTGATTCCCTTCGCCCTCTTTTTTATGGGCATAAATCATATCCGGTCCACCCGTGCCTCCATTACGGCAACCCTGGAGCCTATCGCGGCCGGTTTATTAGCCTATCTCTTTTTGGGGGAAGGATTGGCACCGTTGCAGATCGTCGGAGGCGCCATGGTTGTAGGAGCCATCGTGCTGCTTCAGCTGAAGCGGGAGCATGATGAGCTGGCACCTGCCCTGATTCGCCCCAGCTACGATAATTCAGAGATAGTAAAATAGATGAGCCTCAAAAATTGAGCATCTTTCAAATGTCTCATGGTATGGGCTCGCACAAGAATAAGTTTCCAGTGGATGAGGGTGCCGCACGGGGGATAAATTCATTTCACCCTTTCCCTACCAGTTGCTGATTTTCATATCCTTCTTCAGAATAATTCTCGCATCGGCAATACTTAATCCCTGCTCATAGACAATCACCGGGTTCAGGTCTATTTCCTGGATGTCATCATAGGAGCCCACAATCTCTGAAATTGTGAGCAATAACTCTTTGATCGCCTTTTTATCAACCGGCGGCTTGCCCCGGAAGCCGTTTAAGAGTTCGACAGACCGGATCTTCTCGATCATCCTCCTGGCCGAGCGTTCTGAGATGGGGAGCACACGAAATACCACATCCTTCAACACCTCCACCATTATCCCGCCAATGCCGAACATGATAACCGGTCCAAACTGATCATCAGTCTTGGTACCGATAATGACTTCCAGCCCCTGGCCCATCATGGCCTCAACAAGGACCCCCCTTATACTGGCATCCGGATCATACGCTAAGGCGTCCTTCATGATTTCAGAGTATCTCCTTCGGACTTCATCAGATGTCTTCAGGTTGAGTTTCACACCACCGGCATCGGTCTTGTGCAGGATATCATGGGAGACGATCTTTAATGCCACCGCCCCCTCAAATTGTGCGGCAGCAGCAGCGGCCTCCTTCTGTGAGTGAACAAGATAGTTTTCAGAGACCGGCCCGCCGTGCAGGCCTATCAGTTCCTTGGCCTCATACTCAAAGAGCGCATTTCGACCCTCTTCCCTCGCCAGGCGGAATATTTCACGACCGCGTGGTTTGGATTTACGGCCTTTGCTGAAGACAAATTTAGATTTGGCGTGATAGCTGCGCAGGTAGCTGCCATATTCTGCAAGCACCGCAATACATTTGCAGGCAGTTTCAAGGGCGTCATATACTGGGATGCCGTAATATCGTAACAGATCCAGCGAATGCGGCCTGGCATGATTGTAGAGGCTATGGACAATAATCGGTTTATGGCTATCCTTCACCAGTTTTCCCATCCGGTGAGCAGCATCTTCTTCCACAAAGGCAAGATCTTCAGCAAAACGGATACTGTAGCCTCCGAACAGACCCACGATCAGAAGTCCGCCCACCTGGGGATCGTGCAGCAGGATTTCCGCACAATCGGCAAAAACCGCCGGGTTTTCATCTGCCCCGCCAGCAACATCCACAGGGTTTCGAACGGAGGCCCCTCTGGGCAAAATCTTTCGGAGTCTTTTCTGGGTCTTCTCCCCCAGGGGCTCGATGGTTACACCCAAATCCGTCAGCTCATCCGCAGCAATGGTGGCATGTCCCCCGCCGTCTGCAAGGATGGCAATGCTTTTCCGTCCGATATGAGGTAAGCTGGCAAGGGTTTCCGCAGCAGGGAACAGTTCATCCGAGTTCTTGATAACGATGATCCCTGCCCTTCGAAAGGCGGCTGCCGCCACCTCTGAAATGCCTGCCAGGGCCCCGGTATGGGAGCCGGCTGAGAGTTTGCCTGTGGCCGAGCGGCCGCTCTTGAGCATGACAATGGGCTTCTTGCGGGTGGTCTGATAGGCCTGCTGAAGAAACTTCCGTCCATCGCGCATACCCTCAACATACATGAGAATTGCCGTCGTTCCAGGGTCTTCCTGAAAAAACTCCAGATATTCATGAAATTTCAGATCCGCTTCATTACCAATCCCAACATAATAAGAAAATCCCTGCTGGCTCTTTATGGATGCCTCTGTAATAAGAGAAAGGGCCATGTTACCGCTCTGGCAGATCAGGGCTATTCCGCCTTTGGGCACATCCCTTAAACCAACCAGGTTTAGATTTCTCTTGAGATTCATCATGCCGGAGGTGTTTGGTCCGATGATCCGGATATTGTTTTCCCTTGCTATATCCACGATCCGGCCTTCCAGTTCCTTCCCATCCTTGCCAAGTTCACCAAAGCCTCCGGCGATAATCACCGCCCCTGCCACGCCCTTTTTCCCGCAATCCTCCAGAATCTCGGGGAGGGTCGTTGCCGGTGTGGTAATAAGGACCATTTCAACCGGATCTTCAATGTCAGAAACCTTTGCGTAACAGGGCAGGCCCAATATGCTCTCTTCCTTCGGATTCACAGGATAGATCCGACCCTCGAACTTTTCTTCGATCAGGGTCTTGATGGCCTGATATCCCCGTTTGGTCTCCTTTTTCGATGCACCCACCACGGCAACAGATGTTGCGTCTAATACCTGTTCCAGGCCCATGAGCTACCTCCCTTTGAATTGGGGTTTTCGCTTTTCTGTAAAAGAAGCAATCCCTTCGTGCCAGTCTTCGGTATTCATGCAGGCCAGAATGGCCTCTGATTCAGCTAATAATACCGTCTCAAGATCCCGGTGAGGGGCTTGCTGGATAAGTTTTTTGGCAAAGCCAATGGAAATCGGGGCCTGTTCTGAAAGCTTCTTTGCAAGGGCAAGGGCCTCCAGCATCAATTGCTCCACTGGTACGGATCTTAGGGCCAGACCAATCTCCACCGCTTCAGGCCCGTTCAAGACTTTCCCCGTATAAATCAGCTCCTTGGCCTTCATCATACCTACGACCCCGGGCAGGTGGGATGTTACCCCGCCGCCCACAAAAGTGGCAAGACCGATCTCGGGGAGCCCTATGGTTGCAGTATCCGCCATGAGCAGAAAATCGCCATTCAGGGCCATTTCTGTTCCCGCCCCCCTTGCAGGTCCATTTACGGCAACGATCACCGGCTTGGGGAATTCATAAATCCGCCGGGTGGTTTCGTGGGCAAGAAAGATATACTCCCTTTTCTGCCACGGGGTCCGGTCCCCTGAAGCGTGCTTCTTCAGATCCGCACCCGCACAAAAGGCCTGTTTCTCCCCATCCGCCCTTTTCCAGACCGTGCCGGTCAGAATCACTGCCCTGATAGATGCATCATTGCGGACCTCGGCCAAAACTGTCTGCAGATCAAGATACATCTGTTCGATAACCGCATTCATCCTCTCCGGACGATTCAGCCTGATAATGCCTACCGAATCATCCCGATCAACCAAAACTGTTTCTAATACCATAGCACCTATCTCCATTTTCAGGGTGGGGCTTTGAGCCCGTGAACCTTTACACTTAGATTACGCCAATTTTTCACTATGATCAAGCCCCCTATCAACGTTCCGGCAATTCAAATTTTAGAAAAACCTGTGCAAATCAATGGCTGAATAATACCATGAAGGTCAGGAAGAAACAGAAAAAACACGCCCTACTTCGTGCTCTTCGTGTACTTCGTGGTGTATAATAGATCATAATTAGAACTGATTTCAGCATTCCACATCCCTTGACAACATCTTTAATAGAACTTAATTTTGGAACGTTATACAGGAAGTTTATAAGTTCTTAAAAATTTTTTGGAGGTTCTTAATAACCCCGGACAGAATGAAACGTGAATCACGCATCATGCATCACCCGTCACGTTTCACGCATCACGTATCACGTTTGGAGGAAAAATATGCGATTTGACAAATTCACATTAAAAGCACAGGAAGTCATACAAACCGCTCAACAGTTGGCCGAAAGATTTGGGCATCAGCAGATAGAGCCCGAGCATCTTGTAAGGGCCATTTTGGAACAGAAGGAGGGGGTAATTCCACCTCTCCTTGGAAAAATAGGCGCTGACCAGAATCAGCTCATCAGCTCTTTTGAGTCCGCATTGGAAAATCTCCCTAAGGTATCCGGCGCCGGATATGGGCAGGCCTATCTCTCTCAACGTGCAAAGGCCGTGTTAGACAAGGCCTTTACCGAGGCAGAACAGGTAAAAGACGAATTTGTGAGTCTCGAACATATCCTTCTCGCCGTAACAGATGAAACTGAGGGCGAGGGATCAAATATCCTTGCCGCGGCCGGAATTACAAGGGATACAATACTTAAGGCCTTAGTAGATATCCGGGGGGGGCAGAGGATCACTGACCAAAACCCCGAAGACAAGTATCAGGCATTGGAACGTTTCAGTATGGACCTGACCGCCATCGCATCAAAGGGGGACTTGGATCCGGTAATAGGCCGAGATGACGAGATCAGACGGATCATACAGGTCCTTTCCAGAAGGACCAAGAACAATCCCGTCCTGATAGGCGAGCCGGGGGTGGGCAAAACCGCCATAGTGGAAGGTCTTGCACAAAGAATCATACAGGGCGACATCCCCGAAACATTAAAAGACAAAAGGGTGGTGGCCTTAGATATGGGGGCGCTCATTGCCGGAGCCAAATACCGGGGGGAGTTTGAAGACAGGCTCAAGGCGGTATTGAAAGAGGTGACAGATTCCCAGGGCCAGATCATACTCTTCATAGATGAGATGCATACCCTCGTGGGCGCCGGCGCCGCAGAGGGGGCGGTGGACGCCTCCAACATGCTAAAACCTGCCCTGGCCCGGGGCGAACTGAAATGTGTTGGCGCCACTACCATAAAGGAGTACAGGAAATATATTGAAAAGGATGCGGCATTTGAGAGACGGTTCCAGCCGGTAATGGTGGAAGAGCCCACTGTTGAAGACACCATTTCGATCCTGCGCGGGCTAAAGGAAAAATATGAGGTTCACCATGGCGTTCGCATCAAGGATTCGGCCCTCGTGGCCGCTGCAACGCTCTCTCACAGGTATGTTACTGACAGGTTCCTGCCGGACAAGGCAATTGATCTCATAGATGAGGCCACATCCGGTC
>JACKQG010005631.1_pt1 | contig 13661 bp, 9 predicted proteins | sample 8237621 | NCBI WGS metagenome assembly JACKQG01 (sample SAMN15677084, study PRJNA649215) | marine metagenome | biome: marine; feature: Black Sea; material: saline water; isolation source: suspended particulate matter (SPM) from the Black Sea western gyre | collected 2013-06-09/2013-06-10 | depth...
AACTAAATTTAACTCATTTAGGAGGTGCTTTTATATAGTAATGTCGGAATTAGGGTTTTATATAGTAATGTCGGAATTAGGGGGGATACGCTTCAGTTTCAAGATAAAATGGAAGCAACAGTTGGTGTAAGGGAATTATATGTCTGGTTTATCTATTTAGAGATTGTATCCACTATGTCCCCAAACCCAAACCTTTTTGGTAATCCTCAGCTCCCAATCCCCGAAAACGTCCAATCCATTTTGATCCGCCTTCGCTACGACTACGGCGGACGAGAAGTGAAGGTTGCATTCTATGCTGCTTACGACTGAAGACTGAGTCCAGGTATTGTCCGGAGTTCATCCCCTTTTTTATGGGAATAGTGTGTCAAAAACGGCGGTTATTGAGACTAAAGTTTGTACAAACAATGGGGGGCTGGTAATGGTCGATCAAGTCTTCCAGTCTGACGGGTGTTTCTCCCTGCAGACAGCTTAGTCCTAATTTAATCGCAGTCAGTGACTTACCGAACTCGTCGTGGATTTCCTATGCAATCCGGTGGCATTCTTCTTCTTGGGAGACTTGTAATCAGGAAGATATTACCTTCAGTTTAACATTGGGAATTTTCAATTGTTTGCGGACCGCTAAATACTGGTCAACTTTTTTCAATACCATGGGCAGTGTGGCTAGGAATTCAGGGCTTTTGATTATAAAGTCGAAGACTCCTAGTTCCGTCATCATCACAGCGATCTTAATATCCTCGATACTGGTCATCACGATAAATTCCAGAAAACGGTCCTGCATGTCGATTCTGGTTAGAACCTCGTAGGCGGTCATATCCTCCAGCAGGTAATCAATCAGGATGATCGATTCGGGATGGTTTTCGATCCAGGCAATGGCTTCCTGGCCACTGGTAACAGATTCAATATTAAAATCTTTACGGGACAATCGTTGCAGGATCAACCGTGTTATCCAGATATCATCATCTACGACGAGAATCGGGGTTTGGACAGTTAGAAAAGAATTCATCACAAGATTTTTATTGGGGAATTTTGATATAGAAAATATTACCCGTAGGTTCATTTGGTTTGACCCCCACTTCAGCATCGTGTGCCTCAGCAATCCGTTTAACGATAGCCAAACCTAACCCACGTCCACGTCGCTTTTCTTTACTTAACTGGATATTCCGTTTAAAAATGTTCTCATATTCCTCTGTCGGGATAGACTGACCAAAATCCATAACATTCACTATAACGCGGTTCGCTTCTTTTTTATCGTCTATAATTATCTTCTTTCCAGCATGAGCATATTTTATGGCGTTACTGATGTAGTTCTTAAATACTTCTGCTAATATTGGATTGGCTTTTATGATAAGCTTATCAGGTAATTCACATTCCAAATTCATACCTGCATTTTTCAGGGGAGACTTGAACTCGGATTTCATTTTCTTGATCATTTTGACCAAATCCAGTTCTTCTTTCTCAATCCCTTCCTCTAAAGTTACTTTTGCTAATACGCTTGCATTATCAATGACTTTCAGTAAACTATCGCTGCTGTCTTTGATGAGTTGTAACATCTCATCTTCCGGATTTTCATCTACAACAATTTCAGCCATCCCGCTGATGACTCCAGCCGGATTCTTAAGATCATGGGTAATAACATCCAATAATAGCTCTTTCATGTTATTGGCTTGATCTAAATGTTCTGCAAGAATCCGGTATCTTTCTTCAGACTGTTGTAAAGCTTCCTCGGCTTGCTTATGCACGATGGCATTAGCTATCTTGTCAGAAATAAATTCCAGTATCTCCAAATCTTTTTCAGAATACCGATCAGGATCTTTATAACTTTGAACAACAATGGCACCTACGTTCTGGTTTTTTACCTTTAGTGGAACCCCCAGCCATCTTTCTGAAATAGTACCAACGATTGCTATTTTACCCGTTTGAGCAAGTTTCTTTATATTTTTTTTAGTAAGGTATAAGGATTTTCCCTCATGGAGCAAATATGCGGTTAATCCTTTGCCAATGGGCAGAGCTGTCGTCGGTGGCTCATCCATTTCATCCACGAAATAAGGAAAAGTTACTAAATCCTCTTCCGCGCTGTAAAATGCGATATAAAAATTGGTGGTATCAATTACCGTAGTCAGGTGATTGTGAATTGCCTTAAAAAGGTCCATCAGGCTTCTTTCAGTACTGGCGGCACGAGTGATTTGATACAGCACTTTCTGTACTAATTGAGCTTTGCGAGCGACTTCCTCGGCTGTTTTCTGAGCAGTAATATCTTTGTCGACTCCCCGGTAGCCTAGCAGATTATTTTTTTCATCTAGAATTGGTACTCCGTTAGTCAGGAGACATATCTTCTTTCCGGTTTTAGTGATATTCCAATTTTCCAAATCAATAATTGGTTTCTTATTTATCACATTTTCATTGAATAGATCTCTGGTACGTTTTGCATCAGCTTTCGGCATTAAATCAAAGGGAGTTTTACCAATTATTTCTTCAGGTTCATAGCCAAGAATCCTTTTTATTTGTCCCGATGCGAAGACGTATTGACCATTTTTATCAATTTCCCAGATCCAGTCTGCTGAACTTAAAGCAATATCTTCGAATCGCCGTTCTGAATCCTTTAATTTTTTCTCTGCCAGTTTGCGTTCGGTAATGTCTATAGCAAGTTCGAATCTTACATCGCGACCATCCGGCCATTTTATTATACGATCAACGATATCATAGTCACGGTCGAGAATTGGATTATGATACTCCCACCGGTAAGGTGCAGGCTTGTGTTTAAGGATGATCTCATTAGTACAGAATTCACATGGAGAATCAAGACCCTGTAACTCTTTAAAGCAGACTCCACCGACGATTTCTGTCTGAAAAGCATCCTTCAGGGATTTGTTCGCATACAATATCTCGTAAGTATTAGGGTCGCTAACGTAGATGATCTCATCAATGCTGTCGAATATGGACAGAAGCTGTGTTCTTTCAGACTCAAGCGCCTGCTCTGCCAGCTTACGTTCGGTAATATCGACAAAGCTCTCTACAAAATAATCCTGCCCATTCAATTCCATGGGCACTACGGTCTTAAGAATCGGTATTGTGTCTCCATCTGCTTTTACCAGAACTCGTTCGGAGTTATCCACAGTTTGACCAAGATCAGCAATCGGACAGGCACATTCCTCGGCCGGACAAACAAATTTATGGCAGTTTTTTCCAACAATCTTATCTTTAGGCAAGCCTATCATTTCAGCTGCCTTGGGATTGATATCGGCAATCTCAAACGTATTGGAATTAACGATCATTACACCAGCTTGTAAACGATTTAAAATGGTCTTCAGCCGCTCTTCGCTATCTTTCAATGCCCCTTCCATTTTAGATTTTTCGGTAATATCAGACCCGATGGAGAGTACACCCAAAGTATGGCCGGTTTTATCCTGTAAAAGTGAGTTTTGCCATGAAATGAGCCTTTGAGTTCCATCATGACAAACAATCAGGTTTTCATGACCCCAATGGAGATTCTTTCCATAAAATACATCCTTAAACACCGAGTGTAGCACTTTTCGTTCTTCCTCCGGGATGAACATGTCAATCCAGTTATTACCGATAACATCTTCCTTCTTATATCCAGTCAGCAGTAATCCATAATCATTCAACGTTGTAATATTTGCTTCTTTGTCAAGCGTAAGAATAATCGTATTTGCAGTTTTAACAATGTTATCAACAAAATCTTTCTGTTGTTTAAATGCTCCCTGCGCCTTTTTACGTTCCGTTACATCCAGGATATACTCGGCCATTTGGACTACATTCCCATCATCGTCAAAAACCGGACTACCATAGATTTCAACATTTCTGGGTTTCCCATCATCATCATAATGGATATGATCCACTTTGGTTAACTCTTTGTTTTGCTTTACCTGTTCCAGGGGGCAGGGGTGTTCATTACTAGAACAGGGCTTATCCCGATCATGTGTTAATGCATGACAGGTTGACTCCCCGGTTTTCGGATCGTATCCTGTTTTTGAATTCGCCAGTTTGATGGTATAATCGTTTACATCAATCACGAAAAAGGGATGGGGCAATGATTCTATGGTGACCGATAAGAATTCATTCCTCTTTTCGATTTCTCTTTGTGACAAGTACAGATCCCGGGTTTTATCCTCAATCATTTTCTCGAGGATGTCAACTTTTTTCTGTGTCCTCTTCAGTTGGTTTTCTAATACTTCTTTTTTCATGATCTTATTTTTCTTTGGTTGAGAACTTCAGATCGAATTCACAGAAATCATCCCCCTCCAGCATGCACCGGCTCTGTTTCTGTTGAATGGGTGATCCGTAATAGTCCGCCACTCCCTCAATCAACCCTTCCATCAAATGACAGAATTTTCGCTTGGAATGGTAGCGGAGGATGAGTCGGTCATCGGCTGGTTCTTCAAAACTGAAATGCGGCACTTCTGCATCAGCCATCAGTTTCTTCACTTCCACGTGATGAATTGTATCGATGGTTTTAAGAAACGATTTGGGATGTTTGTGAGGCGTCATAAAGTCGGGGAATTTCGAAGTAAGCTTGGGAATACAGAATTTCCCAAAAGCCCGCAATGCCTCCGGCAGGGTAATCCCTAGGGCCTCTACGGCTTTATTAACGATCGCTAATAAATCCTCATCAGGATACGTACCGGGTCCAACAAAAGGTTCATCAGTTTGTAATTCACACTCCCCTAAGATATCTTCATACTGTTCTTCACCCAGGCTTTCAATGATGAAGTCTTCCAGTAGATTGAAAATGATTCCTTTCATGACTCATACCTCTTTTTCTATTGTCATCTACTCCGAAGGTTTGAATACCTTCGGAAGGTGCTTAATTTAAGGAACTGCAATTTCATTTGTGATTAGCTTTCTATTCATCTTGCGTAATTAACACCAACTAATAATCATTTGCTTTCCATAATTTCCACGCCCTGCCAATCTTCAGGCACATCTTCGACGACATATTTTGCTGAACGCTCCAGGTAAAGATGTGCCGTCTTATCATCAGGATCTTCATCCAACACATTTTTAAAAGAAAAGATTGCCTAGGCAAAATCTCTTTCAAAATAGAACTTTAAACCTTGTTCAAATAACGGTTTTGTCTTTTTCTTTAATTCAATTATATGATCAGGATCTCCATCATAGATCTCAATTACCGATACAATATCATTCTTTCCTTTGACCTTAACTTTTCCTAAAAAACGATGGTTATACTTATCTGGGTTCTCAAGCTTTCCCATGGTATGACTGCTGATAAGGATTGTTGACCTATATTTCTTGGTTAAACCTTCCAATCGGGAAGCAAGGTTCACCGCATCTGAGATCACCGTCCCATCCATTCTTTCCTCATCTCCAATAGTGCCAAGCATGAGCAAACCTGTATGGAGACCTATTCCGATCCGAACTGGACTTTTTTTAACCTTTTGGCGATTTTTATTAAAATTCTCCAGTCGTTTTAGTGTATCTATAGAAGCGTTAATCCCATCATCAGGACACTTAGGAAAAAGAGCCATAATTCCATCACCAATATATTTGTCAATAAATCCGTTATTGCTCCTGATCGGGGGAGTAGCAACTTTTAAATATTCATTCAGAAAATTAAAATTTTCCTTAGGTGACATACCTTCTGATAATCTGGTAAATGAACGTATATCAGAGAACATTATTGTCATTTCACCCTGAATCTGATCCCCTAGTTTAAGATCCAGGATATCATCTTTTCTCAGAACACGTAAGAATCGGCGCGGAAGAAATTTGCCATAGGCGTTGTTAATTTGCAGTAAATGGAGATGAGCTTTTACCCGTGATTGAAGTTCCTCTTTTGTATAGGGTTTGATTATGTAATCGTTTGACCCGGATGCAAAACCATCCACCAAGTCATTTACCTTATCTTTTGCGGTGATCATTATGATTGGTAACTCGCTCTGAAGAAAATGTTTACGAATTCTTCGACACACTTCATAGCCATCCATCTTGGGCAACATAATATCTAATAAAATTAGATTATACTTTTCCCCGCTATGGATTTTTTTTAATGCTTCTTCACCGTTGAGAGCATGGGTAAATGTATAGTTTTCATTTGAGAGTTGACGGGCGATGTGTTTGTAACTCATCGGCTCATCATCAACCACCAGAATTTTTATTTCTTTTTTTTCCGGTTTCATTTATCTTCTGAAGGTTTGAATCGGAAGGTGCTTAATTATTTTTCATAAACGCCTTTATCATTTCTAAAAGCTTTTCACTCCTGATCGGCTTGGCCAGATAATCATTGCATCCCGCTTGCAGACACTTTTCCCGGTCTGAGGTAAACGCATGGGCCGTTACAGCAATGATCGGTACTATTTTCCATTGCTTTGACTGCCGCATGAATCGAGTGAGATCCAGCCCATCTTCATCACCGATGAGCGAAAGATCAAGTAGCACCAGATCCACTTTCTGTTCCTTTAATTGCTGCTTCGCTTCTACTACCGATACTGCGAAGCACATATCATACTTTCTCCGGAGGTAAATGCTAAACAGGTTCGCGGCATTCTGATCGTCTTCCACGATCAGGATACAGCCTTTCTTTTCAGTAATAGGTATTTCCTGAACAAGTGTTTTTTCCTTTTCAACGATCGGCTTAGGCTTTTGAATCGGTGTAAAGGTGAGCGTGAATTGCGTTCCAACACCTTTCGTGCTATCCACTTTGATGGAGATACCATTTAAACTCAGATAGCGTTTAGTGAGAGCTAGACCCAGCCCAATGCCCTGATAACGTTTCGTGTAGCCCACGCTTTCCTGGGAAAAAATATCAAATAACTCCTTCTGGTACTCTTTAGAGATTCCGATTCCCGTATCTTCTACTGTCAAAATCAGTCTTGTATCCTTTTGTTTCATATCGACCGATATACCACCCTCTTCCGTATACATTATTGCGTTATCCAGCAGGCTACTCAAGGATTGTTGAATACAATATTTATCTGCTTTGACCATCGTCTTCTCTGCATCAGCATTATAATTAAGATACAGGTTTTTTTCTTTGGCTTTGGGATAAAACTCCGAAACAACCATCTCCGTAATCTCAGACAGATCAAATCGTTCAGGTTTTACTTCAAAACTCATGGCTTCAATCTGGGATAGATCCAGGACTGCATGGATGGTTTGGAGTAACTGATCACTACTGTTGCGAATGATATCGAAAAAATTAAGCTCTTCCGGTCCTACCTTGTCTTGTAAACTATCTTGAATCAGGTTAGAATAACCAATAATCGAGGCTAAGGGTGTCCGAATCTCATGGGACATATTTGCTAAGAACAGGGTTTTTAATCGATCGGCTTTCTGGGCGTCTTCCAGGGCTTTTTCAAGCTTCTTCCGCGTCTTAATCTTTTCCGTCATATCCCGGATGATCCCCTGGTAGCCAATAATCTTACCGGTCTGGTCCTGGCGCACGGTAGCTGTCTCCAGGCAGATCATTTCCGTTCCATCTTTCTTCCGGTATCTGATTTCCAGATCCTTGACATGACCCGTTTCCACTATCGCTGCATGAAATCGTTTTCTATCTGCAGCATTGCAAAAGAGATCCACCGCACTGATCTGTTTGAATTCCGCTCTGGCATAGCCAAATAAGTCACACCAGGCTTTGTTATACTCAATAATCTCGCCATCCTGGGAGGTAATGTACATAGGATCGTGAGTTTCTTCGAACGTGGTGCGGAATTTTTCTTCATTAATTGCAAGTTCTTCCTCTGCCCGCTTGCGTTCAGTAATATCACGGGATACACCCATCACCCCAATCTGTTTCCCATCAGGATCTTTTAAAACCGACGCGGAGAGCAGGGTAGGAAAAATCTCCCCATTTTTTCGCTGGTTTTGAATTTCCTGAACGTGCTGTCCATTCAAGATAGTCTGCTTATGGACTTTTAAGCCTTCCCGGGGATTGGCATAAAGTAGATTAACGTGTTTTCCTATGATTTCTTCTTTTGTATATCCGAAGGTTTTTTCCGCCGCCTGGTTGAATTCCGTGATTTTGCGTTTGTTATCTACAGCGATGATCATATCCAGAGAACTTTCGATAAGATTACTGGAATACTCTTTGGAGGCTCGAACCTCCTGCTTTGCCTGTTCACGTTCAGTAATATCACGATTACAGACACGAAACCCTAGAAAGGTGCCACGAGTATTGGTTACTCCTCGACAGGCATGCTCAATCCAGCCGATCGTACCATCTTTTCGCTTAATCCGAAACACGATTTGACGTAATTCTTTAACCCTGCGTTTTTTATGGTCATGTTGATCCCATATTTTCTGGTCTTCAGAAAGGACAATTTTTTCAATCAGAGAGGGATCATTATAGAATTCTTCTACCTTATAACCTGTAATCCGTTCAGTTGATGGAGATAAATATTTAAAGCTTCCATCAGGATTAATCCAATATTCCCAGTCAGAAGCGAAATCAGATACGGTTCGGTAGTGTTCCTTGAGTTCCTCAATTTCCTTATGTTCAATGATGGCGATAAACATTTCCAGGTCGGTATCAATGAGTCCTTTAAATTCAGCTACCAATTTCTTATATGCTGATGAGTAAGGATTCTTTTTGTTATCCAGAACACAAATAGTGCCAAAGATCTCTCCATCCGGCCATTCAATAGGAAAGCCGAGATAGGATACCATCCCTAGCTTAATATCAGGATTGTGGTCCCAATTTGGATCTTCACGGGCATCTGGGATTAAAAGTAGTCCCCGTTGTTCCATGACCGTTTCACAATATAATCCTGTATCCAGATCAGCTCGCTCTCCCTTTTCATATGGATTGCCTTTGGTTTTACTGGATACAAATACCTCAATCTGGGGTGGATCAACCTTCATTATCAGCCCGGCAGGCACATTGACCAATTCAGCCATTAGATCTACTATTCTCTGCCATTTAGAAATAGTAGCGTCTGGAATTACTGGTTTTTTTATTAAGGGGGATTCTTGAGGAAATTTTACGTTCAAACGATTATGGCTCATTTCCAACTCCATGAACATTTTCAAGTAAGAGTAACACTAGTATACTCTTCACTGAAACAGTTTAATAGCAGTATACAATAAATCAGGCAGAAATACTATATTTTCCCAGCCCCATTTTGTAAGTCTTTTTAATCTTTTAAACTTATCAGCCAAAAAGTTAGGGTATGTTTATGCATTTCAAACTGGGAGTACTTTATCTGGTTTTTTGATTTAATGCCGATATTTTAGGCATATCTCATTTGTAAGGTTTGCCACTACCTCAATTCCATGATTGATACGACAGTTGTAGACAGGACTGGACAAAAACACAGCTCATTTAGTGCACACCAGTCTTCGCCCTGCGGGCTACGACCTGGCAGGCTCCTCGATAATCTCCTTTTCTCCTCCTACGCCGTCGCTACGGCGGACAGGTCGACGAGAAACGGGGGTTTTCTTTTATACTCCTATCCTGTCATACTTAGTCAGAGTGTATATGATAATACCATTTTCAGGACCCAAAATTCAGGACACGCCCCACGGAGAAAGTGCGTGTATATTTGATTTAAAGCATTAGTTTTAGTAACTTGTTTTATGACCGAGGATATTGAATGTATTATTGGATTTATAAACCAAGCTTAATTGCTTTCTTTTTTCTCACTGTATCCTTTTCAGTTGCCCAGCCTGCGGTAGAATACCTGGGCTTAGGGAATAAACCCATTACGTCATTGGCGGTATGGGAAGGAAAAATAACTGTTGGAACAGCAGGGGATGGAGTTTATTATCAATTTGCGTTCAATTTACCAGATTCATCCTGGATTAATACTGGATTGTTGGGTAAAAATGTAACCGCGGTTTATCCCCACAAAGTTGGTCCTTTCGGTTGGGGAATATCCGCTGGAATTTTCCCTGAAGAAGCGGATTCAAACTATGTTTATTGTAATTATATGGGTGGCGAGTTCTTCCCTAACAGTTTAGGATTTTCCGATACAATTGCAGATGGTGTATATAGTTTAGATGGTTTCCCCGATCACACTATTTGTGGTGAAAAATATGCTGCTACCGGTGGTGCATTATATGTTCAGATTTTTGGAGACACAATCTGGACACCCATATATGAAAGCTATGGAGATGAGGGACAGGGAGTTATTTGTGTTAAGACTGCTGAGGATGTTGGCGGCTTGGTATTAGCTGGAGGAAGTGAGGGATTTACAGGTATTCTATTGATTAAATCTACTGATTATGGAGAAACCTGGGATTATCTTTACCCGCCTGGATCAGTACTTTCTTTTGATTTTTCATATAATTCAACGATGACTGATTTTGAAACAATTTTTGTCTCCCATGGCAATCAAATTAGTCGCTCTTTGGATGGAGGTGCAACGTGGGAGATTGTATATAATGGTGGTTTTTCTATTTTTAGTGATGTTGTATATAATTCCGATGCCGGTTTTGTTTTTATAGCTGGGGTCTACGACTTGGACTCTACCAGTGCCATTTTATTTTATAGCCCCGATAACGGAGAAAGTTGGCATCAGATCCCTTTAAATATGATTGGACCGGTTGTGAATATAGCTTTAGGTGGGAATGAATACCTTTATTTTGCAGTACCATACAGTGGTGTCTATCGGCTGTTAACGGCTGAATTAACAGTAGAACCGGAAAAAATCCCCCAACAATTCATTCTTAGACAAAATTATCCCAATCCATTCAACCCGGTCACTTCAATCCAATACGAATTACCACATAAATCAGATGTCCAAATCACCATCTACGACCTGCTTGGCAGAAAAGTGACAACTCTGGTATCAGAAACGCAGGATGCTGGCTATAAATCAACGCAATGGGATGCAACCAATGATCAAGGCCAACCGGTTAGTGCCGGGATTTATTTCTACCAGATCAGGGTCTACAATCCCGATGCAATCGGGGCAGAAAATTTTGTCGAAATCCGTAAGATGGTGATGTTGAAGTGAACAGTAAAATTGGAATACTGGTATATATTGTATTTACTTTTACTGTCTTGGAACAAAATGAAGTATACGCTTGGGGTTGGGAAGCTCACCGCTATATTAATGAAAAAGCAGTTGACTTTCTGCCACCTGATATGGATTTCTTTGAAAATTACAAGGTGTATCTCAGTCAGCATTCAACTGATCCAGACACAGATGATTTACCCGGATATTACCATTATATAGATATTGATTATTATCCCGAGTTTTTTGCAGGAACATTACCTCATGATTGGGATGAAATTGTAGCCCTTTATGGGTACAGTGTCGTTACTGGGAATGGGATTATCCCTTGGATTATTGAATTGTGGACAGATAGTCTGAGTGTACTCATGTCGACTGGACAATGGGAGACTGTTTGGCAGTTGGCAGCAGAACTTGGTCATTATGTCGCAGATTCCCACCAGCCTCTACATCTTACATTGAATTACAATGGGCAATTAACCGGTAATTACGGTATTCATTCAAGATATGAAACTTATATGATCAATCCCCATTTACCGCTACTACCGCTACCCAATTCTACAAGTATCTCCTGGAGTAGCGTAATTGACTCAGTTTTTCAATACATCGATGAATTATATCCTTATGTTAGTGAAATCATTGCTGCGGATGATTTAGCGAGTAATCAAGATCCAACTTACGGTTCGGTGTATTATGATGTACTCTGGGATGAACTTGATTCATTAACAATTAGTGCGATTCATTGTGCTATTATTGATTTAGCGAATATTTGGCAAACTGCATGGATAAATGCTGGTAGCCCGATCCTGTCACTATCTGATGAAGTATCACCACCAAACGTATATTTACTACATCATAATTACCCCAACCCCTTCAATCCAGTTACCTCAATCCGTTACGACTTACCAGAACAATCACACGTAACTATCACTATCTACGATCTCCTTGGAAGACAGGTAACAACGCTTGTTAATCAAGCTCAAGACGCTGGATTTAAATCAATCCAATGGGATGCGACAAATGTCTCAAGCGGAATGTACTTCTACCAGATCAGGGTCTACAATCCCGATGCAATCGGGACAGGAGATTTCACCCAGACCAGGAAGATGGTATTACTCAAATAACCTGATCCTCACTATAAGGGTAGTCGTTTGGCTGCCCTTTTTTGTCCATAAACCGCCGTTTCTAACACATCATTCCCATAATCAAAATCGATCAGACGTTTTTGGGAATTTAAAGGCTTGGATTAACAAAACCCGTCATTATTTCACAAGTTTGAATTGACATTGTTTTAATAAATACTAATAACTACATTTCGCAAGATGTGGACATCTCATGTTGGTAACCTCATTAGAAATTTATAACAAGATTTGCTAGGAAGACCAAAATGGTAAAAACCAAAATTATGGTTGTTAGGCATGGTGAGACTGAATGGAATATTGAGGACCGTTGTCAAGGTCACAAAGATAGTCCACTGACTGAAAATGGTATCAAACAAGCAGAGAGCATTGCATTGCGATTGGCCGGATACAATTTATCAGCGATATATACTAGTGATCTTGGTAGAGCAATCCAAACAGCAGAAATAATATCAGAGTCTTCAAATCTTAATATCAAACCTGATCTCAGGTTAAGAGAGAGAAATATGGGTATTCTACAAGGATTGACTGATTCTGAGATGGTTAAATCTTACCCTGATGTCTGTTCTAATCTTAAGAAGCTGGATCCTGATTATATTGTTCCAAATGGTGACAGCATTAGACATAGCTTTAATAAAAACATAGAATGTTTAAACGAAATCGCCCGATTACATCCCGAGAATTCTGTATTAATAGTCACCCACGGCGGTGTTTTAAGTGGTTTCTTTAAATATGTTGTAGGTCTTCCTTTGGACTCTCCAAGAAAGTTTAAAGTGTGGAGCGGCTCTATAAACACGTTTTCATATGATGGTGAAGGATGGGAATTGCTAGGCTGGGGGGACGTTTCGCATTTAAAAGGAATTACTATATTGGATGAATGATAGCTGTCCTTATTTGTACCATCTTATTACTCCTTTTGTTTATATGCGACCCCCAATTTCTTGCTTAATCGACCTAATTCCGATTTTTCAACGTCGGTTAAAACATCAAAAATGGCTATTAAATCTTTTAAATGCTCTTTGAAAACCCTGGTTATCAGATTGCGACCTTTTTTTTCCAAATGTACTAAATATGATCTTCTGTCGCCAGGATAAGGACGTCTTGAAACCAATCTATCTCGTTCCAGGTTATCTAATACCGTAACCATATTCCCACCACTAATCAGGAGTTTATCGCTGATTGTCTTTTGGGTTTTGGGTCCGAGATGTAACAGTAATTCTAATACTCCAAACTGGGATATGGTCAGCCCGTTGTTCTCAATTGTTGGACGGATATTTTTTAAGACTGTATTAGTAGCACGAGATAATTTTATCCACGTATCTAATATCTGCAGCTCAGCATCATTCCCGTTATATTTTGTCCCCACACTATTAATTTATTGTCTAATAGTTAAATATCAAATAGGATAATACGATTTTGATCTTAATCGATCAACTAACTTTTCAGACATAATACCTCCAGCATGGTGTTGGTTAATTTACCAGACCCTTGCTTGGGTATCATATGATACTAACTAAAAATAAGAAAGTACTTCCGATAGGTATACCCAAAAGAGTGGCTTTCGGGTGTCTAAATTTAGTTAGGCAACCGG
>JACKQG010005633.1_pt1 | contig 13659 bp, 8 predicted proteins | sample 8237621 | NCBI WGS metagenome assembly JACKQG01 (sample SAMN15677084, study PRJNA649215) | marine metagenome | biome: marine; feature: Black Sea; material: saline water; isolation source: suspended particulate matter (SPM) from the Black Sea western gyre | collected 2013-06-09/2013-06-10 | depth...
CTGGGTTAGAAATTCTTTTGCACAAAAAACGAAGATTTGACTTGTAATACTATAAAATTATGTTTGATGGCAGAAATCTTGCTTCAGGTGTTTATTTGATTTTATTTGAGGCGGATAACGTAAAGAGGATTTCCAAAGTTATGCTCGTAAAATAGTTTTTAAAAAAATAAAGGCGCCTCAATCGAGGCGCCTTTTAAATATATTGAGTTTTCTCAGTAAATAAATATGTTGCAACTTACGATCCTTCCAATAAAGATTCTACTTCTTGGATTAGAAAATCCAAATTTGGATGATCAAAGCTAATGTTTGACGCTGGTACACGATTATGTTTAATGTCTGGTAAAATATGCTTATGATATTGTTTCACGATACTGCTCCTGTCTGCGAAGCCAAATTTTATATGCTCCTGCCCAATCACTCCAGTCTAATACCCAATTTTCATCTTCGGGAGCTTCTCCGTTGATGTAAGACTCATAAAATGTTTCTGAAAGCACGCCATATTTGCGCTCATAAGATTCCAAATCTTCCTTAAGTGCATGAATGTCATCTATTATTTCTTGTAGAACCATTTTGATTGTCCTTTCAAAATATTTTATTCTTCATAGTTAAAGTAACAATTGTGAAAATTAAAAGCAACTAAAAAAATAAAATTGGTTTTCAAGCAAAAATATTATACTATTAAAAAAGCGCCCCAACTTGGGACGCTTTACTCATTGATCAACTACTATTATAGTGCTACTTTAATATTTAACTTACTTTTTTTAAATCAGAAAAAATTATTGCTTTTCCGGTATAAATTTATTATATTTCCGCCTCATTTTTCTGCTTTCATATCAAAAAAAAGGTAATAAGGTTTAGGGACTTGGTTAATATTCACGCTATTAAGGTGTAAAAGATAAAAAATAAGGTTTTTTGCTTGATACTGGGTGGGTTGGGGGTATCCGGTAACGAGGATCGAGCATCCGGAATATCTGTGTACCATCAAATTTTAGACATATTCAAAAACTTTTGCACAGTTTAAATTATTTTAATAATAGTAATATAACTGTTCAGGTTTTAATACTTTAGTGCATAAAAAAAGAAATGATCGGTAATACAATATCATGACTCCCAAAAAAGTCGCCATCGACGCAGCCAAAAACGCCGGCAAACTAATCAAGAATAGCCTGGGCACACTTTCCAGTGAAAATATTCAAAATAAAGATGTTTTTGATTTTGTGACCAACGTTGATAAAGAATCGGAACAGCTTATTATTGATTCAATCAGGAAACACTTCCCGGATCATGAAATTCTGGCAGAAGAATCCGGTAAAACCGGTCGCAAACAAGTTTACCGCTGGATCATCGATCCGCTCGACGGAACAACAAATTTTATTCACAGCTACCCCAACAGCGCGGTCTCAATCGCGTTGGAAGAAAATGGGACATTGATACTTGGCGTTATATATGATCCATTCCGGGATGAATTGTTTTATGCAGAAAAAGGGAAGGGCGCATTTCTGAATGATAGACCAATACATGTCTCCAAACGATCAAATTTAAATCAATGTCTTATTGCCACCGGATTTCCTTTCCGAAACAAGGATTTTCTTTCTCTTTATTGGCAGGTTCTTTCAGAAATTTTTTTGAAAGTGAGTGGCATTAGACGAACCGGTTCAGCAGCTTTGGATTTAGCGCATATTGCTTGCGGCAGATTTGACGGCTTTTGGGAACTAAAGTTAAGTCCCTGGGATGTTGCTGCCGGTTCGGTCATCATTCAGGAGGCAGGTGGTAAGATAACAGATTTTGCAGGAGAAAACAATCACGTTTGGACTGGTAATGTCATTGCCTCGAACAACCTGGTTCATGATTTTCTTTTGGAAAAAGTAACAAATGTTTTCCGTGAAAATCCATAACGCACTAAAGTGCAGGCAAAGGCTGAGGCAAAGGCGAAGGAAGAAAAGAAAATTCCTTAATCCTTTAATCTTATACCTTGCTCCGCCTTAGCCTTCGCCTCAGCCTTTGCGTTGTATGAGATAATTGATCTGGATTACAAAAAGCTTTTGCACATTGAAAATCCGACTTCTTTTTGGCGGAAAAAACGAAGACTGAACTGACAACAGAGTAATTCAATTTTGTAATTCGGAACAAATTGTTAAAATAATTTCATATTTAATTTTTCTAATATTCTTGACTTCAGCCCAAAGATTGACTATATTACTAACAAGCACAAAAATAACCGGTTAATGTACATAATTGCATTAATATTTTATGTTTACAATTGTTATGTCATTTTTTACAAATAATTAATTTTTTTCTTGACAAACGAAAAATAATTTTGTATATTGACCAATGCTAATTAACTACTTACCAGTAGTTCTACCTTCCCTTTTTTAGGGTTATGATTGTAATCCCTTTAATGAATTGAAAAGTCACCTGAAATCAAAACGAGGAAAATGATATGCGTGACAAACGTATTAAGTTGATCTATTTTTCTTTAAAGGGGTCAGAGGTAAAAGATTTTGCACTAGGGTGGAAGAAGCTAATCCTTTTTTCATCGATGCTGCTTGTGATTTTGACTTTACTTATTGGAGCAGGGTTTAGTCTTTTCACTGACATTTATGAGAACACGCAGGTAATGTCACTGCAAAAGGTCAATGAAAGTCTGATAACCCAGCTTAGCGTAATGCGTTCTAGTATTGATCAAATAAAATCGCAAGTCAGTAGTCTTGAAGGAGATGATGATGAGCGCAGGATGATCGCAGGTTTACAAGCCGTTGGTGAAGATATGCGTCTCACTGGAAAAGGCGGTCCTGAACCGGATTATCCCGGCGATTTTGATTTGTTTCCAAAAGAAATGCGAGATGAAGTAATTGACACTCGAGACCTCATTGATCAACTAAACAGTAAAATTACACTACTTAAACAAAGCAGAAAAATTGTGAGTGAAACACTCACGAAGAAAGATGATGAAGTTCGACATTTACCGACGATTTACCCGGTAAGCGGAGGGAGAATTACATCATCTTTTGGTTGGCGGATAGATCCTTTTACGGATCAACGGACTCAACATCGTGGTATTGACATAGCTGCACCAAAAGGAACACCTGTTTATGCAACAGCAGATGGAATTGTTGTTAAGGTGATTAAATCCCATAATAAAAAAAGCTATGGAAAATATATTGTTATCGAGCATAGTTATGGCAGAAAAACCGTGTATGCTCACCTTAATAAAATTACAGTTAGAAACGGCACCCATGTAAAAAGATGGGAAAAAATTGGTGAAGTAGGAGATACAGGCAGAGCAGCCGGCGATCATCTTCATTATGAAGTGAGAGTCGCAGACAGGCATGAAAATCCTACTCAATTCTTTTTTCAATAAAGAAGAAAGTAACCTCTAAAGTTATAACCCACCAAATTGAAACTAACTATTAAGTTAATTAGCAAACCCTCTGAATATTCAGGGGGTTTTTTTTATATAAAAATTGTTGCAATTTATCTTAGCATTTTATATATTGCTAATGCTACTTTGTTCTGAGTTTAATTAATAGCCCTTGAGATAAAATTATGCCATCAAAATTACCCTGCCCGCGTTGTGGAGAATTTCGTTTTCACAAATCACACACAAAAACATACCCTGGAAAACTGAAGAGACTATTACTAAGAAGGCGTCCATACCGCTGTCACCAGTGCGGCTATAAAACATGGGTTAAAAGCAGTATTTTAAAACCTAAAAACACCATTAATAATATGCTCATTTATTTCGCGGTTTTTATTGTTGCTATAATCACGGGTATTCTCCTTAAAAATTTTTTATTATAATACATTAAAAAAAGTTGACCGGTTATGAAAAAAATAATATGTAGCTTTTTAATTTTCCTTTTTTGTTTCTCTGCACCACTCCTTGTTGCTCAAGATGGGAGTTGGAAAGATGGTGATCCTGATTTCACTAAAATTGAATCCAATTCTTCGGTTTTAATTGATTCTCTCATCATGTTAGCCCCGATATCGTCATCGGTGAGTCAAGCGCCTGGTTTTCAATTTGTACTTTCCGGGTATGATTGGTCCTGGCCAAATGAGATTTTAATCGAGTCCGCAACAGACATAGACTATCGTGAATTTTTGGGATCAAATTTATACTTAGTGACCGATGCATCCGGCAATAGAGTTGTTGAAGTTGATCCTGATATTCCTGAAGAAATATGGGAGTTTAAAGGGGCTATCGGAACAGTTCGTCACTTAGAGAAACCTGTTGATTCTTATAGTTATACGGAATTTGAAAGCGGGGAAAGCGTTCGTAAAATTTTGATCACTGACCAGGGAAGGCACAGGGTAATTAAGGTTATTCAGCAAAATAAGGCTATCCAATGGCAGTATGGAGATGAAACGGAAGGGCTTGGGAAAAATCAACTTTCCGACCCCACCGATGCAGTGCCATTACCGGATTCGGGCAAAGTCTTTATTTGTGATAAAGGAAATAACCGGGTTATTCTGGTAAATGAAGCGGATACTTCCATCGTTTGGTCATGGGAGGGTACGACTGGAAATTTGAATAATCCTGTTGACATCGAATTTAATGAAGAAACGAATGAATTGTTAATCACTGATCAGGGCAATCACCGCGTAATAAAAGTAAATATTACAACCGATGTGGTGACCTGGCAATTTGGTGTAACCGGTAATCCTCAAACCGGCGATTTGGGATTAAATTTGCCATCAGATGCCGATTTTTTACTCAACGGAAACGTGCTTATATGTGATTCAAAAAATAACCGTTTGATTGAAGTAAACAATTACGAAAATGTAATTTGGGAATTTCACCAGCCATTAGAAAACTTAAAAGATGCTGACAGGCTAACCCAACCATTGGATGAAGATGACAAAAATAAACACCTGGTTGTAAATGGAAATTTACCAGCGCGTATCGGTTATGTAACAACAAGCTTCATCTCTGAAAAGTTGGATATCGGCAAAGAAGTGAGTTTTGAATCGCTGAATTGGATTGCGCAAACTCAAGATTCGCTCACCTCGATCAGCCTGCAACTACGAACTGAAAATACGTTAGGTGAGCTTGAATCGGCAGATTGGCTGGGGCCAACCGAGCTTGATACTGTTTACTCCCAACCCGGGATGGTAATTCATCCGGCGCATAACGGACATCGATTTTATCAATTTAAAGCAACGCTTTCTACAAATGATCCCCTTTACACGCCTAGTTTAAACGACGTTACCATTAATTATAATTATTTTGACACGGAAATCACCGGTAAAATTATTACGGAAACAATCGGTGACTCTGCTGATTTTATTATCACAAGTTGGAAAACTTTAAAATTTGAAACCATCTTACCCGGTAAATTTGAATATAGGAATAAAATTGAACTCAAAATTACACTGTTAAATGCAGATACAAATGAACCCATAAGAAGTCTTGTCACAGCAAGCAATGTTGACAGCGTTAATGAAAAACCGTTATCCGACATCGAAGAATTAAAACAATTACAACGATTCAAAATTCAAGCGACATTGCAGACCAACAACACGGCGGTTTCTCCAATTTTAAAAAATCTCGAAGTCGATTGGGAGCGGTCAGAGTCAACGCCATCTGAAATATATTTTGTTGATGAAGAGTTAAGCCCGGTAACTCACTACCGGTTTTCAGAAAAGTTAGAAGCCGGTCAACAGCATATTGATCGCGCTATTATTTTTCTTAATGATCCAAATTTAGAGCAAGCTCAAGAGGCTGTAACTATTAATATAAATGCTCTTAAAAGTCTGGATTCTGAAGAAATTAGTCTTAACCGTCAGGCAAGCGGTGGATTTCTTTTACAGCCAAGTATTCCGGGAATTATCATTGATACTGGAATTCCTTATGCCAATGATAAAATACTTGAAGTTTTCGATCGTGATACCTTAGTAATATCTTATACAGACCCGACGAATCCGTTTGATCAATCTAATGACAGTGTTCTCGTTATTCAGGATACGCCCGGAGTGCTTTATTTTGAAAATCAACATCAAGTTCAGATTGATACGATATCCATTGGTGATACAATTTATGTCAGGATTAGCGAAGAATTTGATCGAAATATTTCTCCGGCACAGGACACAATTTATGCAACTGTTTATGATGACAAAACCAATGATACGGAAAAGATTATTCTCGTTGAATTAGAGGACGAAAACCAACCATATTCTTCCGGCGAATTCAGATCACAGCACAAAGCCGGTACCCTGTACCGCTACGGTCTGCCGACATATAATTCCGGTGAATTCAGATCAGAACCCGGGCTTCCCATTGTGCTGAATAAAACGCGATATGGAGATGACGGTCTTTTACAAACAATATCCGGAAGCAAAATAGGTATAAATTACGACGACAGTTTTCTCCAGGCGCCTATTCTGCAGGTTTATGCCGGAACAATCGTGGATACCCTTTGGAATATTGGCGGCGGGGCATTGGATTTTGATATGGCGCCCAATCCATTTTACACCAATCGTCATACTATGATCAAACTTCGCGCATCATCTTCTATCGGGGATTTAACGATCACCAAAATTGAAGTTTATACACTTGCCGGAGAGAAAATAACAGAGATTGACGGAACAACCTTAAGCTTTTATTACAACCCGATTCCAAAAGATCAATTTGGTTTAACCGACAACTGGTGGAATCTACAAAATGCGGACGGCAGCCGTGTCAGTAGTGGCACCTATTTTGTGAAAGTTTTTGGGAAAATTTTAAATTCCGACCAAGTACTTGTCCAGCTTAATAAATTAGTCGTTATAAACTAAGTGGAAGAACAAATGACTAAAAAAATTAGAAAATTCAAAATAAAAAAACTTTTTGTATCAAGTTTCCTTCTTTTAAATTCGATTTTTACTTTGCTTTGTATATTTGGATTTGTAACTACTTCTTATTCACAAGCAAGCAATGGCATCGGTAAATACGGCGCGTCATTCTTACAAATCGCTAATTCCGCGCGCCAGGTTGGTTTGGGGGAAGCATTTACAGGACTGGCTGACGACATTAATTTTCTGCAATACAATATTGGCGCACTGGGGCTGGTAGAAAAAGCAACCATAGGTTTGAGTTACCATTCATGGATCAAAGATACCCAGCAGGGCGCAGTGGGATTTGCAGCTGCTACCGATTATGGTAAATTTGGTTTCAGCCTGGTTTATTTCAATGAAGGAGAAATTACCGAATTTGATGAAAACTTCCAAGAGACGGGTTCAATCATCGGCAGTAACGATATCGCGATGACTTTAGGTGTTGGTTACCCAAAAAATATTTTTGGTTTGAATATTTCTTTTGGCGGTGCATTTAAAATTGTGCGTCAAAATTTAGCAGATCAATCTGCAACCGCGTTAGGTTTAGACCTGGGTTTCCTGATAAAATACAAGCACATCTCATACGGCGCAACTATTCAAAACTTCACCATTACAAAACTTAAATTTATTGAAAAAGAAGATCCCCTGCCGGAAACCTACCGTGGCGGTGTCGGTTTCAACTATAAAGTCAGGGATAATATAAAAATTAATTTAGCCGCTGATGTTGCCTGGCTCATGGATCAAAAGCTCAAATCATATTGTGGTGCGGAAGTTGTTTTTAATAAAATTATTGCAGTTCGCGGCGGTTATAAATTTCATGATTTTGATGCCAATCGTTGGGGCGCAGGAACAGGCGTGATAATTCCTGTGGAGGCTTTAGGCAATTCTTATGTTAAGGTTGATTATGCATACAGTCCGTTAGCTGCTTTTGAAGGATCCACGCATCGTTTCTCCCTCATAATTGAATTCGACACAATGGAGAAAAAACCCACTGCCGCTGATATTCTTAGCGAAGAAGAAAGAAAAAAATTTGATGCTCTGGCTGAACAATTAAGGCTTGAAGTTGAAGCAGCAGAAAAAGCTCGTCTTGCTGCCCAGGAAGCAGAAAAGCGCACCAAAGAGTTGGAAGCAGAAATGGCGCGCAGGTTAGCCCGTATCAAAGCGATTGCCGATAGCAGCCAAGGGAAAATAGTTGTGCATCCTACATCTACTATGGATAGTATCCGGTTCACCATGCGTATTAATTTTGATTTTGATCGCGCCAACATTCGTGCGGATGAATTTGAAACCATGCAACGCGTTGGGGAAATTTTGAACACCTATCCCGAAAATAAAGTTCAGCTTGCCGGGCACACATGTTTTATCGGCACCGAAGAATACAATATCAGGCTTTCCCACAGACGAGTCGATAGTGTGATTGATTTTTTAACCGCCAAAGAAAGTGTAAAGCTTGATCGATTTTTCTACCCGGTTGGCTATGGAAAACAGAAGCCGGTCGCCAGCAACGATACACCTGAAGGACGTTCCATGAATCGACGCGTCGATTTTACCATCTTCACAAAAACCGACACACCACCAGTGCCGGAAGGTTCCGCAATCAAATCCATTGAAATCGCTGAAAATAATACAGTAAAAATAATTTGTAACGGCAAAGTGGCAAATTATAAAGACAGATTTTTATCCAATCCGGATAGAATTGTAATTGATTTCCCTAATATTTTTCTGCTCCCGGAACAAAAAACCTTCAAATTTTCCAATGACCTGTTTTTAAGAGCCCGGCTCGGTTATCATAAAGAAGAAAAATATACCCGTGTTGTTTTGGATTTGAAAGCGCCACTGCAATACCAGGTTGCTGCAAAGGATAATATTATTTATGTGAGTGTGAAGTAACTCAACAATAATTTTCCAATTTTAATACCAGGCACAAAGCTAAAAAATAAAATGAAAAAATTGCTAACATTTAGAATGTAGGTAATAGTTCACCCCTTCTGTTGTTCCTTCTTTTGATCTCAAAACAAGTTGAAAATCCCGATTTATCGGGGGATTAACGATTTAAGATTTTAGAAGTATTGTTGATTTGTATGAGTTCACTTAACGCCGGTCAATGTGGCATTATTATCACTTAATTCCATTTTGCTATCAAACAGTGGATTCCCGCTAAAAAAATGCGGAAATGACAAATATGGACGGACTTCAATGAACTCTTGCGTTGATTTAATGATTTCTGTTTTTTTATACCCCATTCCTTCATAAATCAAAAATCGTTAATCTTTATTCGTAAATCATTTTTTGTTCATATAACAATAAAAAATAAAAAGGGAGATAAAAAAATATGAATAAACTTAAAGCCAACCTTATAATTTTATTTCTTCTATTGCTTTCAATTTCTACGAATGTCTTTTCCTCCAACCAGGATAATTTCGATGTTATCTACTATGAGATTGATATCTTAGTAGATCCACCGTCTCAAGTTATCGATGGTTCAGTACATGTTCAAGCGCTTGCCCTGATCGATGGGTTAAATCAATTAACCCTGGATTTGCAAAATAACATGATGGTATCAAATGTAACCGGGAACGCTGCTGGGTTTACCCATGCCAATAACCTGGTTATCATCGACCTGGATCGTCCTTACAACCAGGAAGAAATGATCTCGATAACAGTTTTTTATAATGGCGTGCCTGCAGAAGTTGGCAGCTTTGATCCCATGACTTTTTTCTACAGTGTTAGCGGTGTTACAGTTTCGTCGGAAAGTTGTCCTTTTTACGCCCGTTACTGGTGGCCCTGTAAAGACCGCCCGGATGATAAGCCGCAGACAATGGATATTAAGATAACTGTTCCATCAAACTTAACTGTTGCGTCTAATGGCGCTTTGGTTAATGTTGAGAATAATGACGATGCTAGCAAAACCTTTCATTGGGAAGTAAGAAATCCGATTGCCACTTATTTGGTTGCCTTCTCTGCTTCAAATTATCAAATCATACGCGATGAATATATAAATACCCGGCAAGACACACTGACAATCATGAGTTTTGCTTTTCAAGAGGATTACAATGATGCGCTCATTGATTTCGATAATATTAAAGACATGATCAGAATTCTGGAATCGTATTATGGTGAATACCCATATATGAATGAAAAATATGGTATTGCTGAATACATGGGTTATTGGGGAGGTATGGAATACCAGACTTTAACGTGTGTTAAGCCATATTCCATCACCGGGACACATGCTTATGATGACCTGTTTGTTCACGAATTAGCCCATCAATGGTGGGGAGATTGTGTGTCGCCAAAAGATTTTCACCATACATGGATCAGCGAAGGTTTTGCCGTGTTTTCCGAAGCGCTCTATTTTGGTCATTTGGAAGGACAGGAAAAATACAATGATTACATGAACAATGAAAACAGCGCCTTAAATATAAAAGGCAGAATGTATCGCGATAATGTTACTGATCCCGATGAGGTTTACGGGCGTATCGTTTACAATAAAGGCGCCTGGGTTCTTCACATGCTGCGTCATGTTGTTGGCGAAGATAATTTTTGGTCCGGTTTGTTTGAATATTTTGACCGGCATAAATACAGCTCTGCTGCGACTGAAGATTTACAGCATGCATTTGAAACCGTTACCGGGGATTCGCTGGGCTGGTTTTTTCACCAATGGGTTTATGAACAGAATTATCCTGTATATGCTTATGGCTGGCAGGAAGAACCGATCACCGGCAACTATGTGATAAAAGTATTTATTGACCAGGTTCAAACAGAAACGCCGTTGTTTAAAATGCCGGTTGATTTAACGCTCGTATCCGAAAATCGCGACACAACGATCACAGTTATGGTTGAAGATAGCAGCCAATCATTTATATTTGCCCCGGACGATCTTCTCACCGATGTAATCATTGACAAAAATAACTGGATCCTTAAAGAAGCAACCCAATTTTCTTCGCCGCAAATTCGTTATGTTTCTCACCACGTTAATGACAGCACTGCCAATGACAATGGATTAGCCGAACCGGGCGAAACTGTCCGACTGGTAGTCAGGTTGAAAAATTGGGGATTGACATCTTATCGTGTAAAAGTCAGGTTAAGTTCTGATGACAGCGATCTTTTAATTCCCGATCAAACGGCTGAAGTTTCCTATCTCGGAGATGAAGGTTTCGACCATTTAGCAACAGAAATACTAACCTCTTTTACCTTTTCTGTAGATGCACAAGCGGTTGGACATTTGAGTACGCTGAAGCTTGAAATCACTGACGATTCTGATTATACGGCGATTGACAGCTTTGACATCAAAATCGGAAATCCATCGGTACTGCTGGTGGATGACGATGAAGGCGCCGATTACCAAATATATTTTCACCAGTCAATATATTTGGCAAAAATTTATAACAATAGCTGGGAGGTTTCAACCGAGGGATGTCCCTCTTACGCCAATGTGTTGCATAACTATCATACAGTAATCTGGTTCACCGGGGATGACAGAAAAACCAGTCTCACCAGCGAGGAGCAATCTGCTATAGCTGAGTTTTTAGACAATGGCGGCAACCTGCTGCTCACCGGACAGAATATTGGTTACGACCTGATTGTTGATGGCACACCCGGGGATTCATCTTTTTTTGCCAACTACCTTCATGCAGAATTAATCGCTGATAGTGTTCAGGCAACAATGATTATAGGTGTTCCTTCTGATCCCATTTCAGACAGATTATTTCTTAATATCGATGCCAGGGTTGGCGGCGCCGGGAACCAAACTGCACCCAGCGCTGTTGGGCCAATAAATGGTGCGCAAACATTCCTGAAATATCTCCCCAGTCAATCTTCTGCCGGCATTCGCTTTAAAGATGAGACCAATGGCTGCCGCCTGGTCTATTTGCCGTTTGGCTACGAGGGCATAGCCGGACCTTATAAAGACAGCGCAGAAAATTTTTTAAACCGGATTTTCAACTGGTTCAGCCGCGAAACCAATGTAAAAAAACCGGCATCAATTTCAACTCCGGAGAAATACTTATTAGAACAAAATTATCCCAATCCTTTTAACCCAATTACAAAAATAAAATTTCATTTGCCAAAGGAGGGTTTTATCTCCTTAAGCATTTATAATTTGATGGGACAGAAAATTAAAAATCTTGTTGAAAAAAAATTACCCTTCGGGATTTACGAAAAAATTTGGGATGGAACAAATTCTGCCGGCAAAAAAGTTGCCTCGGGAATTTATATTTATAAATTAAAGACTGGTTCATATTCGTGTTCAAAAAAACTAATACTGACGAAATAGTGCTTGAACAAAATTTACAAAATTTGCATGTATTCAAAAACCATCATTTTTTAAATAGTGCCTGAACAAAAACCAATCGAATTCAAATATACAGGTCATTGCGAGGAGCGGGGCGACGAAGCAATCCCTTGTTTTTAAAGAGATTGCTCAAAAATACCGGGTTCTCGTTTAAGCACTAATTATTTTATCACTATCATTTTGACCTTTACTTTTCAATCAAAACTTTAAACGGAGAAAAACTCATGAAAAGAATTTTGTTAGCAGCCACTGCATTATGTCTGGTTGCATTTAATGCTTACTCACAAACCCTGTTATTTGAAGATAATTTCGATGCCTACACAGCCGGAGAGTTTTTAGCGCAACAATCGGAAAATTGGACAACCTGGTCAGATGCGCCTGGGGGGGATGAAGATGCGCTTATTTCAACAGAGCAATTTTTAAGCGCTCCCAATTCATTATTGATTAAAGGAAGTTCAGATGTTGTATTACTTCTCGATGATAGAACGGAAAAAAATACGTACTAAAATTTAATATTTTTGTGGAAGCCGGATTTGGCGGTTACTACAATCTTCTCCATAAATATGATGTTGGCGGCGCAAATAGTGAATGGGCTTTGGAAGTCTTTTTCTCCCAGGATGGGACTGGCTTCATTAATGCCGGTGGTTCAAATTCAGCAACCTTTACTTATACACAAAATACGTGGATTGAATGTTATCATGTTGTTGACTTGGAAGGCGATAATGGCGTTATTCTCATTGGCGGACAGTCCGTCCATGTCTGGCAGTGGAGTTTAACAGCAGGTGGCGATCCGGGTGAAAAACAATTAGCTGCCCTGGACTTATGGGCAGGCGCGCCATCCGGTGAGACGCCGAAATATTATATTGATGATTTAAGCTTCACCGGTTTATACACAATTTTTGAACATGATATTGCCACTCGCCAAATATATGGCGAAACTTCTTTTAATGTGGGCGATTCATACTTGCCAAGCGCACTAATAAAAAATGAAGGTCTCAATAGCGAAAGCTTTGATGTTACTTGTGAAATTGTTGATTTTGAAAACACACCATTGTATTCCAACACCCAAACAGTAGCGGTATTGGATGAACGGTCTTCACAAACCGTAAATTTTGATCCCTATGTTTTGAATACAGCCGATGATCTCCTTTAATACTAGCGAAGACAGTTCGGTTATCCATCTCAATTTTTCAAAAAGTTCCAATTGGAATAGCGAGCACTGCGAACTGGTCGCTTTTTGCAGGATCCTTCCACAAAAAAAATTTTGCAAGCGGACAAGATCAAACTTAGCGATCTTGCCCCAGTCAGCGTAAGACAAAGGGATAATTCAACCATTCCTGAGACAACAGCATTGATGAATAATTACCCTAATCCGTTCAATGCCAATACAACAATCAGTTATCAACTATCCGAGGATAGTTTTGTTGAATTAGCCATCTACACAATTCTCGGACAAAAAATAGAGACACTCGTTTCCGAACGACAAAACGCGGGAATTCATAACGCACTAAAGTGCAGGCGAAGGCTGAGGCGAAGGCGAAGGAAAAAAAAGA
>JACKQG010002211.1_pt1 | contig 13658 bp, 14 predicted proteins | sample 8237621 | NCBI WGS metagenome assembly JACKQG01 (sample SAMN15677084, study PRJNA649215) | marine metagenome | biome: marine; feature: Black Sea; material: saline water; isolation source: suspended particulate matter (SPM) from the Black Sea western gyre | collected 2013-06-09/2013-06-10 | depth...
TAGTTCTTGGTAGCCTCCACTCGCGATCGTTAGCTGCAACTGTACCCCAGGTTTTATCGCAATTTCCCCATAGTGAACAGCCTTTTATGCGTATCCAGCTGGCCCGTGCCCTTCTGGGGTGGGTTAATCAGATTCTTTTGCCTGCCAAGACTGAACCGGGCTTGTGTGCGGTAATGGAAGTTATGATGTCAAATCCTGCCATCAGGAGTCTTATTCACCAGGGTAAAGATAACAGCATTACCGATGAGGTCAGGAAGGGAAGACTGACGGGAATGGTCTCTTTTGAAGAGTATCTGGCTCATCTGTGTGAGATTAAGTATTTGTCATCTGCTGAGGCCGTTCAGTATGCCCGAGACAAAGAGAGCTTTAAAGTACGCATGGGTGGTCAGAAATGATGGATTGTGTCGAACTACAAAATAAGTATACAATCGGTCCTGGCAACAGGCTGTTACTGATTGCTGGTCCCTGTGTTCTCGAGACAGAAGAAATTGCACGGAAAACAGCAGGCAGTCTCAAGGAAATGGCAGAACGTCTTGATATTCCTTTTGTGTTCAAGGCTTCTTTTGATAAGGCCAACCGCACTTCAATTGATTCATACAGGGGGCCCGGACTGGACGAAGGGCTTGCGATTATGGCGCGGATCAAGGCTGATTTCGGTGTTCCGGTTATTTCTGATATCCATGAAACATCCCAGGTGAAACGTGCCGCGGAGGTTCTTGATATCCTGCAGATTCCGGCATTCTTATGTCGGCAGACGGATCTGCTGGTAGCGGCCGCCGAGACGGGGAAGATTGTCAGTGTCAAAAAAGGCCAGTTCATGTCGCCCTGGGATATGCAGCATGTTGTCTCGAAGCTGAAGGCCGGAGGGAACAGAAAGATACTTCTGACAGAGCGGGGAGTGTCCCTCGGCTATAACAATCTTGTTGTTGATATGCGGTCTCTGCCGGTTATGCGGGGATTGGGTTGTCCCGTTATATTTGATGCAACACACAGTGTTCAGCTGCCCGGGGGAGCGGGTGGAAGTTCTGGTGGCCAACGGGAGTTTATACCCTATTTGACCCGGGCTGCTGCAGCGGCAGGAATAGACGGGCTTTTCATGGAAGTGCATCCTGACCCGGATTCCGCTCTGTGTGACGGCGCCAATTCTCTTGCTCTTGATGAGGTGGAGGCTTTATTGAAAAAAGTTCTTCACATTCATGCCATTGTTGCCGAGGGATGATATGAGTATCAAGCAGGGAGATGGTAGCTGCGTATCGCCTGGTAATGGATATATAAGCGATTGTGACCTCACCCAGGCCCTTTTACAGAAAGCTTCGGCTCGAAACGAAATGGAGGGGAGAGGGTATGCCTGGAAGAACTGCCTGGCGAAGGCAAAGAAAATAAAACTGCTGCTCCTTGATGTCGATGGTGTTCTTACAGATGGTTCCATTGCCTATACCGATGAGGGGCGTGAGGTAAAGACCTTCAGCGTTAAAGATGGTTTTGGCATGAATATGCTCCAGAAAACCGGCGTTGAAATAGGTCTGATTACTGCTAGGAGTTCGGAAGCTTTGACACGGCGGGCTAAAGACCTCCGCCTGAAGTATGTCTATCAGGGTGTTCGTGAAAAAGTGGCGATGTACGAACAGGTGAAGGAAGAGCTCAACTTGGAGGCATATGAGATTGCCTATATGGGAGATGACTGGCTCGACCTTGCATTGCTTTCCAGGGTCGGGTTTTCAGCCACTGTTGCTGATGGCGTGCCGGAAGTGCAAAAAATAGTTGATTATGTCGCAAAGTGTGCTGGCGGAAGAGGAGCAGTAAGGGAAGTGTGTGAGTTAATTATTGATGCTAAGGGAGAATACGATACCCTGCTGAATTATTATCTCGCTAAGGTATGAGAGTGTGACAGCTTCCAGGAATTTATTGTGGCTTTTACCTTTGGTGCTTCTGCTCTCAAGCCCGGCTTGGAAGCCAGTTATTATTGAATTACTTCAGCCTCCGGAGGGTTTTCGCTCTTTGCCCGGCACGGAAAAAGCTACAGGCGGTTTCCTGATGAACGGAGTCACTGTAACGAGAAGTGCTGATGGCGCCCCGGAAGCTATCCTCAGTGCCGAGCGGATCAAGAGCGGTCGCTGGGACGAAAATGATTACTGGTTTGAGGCAGTTGATGCCCTGCTTTTTGAAGAAGGCAAGCTGCAGGCGCATGTCGTCAGTGGTGAGGGATATTATGACGTGAGTCAGGAAATTGTAACTCTTGTTGAAGATGTCTCCGTAGCCGTGCAAAATGAATATGAATTGAGCACCCAGGCTCTTCGGTACCTGATGCCTTATAAGATAATGAAAACCGGCGCGGATATTATTTTTAAAAGCCAGGATATTACTGTTCAGGGAACAGGTATGCGGTATAATTTTGCTACAGGTGACTATCGGGTTGGCGGTAGAGTTACATTTGATCTGATTACCGAGAAGCGCTAGACTTTGAAGTCTTCGTTGTCAGCGGGGTCATCACATTTGATACGAAGTAGAAGGTGTTTTGAATAATAGTTTTCTGTTTATTAACTTTGGGGGTAGGTAGTTTATGAATAAAAATAATATCATAGCGGCACTCGTGGTTTTATGTCTGATAGGTTCTGTCTGGGGAACAGTCATGAGTCGGAAAAGTGATTCTCTTGATAAAAAATTGACTCTGGCGACCAATGAGCTTGAGGCTCTTCAGCAAGAGCGTTTGGCACTTTCCGAGAATCTTGAGTTTAAGGACAAAAATGTTCGTGAAATGCGTAATAAATTGCAGGATGCAACAACCGGAAGCGATCAGCTGAAAGCGCATCTTACGACAAGCACTGAAGAAATGTTTCGTTTGCAAAGCAGTCTCGAAGAGGGATCCAAAAGACAATCCGAGCTGAAGAATACACTGACCATTTCTCAAAAGGAACTGCAGGAAGCTCGTGAAAGCGTGAAATTGCTTCAGCAAAAAATAGAATCCGTTGAAACTTCTTCCCTGGAGAAAATAGAAAATCTTCAGTTAACCATTGAAAGTCGCAACAATGAGTTGTCGGCTGTGAATCATAAGTTGGCAGGGATGACGGCTACTGTGGAGGCCCTCCAGACGGAATTGGCATCGAGAACTGTAGATTTGGGGGTATTCAAGGAGCAGAAAAATATAATTGCTGCCCGGGAAACATCTTTACAGAAAACCCAGAAGGAATTGGCGGTTGAACTTGAGCAGGCGCAAGTGAAAATTATAGAGCAGGAAGAGGCTCTTGAAGAAAAAACCAGAGAATTTAACCAGGCTGCTAAAGAACTTCGTCAACTTCAGGTGAATATGGATGTCCTTCTGACTGAAATCAGTAAGCAGAAAGGTGTTCTTGAAAAAATGACCAGAGAGCGCGAAGCGTCTATGAAGACTGCAGCAAATAAAGACAAGCTTATAGAAGACCTGCGTCGCCAGCTGGAAGGACAGGTCAAAGAGCCTGCTCAACAATAATAAAATAAGTTTCTTATTAAGCTTATTCCTCTCAGGAGGCAGTCCATGACCTCAAACTCTAAACCTGCCAGTCAATCTGAAGATCAGGATCACTCCCAGAAAATAAAGGAACTCTTCACTCAAATTAAGCAACTGGCCAAAACCAAAGACTTTGTCGGTGCCGAGAAACTACGGGATACCTTAATAGAAGTTGCCCCCATGGCACTTCAGGAAATAATCGATTCAGCAGAAATTATTGAGAAGGAGAAATCGGCAGGAATAGATCCTGAACATCTGGCGTTATGGGACGATCTCTATAAGGACCTGAGCGAAGAGGAAAGAAACTGTATTTTCTACAGCATGAAAAAAATTGTTGTCCCGCCGAAAAAAAAGATCTTGGCTAAGGGGAAATTTAACGACAGGTTATTCTTTATTGAAGACGGGAAGGTTGCCGTATATAAGCAAAAAGGGGATAAAAATATAGTTGTTGCCTATCTGGAGCGTGGAAATCTTTTGGGAGAATATACTTTTCTCACTATTTCTTTGTGTTCGGCATCTGTTCTCACGCAGTCTGGGGTGACGATGTATGCACTGAAGAGTTCGGCGACTGATGATTGGGAAGAAAAACATCCTGGACTCCTGCAGAAGCTTGCAGCATTCTGTGATCAAAAAGGAAACCTGAGCGATATTGATCGAAGAAGAAAACAGGAAAAGTGGAAATACAGCAGGCACAAAGTTAACGGGACAGTTACTGCAAATATCCTTACAAAAGAAGGTCAGAAAACAGAAAAGTTTTTCCATGGGAAGTTGTTGGATATCTCAAAAGACGGAACTTCATTTGGTGTTGAAATTCAGAATAAGAAAACTGCACGTGCTTTGTTGACACAGCATCTTGATCTCTCTTTTACCTGTAACCTGGGAGGTGAAAAAAGAACCTTTTCTGTTGTCGGGAAAGTTGTCCGGGTTTCATTTGAATTATACAACTCGTATATTGTTCATATTCACTTCGATAGTCTTCTCGAAGAAAACCTGATCGCAAAAATAACGGGGAAAGAAAAATAAGCCATCGAATTACTCATAGAGTGTTGTCTTGAAAGTTAGTAACTATTCAGCAGTTTCTCAGCATTTCCACGCAGTATTGCCATCTCTTTTTTTTCCCCGAGACCAAGTTTTTTAAGAAGATGAATTGTCTCCAACTGGTCCGACCAGGGAGAGTCTGAGCCGAACAGGATCTTGTCATCAGGGTGGGCCTCAATAATCTCTTTTGCTTTCTGCGGCTCCATGAATTCCAGGGAAAAGGCGATGTCCATATAGACATTTCCTCCTGCCAGAATTTCCTGGACTTCCTCCCACTGATCCCAGGCACCGAGATGGGTGGCGATAAATTTTAGATCAGGAAATTTTCTGGTAATGGCAAGTATCTGAGCCGGATCTGCCCGCCTTTCTTTTGGAAATCCAATATCATAACCGGTATGCATAATAAGGATAAGGCCAAGTTCCTCTATCTTTGCAAAGAAAGGGGAGAGCCGGTCTTCATTAAGATAAAAGCGCTGGTAGAAGGGATGCATTTTCACCCCCTTGAAACCACAGGCATGTATTTCGTTAATCTGCTGCAGAGCCGAGGTTGACTCCGGGTGAAACGACGGGAATGGGATGATGCGATCCGACCTCTTTTTGTGGCACCAGGAAAGAATGGAGTCGAATTGTTCGGGTCGGGTTGCAATGTTGCAGAGCACCGAAATATCTATCTCAGCACGGTCCATTGACTCTAGAAGTGCGGTCAGTGTCCCATCGAGGGCTGCGGTGACATTGCCTTCCTTTTCCAGGGCGGGAATGGTCGATGCGGCCAGTTTGTCCGGAAATGCATGGGTGTGAAAATCAATATAGCTCATGGATTTATGTATGGATTGGGCAGCTGTCCAGCATACATTCAGAGATAATCTTTATGCCGATATCGAGATGCTGTTCAGTGTAGGTCTGAAATATTCCCTGGGCGCTGTCCTTGCTTTTTATCCCGCCTTTTCTCAAGGGCATATCCGAGACAAGCATGAGAGCGCCGGTTGGCACGTTAAGGGCATAGCCGACAGAAAAGAGTGTGGCTATTTCCATGTCGATGGCAATAATGCGATGTTTGAGAATGTACTCGATAAACTCCTTGTCAAATTCCCACATCCTGTAATCTGTGGTGTGCATGATCCCGGACTTGGGGAGCCTGCCTGTTTCTCTGATAATTACCTGTTCGGCAACCCTGTTGATCCCAAAGCTGGGAAGGGCCGGGACATCCTTGGGCAGGTAATGAGCACTGGTTCCTTCGTCGCGTATGCTGGCGGTGGGGATCACGAGATCGCCTACTTCGAGACTGTCATCGATACCTCCGCACATCCCGAGCATGAGTACGGATTTCAGGCTGTCGAGATAAGAGAGGCAGTGCATGATGATTCCGGCGGATGGTGATCCAACGCCGTAGTTTATGATAGTGATATCCCGGTCCTTGTCATGGACAAGGCTCCAGTTATTCGAAAAGATTTCTTTGTTGCTGATCTTTGAAAATTGCCTGATATAACGATGAAAATTGCAGAGAAGAATATTTGAGCAGAAATCAGAGACTGATGATCCCGTGTAACGCTCAAGAGTATGACGGGCATAATTGTCGGGTCGTAATTGGGTTGTCATGGTCTTTCCAGGTATGAAAGTTTTAAGGTACCTTGTAAATTACAAGATTCAAGCTGGTGGCTGCTGTTTAAATGCCAAGTAGCAGGTACCCTGCCTGCAATATGAGCAGGGTGTAAATCCCGGCAAAGACATCATCAAGGACAATACCGTAACCGCCGTTTAAATGTTGGTCAGGCCAGTTTACCGGGAAAGGCTTGATGATGTCAAAAAAACGGAACAATAAAAAGGCAATGAACCATACCAGTGGATTTGCCGGAGCTCCGATGAGGGCGATGAGCATGCCTATAACCTCATCAATAACGATGACACCGGGGTCTTTACGGTCAATAATCTTTTCGGCACTGCCGGCAGTAATAATTGAAAGAAAAAAAATAAGTACCAGGCCGATTATATAGCCACCAGGTGAAAGCATGCAGAGGAGAAAATGGATCGGGAAGGCAATAAGTGTTCCCCATGTTCCGGGAGCTTTAGGGAGATAGCCTATAAACCCGCCTGTTGCTATGGCCATGATAAGTTTATCCACGCTTAATCCTGTTTTTCCTCAAAATCTTCAACATTCATTTTGCTTATTTCTGTATATATCCATCGTAAGGGAATGTTTTCTTTTTTGGCGACAATGCGGCAGGCTTCATATTCCGGCTGGAGCTCGGTGCCGGCGGGTGTTTCCACCTTTTTAACAGCAATTTTCCCCCAGCAGGTATTTATAGAACCGATTTTTCGTGGCAGGGTCAGCCGTTTCTCGGTGTGATAGCGGAGTCCTATTGCGGTGGTTTCAGAAAGAATACATTTTTTGAGATCCAGGGCAGTGGCAGGATCAGCAATAACACGAAGGATAAATCCAGGGCGGCCTTTTTTCATCTGGATGGGGATAATGGCGACATCCAGGGCTCCGGAGGCAAAAAGCTGTTCGTTGAGATAGGGGTATCCTTCAGGGGACCAGTCATCAATGTGGGTTTCAATGACTTCAACATCCTGGAGTTCAGCGGGTTCAAAAGTGTTGCCAATGATGAGGCGAAACAGGTTGGGGCGGCCATCCTTCCGTACCATACTGCCGGCGCCATAGCCGACAGTTGTGATCGTCATTGGCGGCATACTGCCAAATTCAGAACAGCATGTTATCAGGATAGCTGCACCCGTGGGGGTTACCAGTTCCTGGTCCAGATCTAAACTGTATACTGGCACGTTGTGCAGCAGTTCGCAGGTGGCTGGGGCTGGCAGCGGAATCATACCATGCTGGCTCTGTGTCCAGCCATTGGTCATCGGCAGGGGAGAACTTACCAGCTTGTCGATATTAAGGAAGTCGAGGCCGATTGCGGCGCCTACAATGTCAATGATGGAATCAATACCGCCTACTTCATGAAAATGAACATCTTCTGGAAGGCAGTTATGCACTTTTGCTTCGGCATGAGCCAGGGCTGAGAATATAGCCAGGGATCTTGTCTTGACAGTCTCTTTGAGGCCACTTTCCCGGATGAGTGAATGTATTGTCTTCCAGGAACGATGCGGGTGGTGTTCATGCGAGTTGATGTGGACGCGAACGCCTCCCAGACTGTTAACGGTTGTTTTTTCTGATGTGAAATCGTAGCCGTCAAGGTTCAGTTCTGCCAGGGAGTGAAGAAGAGTGTCTTCCGGAAGTCCGGCATCAAGAAGAGCGCCGAGGAACATGTCGCCGCTGATACCGGAAAAGCAATCTGCGTATGCTGTTCTTTGCGGGAGGCCGGTTGTGTTATCCAAAGCGTAGTCCCGGCTTGAGAGGGTGTCCGCAAACAAAGGCCCGGACAGGCATTTGTTTTGAGCCTTCATACTGGACTTCGCGGACAAGGAGATAATCGTGTTCGGTGGCAATAACAAGGCCATCCTTATCTATACGGTATAAAGTCCCGGGAGGCTCTGTCGGTTCACCTGCGATTACGCTGGGCTTATACAGGCGAAACCATTTTGAGTTCAATGTCGTATGTGCTTTGGGCCAGGGGTCCAGACCCCGTATCTGGCAGCTTATCTCAAAGGCTGACCGGGTCCAGTCAATAAGGCTTTCATCTTTACTGAGCGGGGGTGCCGGAGAGGCCAGAGAATTATCCTGGCTGTGGGGAGGAAGCTCATTTTTTCGCATGAGATCAAGGGACTCGGTAAGCAGGCTTCCTCCAAGGTCAGCCATTCTGGCGGCAAGGGTAACTGTGGTGTCATCATGATTAATAGGCAGGGTCTGCTGCAGTAAAACAGCGCCGGTGTCCATGCCTTCGTCTATCTGCATTATTGTGATACCTGTTTCTGCGTCACCGTTGAGTATGGCCCGTTGAATGGGCGCTGCCCCGCGATATCTGGGAAGAAGGGAGCCGTGGACATTGATAGTGCCGAGGGAAGGGATACTGATAATGGAGCCGGGGAGAATCCTGCCGTAGGCAACAACAACGATAAGGTCAGGGGCCAGTTCCTGCATGGTTTCAAGAAATTCCGGGGTCTTTATCTGCGAAGGCTGCAAGACGCGGATGCTGGCATTCTGGGCATATTTTTTGACTGGAGTTGGTGCCAATTTGCGGCCCCGTCCTTTGGGCCTGTCCGGCTGGCTTACAACAGCAGCAACATTTTCCCCATGGTCGAGCAGGGCTTTCAGGCTTGGTACAGCAAATTCCGGGGTCCCCATGAAGACTATGCGGGAGATTTTGTTAATCATGGTTTACTTGGTCTTTTTCCAGTTTCATTTCTTCCCGTAACTGCTTTTTACGTTGTTTTTTGTAAAGAGCCCGTTTCAGACTGCTGAGGTGATCAATAAAGAGTGCTCCCTCTATGTGGTCAAGTTCATGCTGGATAACCCTGGCAAACCATCCCTCAGCTTCAAATTCGTTTTCTTCCCCTGCCATGTTTTGTGTGCGGACACGGATTTTTTCAAAGCGTTTTACCTTTGCGGTAAAATCGACGACACTCAGGCAACCTTCCTCGTCAACCTGTGAACCTTCACCGTGAAGTATTACCGGGTTTACCAGAACAATGAGCTGACCTTCCTCTTCTTTAGATGTGACATCCATGATAACCACGCGTTGAAGCACTCCTATCTGCGGAGCCGCAAGTCCAGCCCCTGGCGCGTCATACATGGTGTCAGCCATGTCCGCCACCAGTTTTCGGAGGTTGTCGTCAAACTCTGTAACGACTTTTGATTTTTTTCTGAGTGTTGGATGCGGATGTTTCAGTATTTCTCGTATTGCCATGTGTTGGATATTATAAAAGTTGTAAAGTTAAGCTAACGGCTAATGGCTCTATCCGGGAAGTAAATCTTTCGGATGGGAACTGTCTATTCTTTATGTAACTATTCAGAAGTGCCCCGGATGCGCACAAGCAGGCCGCCGAACGATATAATCATATGTGAGAATGCCTGATCGTGTGTAGATGGGGTGCTGCTGAATAGTTACATATCTATAACATATTTTCTGGGTCAACATCCACAGACATTTTTACTTTTCCGGAACGGATAAGGGCAGGGGGGGCTTGGGCGAGGGAATCGCAGACTGCATGAAGATCCTGATATCTGTGAGCCTGCAGGAGAAGCTGCCATCGGTATCTTCCGCGCAGTTTGGAGAGTGGAGAGGCAACCGGGCCTAAAACCGTTACCGCACTGGAGACGGAGAGTCGGGTTATTTGACGGGAGATAAGCTGTGCCGCCTGATTGACGTTTTCTTCGGATTCACCTGAAAAGCGAATATTAATAAGGCGTGAATAGGGCGGGAAGCGGAGCATTTTGCGGAGCTGCCGTTCTTTGTGATAAAAACTGAGGTAATCATGCTGCCTGGCGCATGTTATTGCGTAATGATCCGGTTGATGGGTCTGGATGATGACTTTGCCCGGCTTTTCTCCCCGTCCGGCTCTTCCAGTTACCTGGGATATCAGTTGAAAGGTTCGTTCTCCTGCCTTGAAATCGGGTATGCCGAGACCCGCATCGGCCCAGATAATGCCAACCAGGGTGACATGGGGAAAATGATGTCCTTTGGTGATCATCTGGGTGCCGATCAGAATATCAATTTCTCTGTTGTGGACGGCTTTTAATATTTTCAGGAATGAACTGCGGGATCCTGCTGTGTCACGGTCGAGTCTGGCAATTGTTGCTGTTGGAAAACGCTGATGGAGTTCCGCCTCTATACGTTCTGTGCCGAAGCCTATTTCCTTTATGTGATGGGAACGGCAGTGCGGGCAAAGGATCGCACTTTTGGCGGTGTGGCCGCAATGATGACATATCAGTGTTTTCTTCTCCTTATGAAGAGTAAGGCTGACTCGACAATGCCGGCATTGTACAGGGTTGCCGCAGTCGCTGCAGAGCAGCAGGTTGGCGTATCCTCTTCTGTTCAGGAAAATAAGGCTCTGATTGTTCTGTTCCAGGTTGCTTGTAATGGCTTCGAGTAAAAGGGGAGAGAAAAGAGGCGGGAGGCCTGCTATCGGTTTTGTTTTTTTGAGGTCGACAATTGTGACTTCAGGCTGGGGACGGTCAGCGACCCGCTTATGTAGACTGAGAAGCTGATATTTGCCTTTTGTCGCATGATAAAAACTGGTCAGCGATGGTGTCGCAGACCCCAGGATGACCGTGCATTTCTGCTGGCTTCCCCTGAGGACGGCCAGGTCGCGGGCCTGATAACGTAGGCTGTCGTCCTGCTTGTAGGATCCGTCATGTTCTTCATCAACAATTATCAGACCCGGATCTTTTAAGGGCGCAAAGATGGCTGATCGGGCCCCGATAACTATTTGTGTTTTTCCCTGGGCAATTTCGCACCACTGGTCGTATCTCTCTCCGGTTGAAAGACCGCTATGCAGGACAGCAACATTGTCCTGGCCAAACCGGGAGAAGAAATGACCTTCCATTTGGGTTGCCAGGGCTATTTCCGGCACCAGTATTAGTACAGCTCTGCCGCGGCGACAGACTTCCTCTGCTGCTCGCAGATATACTTCGGTTTTGCCGCTTCCTGTTACTCCATGGAGGAGGAAAGTGGCAAACTCCTTTCGATGGAGAAAGGGTGAGAGGTGCGACATGACAGCTTGCTGTTCTTCAGTGAGGGTAACAGGTTTCTCGAAATGGGGGGGCTGTTCACCGAAGGGGTCTCTGAATATCTGCCTGGTGGAAAAAGAAACAATGCCTTTCCCCTCCAGATTTATAACAGCTTTTGCAGCGCCGGGGTATATGTGTACTAATTCTTTTCGGGGAACATCAGCGAGGGAGGTTTGCTGCAGTTCCGTAAGGAGCAGAAATGTTTTTTTTTCAGAGGGTTTGAGGGTGGAAAGCTCCGTTGAGGAGAGAGGGGTATTTACACTAATACAGATTTCGGTCTTTGCTTTTGTCTGGCCTGAAGAGATAAGGTCTTCAATTGAGATAAGTCCTTCTGCTTGCCATTTTTCAAGCTGTTTCTTCCATTTGGGTGTTTTGATTTTGCGAACAGCGGCAGGTGTCAGGGATCCTTTGTGAAGGAGCTGTGCAATCCAGGTCGGAGCAGTTCCTTTATACTCCTCAAGAAATTGGGGAAGTGCATTGCTGCCTTCTGCCGTGAGATATATCTTTTTTCCACTTTGGGATGTGAGGCCACCCGGCAGGGCATGTTTTATGACCTCGCCGAGTGGATATCTGTAATATCTGGAGATCCATCGAAAAAAGGGAATGATGCTTGCCGGGAATAACGGTTCCTGGTCAAGAATTTCGGTTACAGGTTTAATTTTGTATTCTGTGGGGGCCGCCAGGTGTATTGCCAGAAGGTAGCCGGTAACCTGTCTTTTGCCTAAAGGGACAAGAAGACGTATGCCTGGCTGCAGGGAGCCGTGTTCTCCTGAAAAACTATAGGTGAAAGTTTCAGTGACGGGAGCAGCCACCGCCACTTCAAGATGCATCATAACTGGGCAGCTACATGCTTTATATGATCACTGAAGTTTTCGCCGATGTCCGGATGTCGAAGGGCGAAGGCGATTATAGCTTTGAGGTACCCCAGTTTGTCGCCGGCATCAAAGCGTGTCCCTTCAAATTCATAGGCATACATGCCTCTTTGATTGGAAAGAGCAAGAAGGGCATCGGTCAATTGGATTTCCCCGCCGTGGCCGGGAGTGGTTTTTTCAAGAAGGCCAAATATCTCAGGCTGGAGAATGTAGCGGCCAATAATTGCCATGTCTGATTTTGTGGTGCCGGGGGCGGGTTTTTCCACCATCCGGTCAATTTTAATCACTCTGTCGCGGATGTGTTGTCCTTCGACAATTCCGTATTGGTAGGTTTCATCTTTTGGTACCTGTTGGACGGCTACTACTGATTCCTTGACTTCATCAAAAATATTCAGCATCTGCTTGCAGCAGGGCTGTTCGCTCAAAACCAGATCGTCACCAAGCAGAACAACGAAGGGCTCGTTGCCGACGACGTTACGGGCTGACCAGATGGCGTGTCCCAATCCGAGTGGTTTTTTCTGGCGCACGGAAACAATATCAATAAGGTTTGCAAGATGCCGCATCTCTTCGAGGAGTGCAGTTTTCTTTTTTTCATACAGGACGGCGTCGAGATGAAAATCATAATCAAAATGGTTTTCAATGGCGGATTTTCCCTGGCTGGTAACAAGGATAATTTGTTCTATTCCGGCGGCCACAACCTCTTCTACTATGTATTGTATGGTGGGACGGTCAACGATAGTCAGCATCTCTTTGGGGATGGCTTTACTGGCAGGGAGAAAACGGGTCCCAAGACCGGCTACAGGTATAACTGCTTTACGAACTTTCATGTTTTTTCCTTTTGCTTGAAAAAGAACTTGCTTAAAGTGATAATCTAGTCGTTATTACTATTACTCCATTATCAATTATCAACCCCAAATTGTCAATTACCAGATGCATCCGCTCGAAAAGGAAATACTGGCATTCATCCGTGGAGACAGGCTTGCTGCCTCCGGAGAAAAAATTGTAATTGGTGTGTCCGGAGGATCGGACTCTATTGCCCTTTTGCATGTTCTTGCCAGTCTCCGTGCGGAGTTGGACGTCGGGCTTGTCGCTGTATATATCAATCATGGCTTGCGTCCTGATGAAACCCCCCAGGAAGAAAAACTTGTCGCTGCGCAGGCAAAAAAACTTGGAGTGGAGTGCCGTATCGGAATCGTTGATGTCCGGGGAGAATCCGGTAAAAGAAAAATTTCCCTTGAGCACTGTGCACGAGATCTGCGGTATGAATTCCTGGGACTGGTGGCTGAAGAAATGGCTGCCGGCAAAATAGCGGTGGCCCATACAGCTGATGATCAGGCTGAAGAGATATTGCTGCGGCTCATTAGGGGAACAGGTCGTGCCGGGCTTTCAGGCATGAAGACCATAAGAGACGAGAAGGTCATCAGGCCTTTTCTCAGGACTTCCAAAGAGGTATTGCTGAGGTATCTTGAGCAGAAAAAAATTCCATTTCTCGAAGATAGCTCCAACAGGGATACGGTCTATTTACGGAACAGAATTCGCCTTGAGGTCATACCTTTTCTCGCTGAAATAAACCCGAATATTTCTGAAGTTCTCAGGCAGACGGCAGCAGTTCTTCAGGATGAAGAAGTGATTCTTGATGATA
>JACKQG010002335.1_pt1 | contig 13657 bp, 13 predicted proteins | sample 8237621 | NCBI WGS metagenome assembly JACKQG01 (sample SAMN15677084, study PRJNA649215) | marine metagenome | biome: marine; feature: Black Sea; material: saline water; isolation source: suspended particulate matter (SPM) from the Black Sea western gyre | collected 2013-06-09/2013-06-10 | depth...
CTAATGAAATTTCAAATGACAAATTTAAACCGTTAGATATATGCTATTAGATATTCTTTCATATAATATGAAATTATCTAACAGGGTAAATTTAAATTTTTCATCAACTGTCATTAAATCAAGAATAAAAAAGTGCTTTGACATTTAGGTTTTGATATTTTATTTGTAATTAGAAATTAGGGCTTAGAAATTAATTTAGGGATTACTAATCTTTGGAAGGAAATATTATAAAAGGTTATATATATTTTGTTAAGTAATATCCACTACTTAGAAACTTCAGTCATAAAACTAAAGTTTTTCTATTAATTCCGAGAGAAAAGTAAGAGCTTCGATAGGAGTAAGCGCATTCACATCAAGATCCTTCAATTCTTCGATGAGAGCTCTTTCTTTACTTGTTTTCTGAGAAAGCATTTCAATAAATGAGGTTTGATTTATCTCAGCTTTTTTCCTCTTTGTCTTTTCCAGAATGCTGGATTCGTTAAATTCACTCTTCTCGAGTTCTTCCAAGATTTCCTGAGCGCGCTCGATTACTTTTTGAGGAATGCCGGCAAGTTTTGCCACTTGAATTCCGTAACTCTGGTCAGCACTGCCGGGTACTACTTTCCTCAGAAAGATGATCCTGTCCTTATACTCTTTTGCAGTAATGTTATAATTTTTCACGCCCTTATAAACATTGGAAAGTTCTGTGAGTTCATGGTAATGTGTTGCAAAGAGTGTTTTCGCAGCGATCTTCTTATTTTCATGGAGATATTCCACCACAGCCCATGCAATGCTCAATCCGTCAAACGTACTGGTGCCACGCCCGATCTCGTCAAGCAGAACAACACTTCTCGGTGTTGCATTATGCAGGATATTCGCTGTTTCGATCATCTCTACCAGAAATGTGCTCTGCCCAAGCGCCAGGTTGTCCGAAGCGCCAACTCTGGTAAAAATCTTATCAACAATACCGATCTTGGCAGAAGCAGCTGGAATGAAAGAGCCCATTTGCGCCATGATTATGATCAAACCCACTTGCCTTAAATAGGTAGATTTACCTGCCATATTCGGACCGGTAATGAGCAGTATCCTGTCTGAGGAATTATTCAAAAATGTATCGTTCGGAATGAACTCATTGCCGGCAGAGAGCTTCTCAATAACCGGATGCCTTCCTTCTTCAATATGGATTTCATGACCATTATGGATTTCAGGTCGTACATAATGATTGTAATAAGCAATTTTTGAGAGATTTGTGAGCACATCGAGTGTGGAGATGACTTCCGAGAATTGCTGAAATCGGGGAATGAAATTTTTCAAATTTTCCCGGATTTCAAGAAAAAGCGAATATTCCAATTGAGTACTGCGTTCTTCAGCGCCAAGTACCTGGTTCTCGAATACCTTCAGTTCAGGAGTGATGAAGCGTTCTGCATTCACCAGCGTCTGCTTTCGGATATAATCTTCCGGCACCTTGTCGAAATAGGATTTTGTTATTTCGATATAATAGCCGAATACGCTGTTATAACGTACTTTCAGCTTGGGAATATTGGTTCTTTCGATCTCTTTTTGCTCGAGTTCAGCGATCCATTTTTTGCCGGTTTTGCTTTTACTTCTTAGTTCATCCAGTTCTTTATTATAACCCTCTTTGATTATACCACCAGCCAGCAAGGTGAGCGGTGCCTCTTCTATAAGTGCATTTTCGATAATAAGTATAACTTCATCAAAATTTTGAATTGAGGCGTATAAAGATTTGAGTAATTCGGCATCACAATCCGAAATATATTCTGCTAGCGGTTGAGCCAACGAGAGGTAATTTTTCAGAGCAATCAAGTCACGGGGATATGCTTTATTTGTTCCCAGCTTGCTGATGATACGTTCAATATCTCCTATTTCTGAAAGGATTTCAATGATACTATTACGTGTGTGGCTTTTATCAAGCAGCTCATCTACACTATCGAGGCGCCGGATTATGAGTTCCTTTTCCATTAGAGGATTTAGCATCCAGTTGACGAGTTTTCGTCCGCCCATCGGGGTTTTCGTCTCATCCAAAACCTCAAGAAGCGTGCCGTGCTGCGAGCGTGTACGCATGGATTCTGTGAGTTCAAGATTATGTCTGGAAAGCGCATCAACTTGCATGAACTGCCCTTCTGAATAGAAGCTGAGTGTGTTGATATGGGAAAGATCGCCTTCTTTCAGATCTTTTATATATGATAGAATTGCTGCAGATGCACAGACTGCTGTATTTTTCCCTGAAAGACCAAATCCTTCGAGGGAGAGAACGTCAAAATGCTTTTTGAGAATGTCCTCAGATTCAGGAAATTCATAACGCCATGTTTCATATTCTGTAAATGCGGGATTATAGAAGACACTGATCTTTTCCCTGAAGTTAGACTCCATTGTTTCCGGTACCAGGATTTCTGTAGGATGAATTCGTGCGATCTCATCGACAATCCGGTCGAATGGAACTTCTGTGCAGGAAAATTCCCCTGTAGAAATATCGATAGAAGCGATGCCACAGCTTGCTTTACCTTCATACACTGCACTGAGATAATTATTCCCGCTTCCCTTAAGATAGTTTTCTTCAAGAATAGTGCCCGGAGTTATCACTTCGACAATTTTTCTTTTAACAAGTTTTTTTGCCTTTTTGGGATCTTCGACCTGTTCGCATATTGCTACTTTCACTCCGTGGTCCAAAAGCTTTTTCAGATAGTTCTCCAGGGCATGATAGGGGAATCCGGCAAGTGGAACGGGATTCTTTTTTTTCTTATCTCTTGTAGTAAGAGTAATCCCCAGCAGTTTTGAAGCTCTCTTAGCATCTTCAAAGAAGGTTTCATAAAAATCTCCCATTCGGAAAAGCAAAAGTGCATCCGGCTGCCCCTTTTTGATAGAAAGGAACTGCTGTATAAGAGGAGTGTGTTCCTGCGGGGTTTCAGGAGATTTCTTCTTTGTCATGGTTTTTTATATACGTATGAGCTGATATTTTTCTCTGCAAGCCGGTTTTTTTTGTATAGCGCTTCATTTTCAGTTGAATAGGGACCTACACCGACAGCATAATAAATTTTTCCATTCACAGATTTTGTAAAGATAAAGGTGTTTTTTACACCCATATCCTGAAAGTTTTCCTGTGCTTTGTGGGCTTTGGTTGAGCTTTCCAGGGCTGCAAGTTGAACGATGTATTTTTTGTTGAGGAGCTCATCGATCTGGGGAAGGGTCGTGAGGGAAGATGAGTAATGTCCCTGCTCGATCAAGAAAACGAGCTGCTGTTCTGCAAGGGCTGAATACTGTGAGTAGGGATAGTCATTTGTGAGTTTTTTATAATGAGTGATCGCATCAGCATATTCGGCTCTGTTTTCATAGCATAAACCCAATGAATAGAGCATGTAGGGATTGAAATTACTGTTTGGACTTTCTTCTTGCATTTGTGAGAACTGCTCAATTGCTTTCGAGTACTGCCCGAGCTCATAATATGCAGTTCCGCAATTCAGCATAGTTAGTTCACGCTGGGAGGAATCGAGAGAGATGTTGATGAATTCTTTATATGAAGTGATCGCAGGAAAGTATTCTGCATTACAGAAATGTGCTTGAGCATCGATGAAAAGAGCTTCTGCATAATATAAGGAAAAGGACTTTTTTAGCAGCTTGTTTGAATATCCGAGTGCACCCTTCCAATCTTCATGTGTCAGACTGATCTTTGCAAGATTGATGAAAGCTCTATCAGTATAGGCATTTTCCTTTTCCTTTAAGATTTCTTTATAATAAAAGGAGGCATCATTTGCATTGTCTGCACATTGCCCTAAAAGATAGAGGATTTCAACTTTTTCTTCGTCCTTTCTGCACTGTGGCAGCATGGATTTCAATATTTGAAAAGCAGTGATATATTCGCTTTTCGCGATATGATTATATACTAATGAAAGGGATTGTCCACATAAAGGTATCGTGCTGAGGAAGAAAAAGACTATAATCAGAAAGATAGTTTTTCTCATGTACAGAATATTAGCTGCTCATTAATTTCAGGAATTCAAGATTATTCTTTGTTCCTTTCATCTTGTTTTTCAGAAGTTCGATAGCATCATAAGGATTTTGGTTTTTGAGGATCTTACGAAGAATGAATACACGATTTCTGACTTCTTCGGGAAGAAGAAGTTCTTCGCGGCGTGTTCCGGAAGTGATAAGATCAATTGCCGGGTACATGCGCAGGTCGCTGATAGAGCGGTCGAGCACCAGTTCCATGTTACCGGTACCTTTGAATTCTTCAAAGATAACCGTATCCATTTTGCTCCCTGTTTGAATAAGCGCAGTTGCCATGATTGTCAGACTTCCACTTTCTGCAGTGTTACGAGCAGCTCCGAAAAAGCGTTTTGGTTTGTGAAGTGCATTTGCATCGACACCACCGGAAAGGACTTTTCCGCTTGCAGGCATGAGTGTGTTATAGGCACGGGCAAGGCGGGTGATACTATCAAGCAGAATTACTACATCGCGTCCGTATTCGACCATTCTTTTTGCTTTTGCCATGACCATTTCCGCAAGGCGTACATGATGATGAGCAGTCTCGTCAAAAGTAGAACTAACAACTTCTGAATGTTCAGGTTTTATGATACGTTTCATCTCTGTAACTTCTTCAGGACGTTCATCAATAAGGAGAATGATAACATATACTTCTGGATGGTTAGTAAGAATTGAATTTGCAATCTTTTGCAGAAGTACTGTTTTTCCTGTGCGCGGCGCCGAAACAATAAGCCCTCTTTGTCCCTTTCCAATGGGCGTAAAGAGGTCGATGATACGCATGGAAAGCTCATCCTGAGTGGTTTCCAGTTTGAGTTTTTCTTCGGGGTAAAGTGGTGTAAGGGAATCGAAGTTTGGGGTTTCATAGGCACGAAGAGGTGGTTCATTATTGATCGCATCAATTCGGATGAGTGCGAAATACTTTTCATCTTCCTTTGGTGAACGTACAGGTCCCGAAATGATATTTCCCTGTTTTATGTGGAATTTTTTCACTTGGGCTTTAGATACGTAGATGTCACTGGGTCCGCTTATGTAATTGGATTTTGGTGAACGCAGGAAACCATATCCGTCGGGGGTAAGATCGATCACACCTGTGGTGAAAACCAATCCTTCATTTGCTGCCTGGGCATCGAGTATCGCAAACATCAAAGCTTCTTTATTCATAGTTTTGAATTTCTTTATCTCGTAACTTTTTGCGATTTTATGAAGCTCAGGCAAGTTCATTTTTTGCATTTCTTTCAAGTCAATTAGATCTTCCATAATACTCCTAAATATTTATGAATTTTTATTTATTTTCTTTCTTTTTTATTTGTTTAAAATTTTCTTCAGCCGCTGATTTTCTAATGTAAAAGGGTTCAATTTTTGCGATGTCATCAGCTTTATACACTTCGCAGACCTTTTTGTTTTCTACGATATCGATAAGGGATGATGCTTTTGGATAACAATCGATAGCTCTTGCAAAGTTCAATTTTGTATCAATATCTAAAAATGCCTGTTTTGTTTTTGATGTAACAGGTCCGATTAAAAGTGTTTCAGTATTTATAGTTTTCGCTATTTGCTCTATCTTTGCGAAGGATGGCTTTTGTATTTCTGTGAGATCCGGTGAATATACAGCATAGTAGAATTCACCCCGTCCAGCGTCCATGATTGCGCAAATACGTAATGAGTTTGCTGAAGCATTATTTGCAAGAGATCTCAAAGTCGATGTTACATAAAGGGGAATCTTCAAACCAAAGCAGAGTCCTTTTGCAGTAGAAAGTCCGATGCGAAGTCCTGTAAAAGAGCCGGGACCTATGGAAACAGCAATTCCCGAGATATTTTCCAGCTTCATGTCAGTTTGGGCAAGCAGATTTTCTACAGTGGGGAGAAGGCGTTCCGAGTGAGTCCTTTTTGCATTCAGGGTCACATCCGCAATGATCTGCCCGTTGTGTGAAAGTGCTATACTTTCGTATGATGTAGAAGTGTCAAAAGCAAGAATGTTCATATTAGCAGGTGTTTACGGGTTTGTCTCCAAGAGGATTGCTTGAAACTTTTGATGGTTGTGTAGAGTGTGGAACGATGCAGAGAAAGCGCAATAATGTATCATCAGTATTTTTGAATTGGTGTTTTAAATGCGGTTCTACAAAGATGACATCCCACTGCTGAAAGGGTTTTTCACCTTCTTCCGTGACCAATACGCCTGTTCCCTGAAGCACGAATACTTCATGTTCCCAATCATGGGAGTGAAATGGTGTGTGTCCGCCAGCTTCGACTTCGAACATGCGCATAGCAAAATTAGGAGCGTTATCATTTTTTGAAATAAGCCATCTGATCTTGATTTTGTCTGCACCTTCGATATTCACGTCTTCTAAAAGGACATCGTTGAAGTGGTCGATTTTCATGGTTACCTCCAGATTTTTGAGCACCATTTAATTGTGATGTATCTATTAATTTAATTATATTTCGAAACAAAAACTACAAACTGTGTGGCAGGACGTCAAATTTTTTAGATTTTTGTATGACTAATAGGTAATTTCAAACAGATAAAGCCCTTGAGGTGGTGCGGTCATGCCAAGTAGTCGATAATCCTGAGTAGATAAAATTTTACTTATATAATCCTCTTCAAGCCCCTCATGAGAAATATGCAAAAGAGTGCCGACTATCCTTCGAACCATATTATGCATAAATCTGTTTGCGCTTATCTTAAATATGAAATGAGAGTCTGTTTCGCTCCACTGGGCACTATCAACCGTGCACTGCGTTGAATGAAGCTGCGAAGTGTCTTGGGCAAAGACATTGAAATCATGTGTGCCGAGCAAATATTCAGACGCTTTTCGCAGGAGCAGCAAAGAGATCTTTTTTTGCGGAAAATATGAAGCATAGAATCGTTCAAAGGGGGAGAATTCTTTCATGATCTTATACATATATGTTCTTCTTTTTGCAGAAAATCTTGCATGAAAATCATCATCCGCAATAGTGCATTCCTTGATGTGGATCGCTTTAGGAATAATACTATTTATCGCAGCTATAATGTTCTCCGGTTTCATTCTCGTTTCTGCAGTGAAATGAGCATACTGATTGAGTGCATGTACACCCGCATCAGTTCTGCCGGACACGGTCAAGGAAGTCTCTGTCTTAAAGATTTGAGCAAGCGCCTTTTCCATAACCTGCTGGATGGTGAGAGCGTTTTTCTGTATCTGCCAGCCATGAAAAGGATGACCATCATAACAGAAGCGAATTAGAAATTTTCTCATAATAAGATCAGTCCTATTTGCATAAGCAGCAGAGCCGGTAATAGAAGATCGATGACATGAAAAGAGCATGCAAGTTCGCTATTGAAAAGTACTTCTGCAGTTGCCGAGCATCCATGCACTTTTTTTAGTGATCTGTTCACAATAATTGGGAAAAGCTCGGATATTTCATTCAGTCCTATCTTTCCTTTAATATGATACTTATACAATCTTATTGTATGAGAATATTCATGATAAATGATTGGTAGAAATCGAATGATACCATAGAGAAAGATGGTAGCTGAATTGCGTATTTTCAGTGGGATCATTTTATGGAATTGTGCCAGGAATGAGAAGGCAGAAGTTGATCTCACAAGCACGACAGTATAGCTTATCATTATTGCGACCGAACCAATTATCATTAGATCCTTATGCCAGGAATTGCCAAATATATATCCCATAAGAAAAATTGAAAGTAAAAGGGGAGATATGCGCAAGATCGTGTTTGCAACGGCGAGAAGATATTTTGGATACATCGTCAGAGACAAAGCCAGAATAATGAGTACGGAAATCAATAAGAGATCATTGTGGAAAAAGAAAAGAAAAACGATCTGTAAGATAACAAACAATATTTTAATGAGTGGATTAAGAAGGTTAAGCATGAGAGAAATTTGGTTCCTTTTATTACACTGTGGCTGGATATTGCCTGCCCCGTAGGGTGCATGCGACTGTTCGGGGGTTATTATTTTCAACTAACCTACTTGTTTTTTCAAAGAGCCCCAAAAATTTATTGTTTGGGAATCTCCAGGCTATCTTCAGGTTCGGGTAAAATGAAAATACTGTCTTCCTCAGCTGTGATTTGAACGGAATCTGTGATCGAAGTGGTATCCTGAATTGTAAATAATGAATCCGGAATAAAAGTGCTGTCCTGCACTATAATTGTTGAATCAATTATCACTGTGGTATCTTCCTCTGTTTCAAAAGAAAAGAAATGTGTTCCATCAAAGTAATCAGAAACCTCGGTCTTCAATTCGTGTTGAGGATAATCTGTGAAAAGTTCTTCAAGATAGGGTCTGGCAGAAGTGGTGTCATTGCTCTCTTTTACAAAGAGATAAGACTTCAAATATAATGCCTGCGGATAGATTTCTGTGGAATCATAGACCGATAATATTGTATCTAAATATGAATGGCTTTGCTCAAGCGTAACCAAATCAAAGTAAAAATCCAGCGCCTTATACAGATACTGTCGGGCATAGTGCTCTTCCGGATCAACCAACTCAAAGGGTTCATTATTGATAAGCTTTTTTCCGGCAATCGTGTATTTTGATGCTGGATGGTCGGTCTCGAGAAGCAGGAATATCTCTGAAGCTTTATCGGTATCCTGAAATTTTTCCTGATAAGTCCAGAGCTTCATAAAAAGCACTTTTGCTATGATCTCCTTTTCAAATTCCTGAATTGTATTGTGAAGATTCTCTATTTTTACGAGAAGTTGCTGCTTGGTAAGAACGATAACCGTATCGGGCTCGGCAACAGTGCTGTCTTTCATTGTGGAATCAACAAGAATACTGTCTGCAAAAGTAGTATCGATAATAGATAATCCCCTGAGACTATCTGCAAGTGATGAGTCCGGTAAAACGATGGAGATCGAGTCATCTTCGACCTGGATAATTGCGATAGTATCAATAACTGCTGAAACAGAATCTTCAGTTACTGAAACAGAATCTTCTATCTGAACTGGGATCTCTATTTCCAGAGAATCTGAAATAAAGAGGGAGTCGTTCTCGGTATCGACCGAGTCTTGTTCCGGATAGCACAGCATCATATTGGTAAGTGAATCAAGCTCCTGTTTGAGTAGTGGAAGCCGTTCGATGATATTATCATACATTGCGATGGCTGAGTCCGGTTGGTTCAGATCGAAATTATAATATTCAGCGAGCTGGAATTGGAACTCAACGATCTGGCTTATCTGACTGGTGCTTTGAATAGTCTGATAGCTGATAAGTTCTTGGGCAATTTTCAATTTATTTGTTGCCTGTTTAACCATCTTTTCATCGAGGTGTTTTACGGTGACAGCATTGAATTTCTCCTCAGCTTGTTCATAATCCTGCAGCACATCAAAATAGATATCAGCCCAATAATAATTGACCTCCGAGACGATCTTCTTTCCCTTGTTATCTTTGATGATATTTTCAAACATTACAAATGCTTTTTCAGTATTTCCAAGATGAGCTTCGCAGATAGCTATGTGCATTCTAATCTCAGGCAGTTTATCATAATCAACTTCAGTATCATTGAGATTTTCAAAAACCAGGAGCGCTTCTTTGTATTTTTTGGTTTCTATAAATATTTTACCTATGTAAAGCAGGGCATCAAGTTGGTATCTTTTGGTCGGTTTTTCCGCAAGCAGATTCCGGAAAGCAAGCTCCGCATTTCGATATTCATCATTTTTGAACTCTATTTCACCGTAGAGGAACATTGCTTTGAGGTGAGGTTTTCTTTTCAGACCAGTATTCAGCAACTCAAGAATTGTGTTCTTTGCATCGTTATATTTATCCCTTTCAATATAAGAATCTGAAAGGTCAAAGTATGCTTCTGTGCGAACTTCCTTAAATCTTGGATTATTGAATATTGCAGAAAATTGTTTCATCGCCTCGTCGTATTCCTTCATTGCGAGATAGGTCTTTGCAAGATAGAGTTTTGCTATAGGATAGAGTTCGTATTTACTGTAATATTTCTCATATTCCTGAAATTTACGAAGTGCTTTTATATAGTTTTCCTGTTCGTAAAAACATTGTCCCATCAGCAGGATCGCATCATCGACCCATTTATTTGTTGGATATTCCTGTATTATATATGCACATTTGCCGATAGATGTCTCAAATTTTGTCTGAATATTCGGCGTTAATTTGCCTTTATTCTTCTCTTTTGCATTCAGTGCTTCTGCATAGTATTTTCTCGCATTATAAAAGATATTATAATAGACACAACCTGTGAGCAAAAGCAGGATTGAAAGAACTAAGAGAAATGTGCGTGTTTTCACTTTTCGATATTACTCTAAGCTGCCAACTACGTTCTCTACTTCTTCAAGTATTTCGCAAGATCTCACGAGCTCTTTCATATTTGTATGATCTGGATAAAGAGGTCTGTCAATATCGAGGAAATCAACGTATCTTCGTATAACTTCTTTTGCTTTTGTGACACCGACGCCAAATTTGTATTCCTCTTCTCGGAAATCAAGTGCCTGAGCTGCAGCCATGAATTCAATACCAAGAATGCCATAAGCATTGTCCATGATCTGGAAATTCTTGATGGCAGTATTCATTCCCATAGATACAAAATCTTCCTGATCGGCGGCAGCTGGGATGGACTGAACTGAAGCAGGAGCACAAAGAATTCTCTGTTCAACGATTTGCATATCCGCAGTGTATTGGCTTAGCATCAAGCCGGAGAACATGCCGGCGCCTTTTGTAAGGAATGCAGGTAGTCCAACGCTTAATGCCGGATTGTTCAGTCTATTCATGCGGCGTTCGGACATTACGGAAACCATTGTGATCGCAGCGCTTATCATATCCATTGGAAGTGAAACCGGTGAGCCCTGGAAATTTGCACCGGAAAGTTGAATTTTTTTATCAGGGAAGAATACTGGATTATCACCCACACCGTTGAGTTCGATCTCAACTTGTGAGCGAGCATAAATAATTGCATCATGAGCAGCACCGATTACCTGCGGAGTGGAGCGCATAGAATAGGCATCCTGAACTTTACATTTTACTCTTCCTTCTGCAAGGTCGCCACCTTTGACGAGCTTGCCAATCGACTTTGCACAACGTACTGCACCCTTGAATCCGCGGATCTCGTGAAGTAGAGGAGTGTAGGGTTTCATGTTTGCTTTAAGTGCCTCGAGTGACATTGCTGCTGCAATTTCTGCCTGTTTGAGCCATCGGTTTGCATCGTATAGCATGATAGCACTCATTGCAGTCAAAAGATTTGAGCCATTGATAGCAGAAAGACCATCACGAGCTTTCAATCCTGGAATTGGAATACCCGCTCTGTCCATTGCTTCTTTACCTTCAAGCAGTTCTCCCTGATAATATGCTTTTCCCTCTCCAAGAAGAAGAAGAGCGATCTGTGACATTGGAGCAAGATCTCCACATGCACCCACAGAACCTTTCTGGCAAACAAAGGGCGTTACGCCTTTATTCAACATTGCAGCAAGTGTAAGTGGAATTTCGGGACGGCAGCCGGAGTTGCCTTTTACCAATACATTAATTCTGCCAGCCATGGCTCCGCGCACATATTCAATAGGAGCAGGATCGCCGATTCCTGCAGCATGATTGTATATCAAATAACGCTGAAAATCTTCCATTTGATCGTCGGTTAGTACAACTTCAGAAAATTCACCGATGCCTGTATTCACTCCATACATGATCTCGTGAGCTTTGATCTTTTCTTCCAGCATTGCTCGGCATGCTTTGACGCGTTCGATACTTTCCTGAGGAATCTCAACTTTTTCATTTTCCCGAGCGATTTTCACGACCTTTTCAATAGTTAAATCATATCCATTCAAAACAATTGCCATGGCAAACTCCTTTATATTATAATTCGGTTGTTATTAATCGAAGTGTCTTTTCTATGTCAATATATGCGACTTTATCGCGATCCCAGAAATCAACACCAGCATTACGAAGTTTGGTATAGATACCATAAGTTTTTTTCCCAAAGGTATGTTCCGGAATTTCATTAACGAAATCAGTATCGATGCGCAATCGCAAATCCAATGCCTGGCATGCAGTGATATATTCGATTGCAATTATCTTGCGGACATTTTCCAGGATTTCTCTGAACTGACGTGCAGCGATAGTGCCCATGGATACGTGATCTTCGACATCTTCACTTGTAGGAATGGAATCCACACTCGCAGGATGTGCAAGTACTTTATTTTCCGAAACCAATGCAGCAGCAGTATATTGCAGGATCATGATCCCGCTTTGCAATCCGGGCTCTGTTGTGAGCATACTTGGCAGCCCATGACTCAGAAATTGAGATGTAAGTTTAAAGATCCTTCTCTCCGAGATATTTCCCAGTTCAGCAATAGTAATTTTTAAAAAATCACAGACCTGAGCAATGGGTTCTCCATGAAAATTTCCACCTGAAAATGCTTTGATCGGTCTGTCTGCTTCAGGAATTATAAGTGGGTTATCAGTAACTGCATTTGCTTCTCGCTCAATAATATTTGCAGCAAAATCGAGTGTTTCTTTTATCGGACCGACAACTTGAGGAAAACAACGTAGAGAGTAGCTGTCCTGCACTTCTGATTTTCTGGAATCGATGAGCTTGCTGCCTTGAATGTATTGCATGACTTTTTTTGCAATCTCGATCTGACCTTTTTGCCTGCGCAGTTCATGAATTTTTGGTTGGAAAGCATCGGATACACCACGAAGTCCTTCAAGAGATGCAGTAAAAATTTTGATCGCATTTTCAAGTAATACCTGTGCATCTACAAGTGCTAATGCAGCGATCGCAGTCATGACGTTAGTTCCATTGTTTAGTGCGAGTCCTTCTTTAGCGTCGAGTACCACTCGCTCGATACCTGCATCGTGCATGGCTTTCAGCCCGGAAATGGTCTTTATAGTATAGTTGTCACGATCAGTATTTTCTTCGATGATCACTCTTCCGCTGTACTCTTCCCGTTCTTGATCTTCTCCGCGAGAAAGCACGAGAATAATATGAGATATCGGCGCCAGATCACCGCTTGCGCCAACAGAACCTTGAGCCGGCACCGCAGGATGTACGCCTTTGTTCAGCATTTCTATGAGCGTTTCAAGAGTTTTCAATTTGATGCCCGAGTAACCGCTTGCAAGTGAATTGATCCTCAGCAGCATACTTGCTCTCACCACTTTGACTGGAAGATAATTTCCTACACCCGTGGAATGGCTGATGATCAAATTCCGTTGTAATTCTTTTAATTTACCAGGAGCAATACGCTTGTCTTTGAAAGCCCCGAATCCGGTATTAACTCCATACACAACCTGATTGTTTTTGATAATATCATCTACACATGTGCGGCACTCTTGTATCTTCTTCTTTGCTTCCTCAGTAAGAGCGACCTTTGCTTTTTGCTCAGCTACTTTGTAAATCTGTTCAAGTGTTAAGGAGGTGCCGTTTAAGTAAATCGTGTCCATATCAGAAGCGTTTCTCAAGAGAGAGCGTAAATCTTTGAAGAATGTGATCATAACCGCAATTCAAGGAGACAGTATTTTCCTTGGTGATCCCTTTATTATAGAGATGTACAGAATGAACTGCCTTGACCATGCTGACAAGCCGGTTTACAAGCATTCCCGCAATAGTAAATTTTGAAATAATATTATATTTGTTCTTCTCACGCCGAAGTTCGCCATAACGATACCAAACATCGGTAGAACCCCAATCCCAAGCTTCGTCACCAACGTAGAGATATTCTTCAAGGAATTGAT
>JACKQG010005635.1_pt1 | contig 13656 bp, 22 predicted proteins | sample 8237621 | NCBI WGS metagenome assembly JACKQG01 (sample SAMN15677084, study PRJNA649215) | marine metagenome | biome: marine; feature: Black Sea; material: saline water; isolation source: suspended particulate matter (SPM) from the Black Sea western gyre | collected 2013-06-09/2013-06-10 | depth...
ATTTCAAAATAACCTCCAGTGCTGACAACTGACAACTGATAACTGACTCCTACAACTTCATCTTTGGGTCGCGGGTATCCCGCTTTAGATTAAATGTGTAAGAATCTAATGATGTCATCCTCCCGGGAAAACTTTTGTTTTGTCAGACAGATCAAACCCAAGGGCAAAAATTATTTTCCTCTTGGTTTCCATCCGGCAACCCATTCCATTTTCAACCCGGTCAATGGTAATGGGAGAAAGCCCCGCCTTTCTTGCAAGCTCTGCTTTGCTTACAAGAAGGCTCTCTCTGATTTTTCTTACAGCGTTTTTATCCAATTTCCTCTCCCAAAAAAATGCCCCTGGTCGTTTTTGTCCAAAGGCGCGGTTAAAGTTGCTGTGCAGCAACCCGGCGGTCATGGCCATCAGGCTATAGATCCGTGGCTTTGCGTCACCGTCTTTCAACGGTTTTGCCCTTGTGCGCTATGTATTTTGCCTAAGTCAATTAATGCTAAATATTGATGGTTTCGTAAAAAGTCAAAATCTACCTTATTTGTCATTCCGGACTTGATCCGGAATCCAGTGTTTTCAGCTAGTTCTGGATTCCCGCTTGCGCGGGAATGACGGGTGTGGAGACTTTTTACATGGGCGTCAACATTAAAGCATAAATCTTGATATTTGTCAATAACTTAATGATATTTTTATATAAATTAGTATAAATTAACAATATATAGAATGAAATTAATATTGTGGCACAATATGCGGGGGGCAGGTGTTATGTGAAACCGCGGCTCGGCTCTGTTTCAGTCAACCGCGACCCGAAAAAAGGCGGGCTTGCAAGATAAACCTAAAAGGGTCTCTTGCAGGGCACTCATCACCGCCCGCTTCGCAGACGCAGAGTTCGCAAAGAGAAATTATTTTTTGTTTTCTGGTGAGGGGCCAGAAAAGAAAAGATCTTACAGCGTGATGGCAGTATCAATACCCAATACCCCCGCTTAAAAACGGGATCTTCGACCAGCAACGAGTAACGAGCAACCAGTAACGAGTACCCAGTACCCAGTACCAAATACCCGATACCAATTACGCCGCCCGTGTAAAAAGTTTTTTCAGGGGTGAGTTTATCGAAAGGGTTCCCAGGTCTTATTGTACCATGTGTCAGGATTCGGAGCGACTTTATCTGCAATCCTGGGTATTGACGCTTGACGTTTAACGTTAAAGGGTGTATATGCTTTTAATATGATAAGGTCATTTAAAGACAAGGAAGCGGAAAAGGTTTTCAAGAGAGAGCTGTCACGAAAGTTACCCAACGATTTACAAAGAATGGCCCTGAGGAAATTGCGAATGCTTAACCGTTCTACAAACATAAATGATCTGCGAGTTCCGCCTGCAAATCGATTGGAAAAGCTCAAAGGTGATCGAGCCGGACAATATTCCATACGAATCAACGATCAATGGAGAATTTGTTTTATCTGGCGAAGCAACGATGCTTTCGATGTAGAAATAGTAGATTATCATAGGGGTAAATCATGAAGCGAAAAAAACTCGGTCCCGTGCATCCAGGGGAAATCCTACAGGAAGAGTTCCTTAAACCAATGGGCCTGAGCCAGAATAGGCTTGCAATGGCCCTTCGTGTTTCAGCACGGCGAATCAACGAGATTGTCTTGGGCAGGCGGCGTGTTACTGCGGATACCGCATTACGGTTAGCGCGATATTTTGGGATGTCTCCACAGTTTTGGCTCGGCCTCCAAATGGACTATGAGCTTGATGTGGCTGAGGATGAGATTGAGTCGCAAATCGACAGGGAGATTACGCCCTTATCGGCGTCGGGTTAACGGAGACATATTTTGACATCTTTAACCCCGCGTTCCGCGGGGTTCAGGATGACATAATCTTGTAGATCCAGTAGATCCTGTCAGAAATTGTGAGCATTAAGATTTTTGGTTTCACGATTTTCAACCATCATTTTCTCCTTATCTTTGCGAGCTTTGCGCCTTTGCGCGAGACATTTGCTGTAAAATAATTTTACAGTTGACAAATAACTTGACGAATAATTATATTGAAAACGAGATGTAACTTGACTTGTGAAACCACTTTTCTTTTTAATAACAACAACATACCTTGATCTGAGCAGGCGCGGCATAAAATTTGCTTAAAAATGTTAATAAACTGATGAGTTGACGGGACATTAGAGTATCTCAGATGCTAAGGAAAAGAGAATCGGGATTCACCCTGATTGAAATGATGATAGTCATCGCTGTCTTAGCCATAATGGCCGCGATTGCCATCCCGAACTTTATGGCCCTGCTGCCGGGGATGCGCCTGAATGGGGCTGCCAGACAGGTGATGGGAGACCTGATGGCTGCGAGGATGAAGGCGGTGAAGCTGAACCAGAGAACAAAAGTCTCTTTCAACGCAAACAGCTATGAAATATGGAACGATGCAGATAATAGTGGGACAGTTGCCGATAACGAGGGTGATGATAAGGAAAGGACCCTCCAGACTAATTACCACGATGTGAGTTTTGATTTAGAGAACACCGCCGACCCGGTCTTCTCTCCCAGAGGAACTGCTACTAACCGTACTATCACCCTGGAAAATCCCAGCGGTTCCAAGAGCATCACGATTAGTATTGCCGGCCGTGTGAAAATCAATTGAATTGGATTCGGAAATGAAGTGTGAAGAATGGCATAGATATAATAAGAAGGATCAGGAAAACGGATTTACCCTGATCGAAGTTTTGATTGCGATTGTAATCCTCTCAGTAGGCCTCCTGGGAATGGCCGCTCTGACAGTAGGGATCATTAAAGGCAATAAGCTCAGCAATGATCTTACCACCGCTACGACCTTAGCCCAAGACAAGATGGAGGATGTCAGAAGATTAGGTTACTCGGGTACGTCGGCAACCACAACGACCGACACCGAGGCTTATGGTACTATCGCCGATACTTCTGGCACTATTCTTCCGGAGTATGCCGCATACAAGAGGGTCACTGTAACGACGGTTGACAGCCCGGCAGTCGGCATGAAAGCGATAACAGTAACCACTTACTGGGACTCTGACGGTCATTCGGTCGAGTTGAAAACAATACTTGCGCAATGATAAATAAGCCGATGCGGAATTCTGCAGAAAACAAGGACCGAGGGTTCACACTTATTGAATTGCTCATTGCCATGGCAATCGCGCTGATTGTGATAACATCTTTATCCAGTGCATTCATCAGCCAGCGCAAGACCTATGCCGTTCAGGAGCAGATTACCGCGATGACTCAGGATGCTCGTGCAGCCATGGATATGATCAGCAGAGAACTCAGGATGGCCGGGTATGATCCGACGGGGGCGGGGATTGTTGGTATCCCTATATTTACCGCGACTCAGTTGAGAATCGAGGCAGATTTAAACGGTGACGGTGATACCTTGGTGGGTTCTAATGAAATCATAACCTACACAGAAGATAGCGGAAATAAACAGATTGACAGGGCTACAGGTAGCAGCGGCACCCCTCAACCATTTGCTGAAAACATCCAATCGTGCGCTTTCCAGTACGATGACGCTGACGGTAACACCGCCACGACAGCGGCCGATATCCGCCGGATTAAGATAACAATAACCGCCCGGACTTCAAAATCTGACCCTGACTATGGCGGCCACAGGACGTACAAATTAAGCTCATATGTAACGCCCCCAAATCTCGACCTTTAGATGGGAGGTTTGAGTACTATGAAACTATCATCGGGAACAAAATTGAGTTTATCTTACATACGATCTGTGTGCAATAATGAAAACGGCGCTGTGCTCGTCATTGGATTGATGTTTCTGGCTATTCTGGGATTGTTGGGGAGCACCGCCGTAGTGATGACAACAACAGATATGCAGATCGGAGCTAATTATAAAACCAGCGTGCAGGCTTTGAACGCTTCGGAGGCAGGATACGAGGAAGCACGAGCCAGGCTTAAAGGACAGGCCTCAGAGGCGAATTATACAGGGGATCCGGCGGCATCTCCAAACCCCTGGTGGTCGGCATATATTCTTACTTCCAGTTCGTTTCAGCTTTCTGATGACCCAAATTACGATGGTAATTATACGAACTACATCCCGACTGCGGCTGATCACACTAATACAAGTGTCGCGGCCAACAGCCTTCAGTCCGATATTTCATATATGGCAAAAATTAGACATAAAAGGGAGTTTGACGCAGAGGAGGCAGGGCATACAGTAGCGACTCCGCACTACTACGATGGTGACGGCGTTACGACTACAAACAGCCAGGCATCACCAGGCAACATAATCTATTATGGCTACGGGGACCCCACCCAACCCACAACACTCGTCCAATTTACTGGAGGATCTGTGGCCGGAGCCAGGCCTCTAGAGATTATAACAGCTTATGGGAAGACAGACCCTGATGGTAGTGCCTTCAAAACAACAGAGATTGAGGTTGTACGACCATCTCCTCCTCCAATAACTTCTGCATTATATGGGAAAGACACTATGACAATTAACGGTGGTTCCGGGTATATTTCTGGTGAGGACAACTGCGGTGTTGGTGCGTCGGTCCCGCCCATTTATGTGCTGAACCCAAGCCCTCCCCCTAGCAAAGTAGTTGAAAATCCTGCTCCTACCTATGCCGGAACTCCAGCAAGTGCTGTGGAAGGTTCAACGAATGTTGATATTTCTAGTTACGTCAGCAGTTTAAATGCGTCAGCAACAATAACAATAACAAGCGATCAAAATGGCACATCCTACGGGACTTCAACTGATTTTGTCACCTGCTACTCGGACACATCCGACCCCAATAATGTGAATGGGTTAAGCCTTCGAAATGTGACTGGTTACGGGCTGCTCTTGGTTGAAGGCGATCTCATATTGGCAGGCGGTTTTGACTGGAATGGTATCGTCCTTGTTACCGGTACGCTTACTTTCAACGGTGGAGGTTCGGGAGTAAACATTCTCGGTGCTGTTTTAGCAAACCAGACCGTTGATATTAACGGGGGCCTGGATATAAGATATGATAGTTGTATGATCGAAGATGCTGTGAACGGTCAGACGCTGGAGACTATAAGCTGGTCTGATACTCCCATTTAGTCACCTCTGAACTTCAGAATTGCCTCAATCTTGTCTAGCATTGAATATATCTCGAGCAGATGTTTTGAGAAAATACCGCCCAAGCGGTTTGAAAGCACCCCTTTCTTAAATGCAATTAGTTTATCTGCAAATTTATAAAGATCTTCTTTTGTCATCATTTGGACGTCTTTAAACTTTTCGTTAATTAAATTGAATTCCTTCGTGTATTTATCAATGAGGTTTTTCTTCTCCTTTTCAGAGGCATCCTCTGGTTCTCCCTGCTCCTTCGGTTTCTCGACCTCTACCGCCTTTTCTGGGCTCTCAGACGCCTCTTTCTTACCCGCTTCGGTCTTCTCCGCGGGAGCCCCCAGCTTGGCCCCCTCCTTTTCCGCCGGCAATTCTTCCACCTCTTCCACCACCTCTATCTCTCTTACAAGCCCTTTTTGAATCCCGATGACCCCGCCATACCGCTTAAACTTTATCTGATCCCCTTCTTCCGAGTAATTTTCGGTGGCAAACTCTCTCCCGTCTTTGAGATGAATGATATACGAGGAAAAACAGACACAGGGGTATATGAGGAAAGCGGCTGCGACTATGAGTGTCAATATCTTTTTCATAGAGGTTTCTTTTATGGGTTTAGGGGGTATTAAAAGATGAACATCGAACATCGAACGTCCAACATCGAACATCGAATGAAAACACCAGGTAAGCGAAGACTTCGATGTCGAACGAGGAAGTTGTCTGCCGGTTTGAAGCACAGCGGAATATTGGTCAGGTGGACTGGCAGATTCGGCGAAGCTTAGCAAGTCACACTAAGCGATTGCGCCACTTCTTTGGGTCCCGGGATGTATGGAAGATGCAGTAGGCTGTCAGGTTCCCACCGTCGTACTCGTAAAAGATGGCGTACGGAAATCGCCTCACCAATGCCCGACGATACTCCTCGTGGACTTTGGCGTGGAGTTCAGGCATGCGACAAATTGCCTGTAGACAGGCGTCCACACAGCCGAGAAACTCTTCCCCCAAACCAGGCCGACGATCTTCGTACCAACAATATGCCTCATCGATGTCCTGTTGTGTTTCTGGCGCGAATATTAGTTCAGCGGCCATAGCGACTTCGAGCCCTGCGTTTTACCTCGTCCCACGAAAGCCCCGAAGCCGGATTTCTCATCAAGTTGGCCTTTCGACGAGCCAACTCCTCCTTTTGCCATTCATGCACAGGAACCTCTGACGGGGTAGCCGCCAGATCGTCCCAGAGATCTTCCACCAGTTGTAGCTTCTCTGGCGGACTCAGGTCGAATATGGAAACAGCATTTAAATTCATTGTTACCTCCTATGTAAGAGAATTGGTGTCACACGTTTTGATTAGGGCATTAAGCCGATCATACTTATCCTTGAATGTCTTCTCCTCACGTAGCCTCTTTATGCCGCATCAGGTTCCTCTTGGTGCCTCTTGCTTAGCCGCCTCATCATTTTCCTCCGGCAAATCCTTGAACTCTTCAATCTCCTTTATAAGTTTGTTTTGAATCCCGACGACACCCCCATATCGTTTAAACTTTATCTGATTCCCTTCCTCTCAATATCGATCAGTGGCAAACTCTCTCCCGTCTTTGAGATGAATAATAAACGAGGAAAAACAGATAGAGGGGTATATGATGAAAATGGCTACGGCGATGAGTGTCAGTAGCTTTTTCATAGGTGTTCTACCCACAGAATCCGTAAGCATTTGTAAAATAACCGAGCCCTTTTATTCCGGAAATCGTGTCACCACTGGAATTTCATGAATTTCCAGATTGAAATTTGAATGTCAAGCTGGCCGATTAACTCGAATCAACAGCCTTTCCAAGGTAGTGTATGATTTAACGGCTTGATGTATTCGATGAGCTTGTCCATCATAATCAAGATCCACGGTGCAGACAATGATACCTGCGTGTTTTGTAGACACTTGATGCAAACGCACAAAATGCTTACGATTGAGCGTCATGACAGCCCTTTCTCCTGCGCTCGCAAGACTTAAAACCTCATTGTCCGGAAATTGTTGATTACCTCTCCCTGCTTCTTGAACCGTGAGCACGTCATGTCCAAGTTGCCGCAATTTTTCTACCACAGGTAGAGGGAAATTCTCATCAGCCAAAAGGCGGCTCATTTCTTAATCTTCCTCGTTTTCAACGATCTGTTGATCGATTTCATCTCTGTGTAGCCGGTAATAACCCCAGGCATTAACTAAATCTTCAGCCCGTAGGGTCGGATAATTTCTTAGCAATTCAGCTTCGCTGGCCCCCAATTTCCGTGTTTGCACAAGCACCCATACTGGGATGCGGGTGCGCAGAATGCAGGGCTCTCCACCTGCTACCACGGGATCGCTTTCTATCCCAGGAAAAGCGCCATCGAAATCCCGCGCTATCCATCGAAGCAATTGTGCTTTTTCGCCTGCTGTCATCGAAGAAATAAGGCCCTCTGCTTCTTGTAGTGTTGGCATTGTCTTCACCTCGCAAAAAATTGATCCGTAAGTGTCATTATCTGCTCTTGATTAATCTGTAATTCCTCTTCAAGTCGCTACAATAACCCTTCTCTGATTCCCTTCCTCTCAATATCGATCAGTGGCAAACTCTCTCCCGTCTTTGAGATGAATAATAAACGAGGAAAAACAGCCCGAGGGGTATATCACGAAAACGGCCGCGGCGATTGCTGTGAGCATCATTTTCAACTGGGGGACGGAATATTCAGGATTCGATGGAACACTCAAACGGTGATTTTTGTATACCATAAACTGATGCCGAGTCCCTGAGTAGGGTCCGTCGAAGCCAAGTTCCGCAATCGTTTGATGAAAAGCCTTCGCTTACATGGCTGCCACTGACTCATAAACAGGTTCCTTATTCAAATCAAATCCATCAATAACAGGTAGTGGATGTCCTAATTTCAGGCCAACAAAAATCCAGTCCTCAAGTGTGGACTGCAACTCGTCCTCACATTCACGCAACGTCTTTCCGAAGGCGATGACTCCTTTGCATCCAGGAATTCGGCCAGAAAAGGTCCCATCCTCCAGTTTATCATATTCAGCACGAGTTAATGCCATGTCGATATAGCCGGTAAGAATTGATTTGAGCATTTTAGTAGTCCTTCAAGTTAATCTGTTAGCGCCTGAACGAACGGTAATGATCACCATGTTTATGTTCCGTATTTTTTTCAATGGTCTGATTACAATTCTAAGTGGTTGCAAAACCAAAGTCAAGCATCCGAAATCTCTCGCCCCCACCTTTTTTGCCGCCTCAGGTACCTCTTGCTTAGCCTGCTCCTGGGCAGAGGGGGACGTGTATGATTTTATGCGGTTCTCCCTTCTTTACGATGAATAACATACGATGAAAAAGAGACCGAGGGTCATATGACAAAAACATGAGCATAATGCGGGGCATTGTCAATTTATCAACTTGCCAAAGGTATTTCATAACTGACCCTGTCTATTCCATAAATCCTGCCTCATAGGAGGCTGTGCGATCCTGTGTGGGGTACAAGAGATGTAAAAATTTCCTTTACAAACGCCAGCAGGAAAGATTAGATTCCCTAAAAAAATGTACTGGGAGGTCCTTTTGGAAGTTCAAACAGCAAAAAGCAACCTGAAAAAGAAGAGTGTTTTTCGTGAATATGCCGAGGCAGCGGTCATTGCCATTATCCTGGCGCTTTTTATCCGCACGTTTGTGGTGCAGGCGTTCAAGATTCCCTCCGGCTCTATGGAACCCACCCTTTTGGTAGGTGACCATATTCTGGTCAACAAATTCCTGTACGGCGTTAAGATCCCATTCATAAACAAGACATTAATCCCGATCAGTGAGCCCAAGCGTGATGATGTGATTGTATTTATATATCCTGTGGATAAGAGGAAGGATTTCATCAAACGTGTCATAGGTCTGCCCGGTGATGAGATCGAAATCGTCAGCAACAAAATTCATATTAACGGGGATCCTTTCGATGATAAATACGGTTATTACCCGGATTTGGGAAGAAAAGCCGTGAATCCAGCAGGGAAAACCCGTTTTGGACCTGTTAAGGTGCCAAAAGACCACCTTTTTGTCATGGGGGATAACCGCAATCACAGCTACGACAGCAGATTTTGGGGATTTGTTCCCATTGACTCGGTAAAGGGAAAGGCCTTCATCATTTACTGGTCATGGCCGCACTGGAAACGGTTTCTGAACCTTATTCATTAACCTCTATGTTGCGTTAGAATTCACTCAGGTTCATAGAATTTGCTATCATTGGAGCACCTAACAAGATACCTGCTACTTTTTCAAGAAGATGAACGATAAGCTTGCAACAAAAAACAACGTTACCTGGTTTAATGGATATCTCACCCGCGATGACCGCGAAAAACTGCATGGCCACAAGGGCGCCGTGATATGGTTTACCGGGCTCTCGGCTTCGGGTAAATCCACCATCGCGCGCCACCTTGAGAAGCAACTCTATAATCTGGACTGCTCCACCTATGTGTTTGACGGCGACAATGTCAGGCATGGTCTTTGCGGTGATCTGGGGTTTTCGCTGGAAGACCGGGAAGAAAACATCCGCCGCATCGGTGAAATGGTCAATCTCTACGTTGACGCAGGGATTATCGCTATTGCTGCTTTTATCTCTCCCTACAGAAAGGATAGAGAAAGGATCCGGGATCTGGTAGGAAAGGACCGCTTCATGGAGATCTATATTGAGTGTCCGGTTGAAATCTGTGCAGCGCGTGATAAGAAAGGTATCTACGAAAAGGCAAAGGCGGGGATCATAAAGGAATTCACCGGTATCTCAGCACCTTATGAACCCCCGGACAGTCCTGATCTAATTGTTTGCTCTCACAAAGAGGATGCAAAAGAGGCGTCCCACCGGATTTTGGACCTGATAAAGAAATGGCAGATAATCAACCCATAATTCAATACCCAGTACCCAGTACCCAATACCCGCAATCCCGCTAAAGTCGGGATCTTCGACTCGGAACCTGTAACCAAAGGAGGAAGAATTATGATTAGGCAAAGCAAGAGTGTCTGGATTTTGCTATCCCTCTTATCGTTCTCATGGTTATTGACTGTATCCCCGGCGTTTTGTCAGGACAAGATAAACCTTCCGTGCGAGGTCATGGAATCATCCGATGCGCTTAAGAGTTCGTCGGGGAACCTTAATGGGGTTCGGTATATCCTTCTCCATCACGCCAACAGCGCCGACAGGGAAACACTCTCAAAATGGCTAAAGGCCTATAGTGGAACCGAGGTGAAGTTCATGTTTGAGGGTAAGGAATACAAAGGGATTCTCTGTCGTCTGGCCCACTGCTTTGGCAGAGGGTTGCTGATCTATACAGCAGATGTCAAACCCGTGAAAAGAGACATCATTGACGTTATCCTCCCGCGCACTCCCTAATCTTGGGCGAGTGCTTGAGCACCCCTATCTATATTTTTTTCTTGACAAAAGCGCTTGTTCAGAGTATGAACCTTGTTCAACCTTGAACGATTGACTCATTACCCCTAACAAACGCGCTCTTATGGAACTCTCAGAAAAAGATTATCATATCTTAGATGCCTTAGATAGCCAACAAATCACCACACAGCGAGAGTTGGCCGAACACGCCGGTGTAAGCCTTGGGCAGGTGAATTATGTCCTCAAAAGCCTCCTGGAAAGAGGGTTTGTTAAGATAGGAAATTTCCGCAGGAGTTCCAGTAAAATTAAATACGTTTACCACTTGACGCCAAAGGGCATTGAGGCCAAGGCTTCTTTAACTGGCAAATTTGTCATGTTGAAGTTGCAGGAATATCATGACGTTAGAGAGAGATTGGCAGAGAAATTAGTCGACATTTCGAAGAAGGAGCAATGCCGGGTTTTTTTCGTAGGCCCTTCAGTCGTGAGCGGACTTCTAGACTCCATAATAAGGGAGAAAAGCCTGAATATGATGCTGGTCGGTGAATGTGGAGATTTCAAGGACTTGAAAAGCTATGACCAGGAATCCTTTGATGTGGCGCTCCTTTTTGATGGAAATGGAAAAAAACTAAGGGATGCAGCGGAGGCTGATGGAATCCCGTTCAACAAGCTGTTTAGCCTCTGGTAGCCAGCACTGAACATCGTACTAAAACAATAAAAAATATCACTAAATCAATAAGTTAATCATTGTTATCAGGTGTAACCGAAGGGGCGGAGCTGTGCCTTTCACAACAAGACCTTTGCATAACCTACCAATTCTTGGCAAGGACAAATCTGATCATTAAATTAACATCATTATTGATAAATTTACTCAATGACATTTTTCGAATGATTGACAAATTTCGTCAAAGTAGTGTTTTTGCAAAGGTCCCCGCTTGCTGAATGCCTATTGAAAAAACCGTGAAATCCGCGAAATCCGTGCCAAAGAAATCCTGACCCCCAATATTCCCTTCTCGGCGTAGCCGATTGTTCATTTGGAATTTCTTCTGGAAATTTCAAATAGAACAAGAAAATCCTCAAAATCCTGATAATCCTGTCTGCCTCGTTTACCCTGTAGCTTCGGAAAATGGTACTGGGGTGCCTTCACGGTTCAATATTCAATCATCAATCCGAACGAGTCCCCCTTTACCCGCTTTTTTCTCGGTTGACTTTGAGGATATTGGTGTATATACTAAACATATATACGATGAGGAGGGATGATAAAATGGAAACAGCAAAATTATTTCAGAATGGCAGTTCTCAAGCAGTAAGGCTACCCAAGGCATTTAGAATTCCTGGTAATGAGGTGAAAATATTCAAAAACGGCAATCAGGTTGTACTTGAGCCGATAGAAACGACATGGGACTCGTTGTTCGACTCTCTCAGTGAATTTCCAGAAGACTTTATGAAAGACGGACGTAATCAGCCTGCCATGCAGAAGAGAGAGTCTTTCTAATGCACTATCTGCTTGATACCAATATTTGCATATACCTTATTAAAAAACGTCCACCGGAGGTTCTCGAGCGATTCAGGCAACATTCACCACAGGATGTTGCAATCTCGACAATTACCCTATTCGAACTTCAATATGGAGTCGAAAAAAGTCAATATCCGCAACGTTCCAAGGATGCCCTTGCCAAATTCCTTTTGCCATTGAACCTTATTAACCTGGATCGTTCCTCTGCCATAGAAGCCGCAATTATTCGTGCTCAACTTGAAAAGAAAGGAATGCCAATTGGTCCTTATGATCTCCTCATAGCAGGTTTGGCCCGATCACGAGACATGACATTGGTGACCAACAATATCAAAGAATTTGAAAGGGTTGGTAGTCTGCATCTGGAAAACTGGGTTGAATAATGGTGAAGATAGAAACGCTATAAGCACAAATAATAATCCCTAAAATACCCCACTCATTAAGCATGCCACAATTTGAAGCAGTAGTCGCCCGTCAGGGCTTGGCCTTATCCCCAAAAAAACCTTTGCGCCTTCGCGTCTTAGCTGCTTCAATAATAATCTCTGTGAACTTTGTGTGCTCTGTGAGATACTTTTTTTATCTTTTCAATCGACAATAATCAATATTCAATGCCCCCTTCCCCTCCGAAGGATTGCTCGTAATAAAAACTCAGCCCCCTGAATTTTATTGCAACAACAAGAACAGTGAAATGCGCCTGTCGAAGATGCCGCTATGCGGTGCCCCGTTGAACCGGGTACCCTATGGGTGTTCAACCGGGGTGTAATCCGCTCCAAGAAAAGATAAACCATGCCACGCCAACCAAGATTAGATGCCCGCCCGCCTCGCCTGACGGCGAAGCCGATGGCGGGCAGGCCCCCGGCCTTTTACAACATGTAATGGCCCGGGGAATAGAAAGAAGAGAAATCTTTAAAGATGACAAAGATCGCAATTCCCTCCTGAAACAACGTCCCCTATTACTATTATACTATTTCTGGGAGCTTGGAAATGTAGGTGCCCTGCGGTTTTTACTATCTATACCGTGGAAAAAGCGGGTTGAAACGGAGCCATAGCGTATAGCATTTAACTTGTCGCTCATTTCACTGGGGTGAGCTTTGAACTTTCCTGTATTTTAAGGAGGTTATATTATGGAAGAGATAGCCGAATTGAGGACTTATTTAGAACAGGGGCGATATTCAGACGCATTAACCTTGGTCGGAGAGATGGATGAGATGAGCAGAGACGACAAGATTAATAAGATTATGAGTTATGTCGAGATACTCCTGATACATTTGATCAAACAACATGCTGAAAAGCGCTCAGTACGCTCCTGGGAGATTTCAATACGGAATTCTATAAGAGCGATAGAACGTTCTAACAAACGAAGAAAGGCGGGAGGATGCTATTTGACTAAGGATGAGTTACAAGAGGCTATAGATGAAATCTATCAGACAGCTTTGGATATGGCATCACTTGAAGCGTTCGAAGGCCAATACGACGAATTAGAGCTTGCTACAAAAATTGACGAAAAACAGATTAAGAAGGAAGCCCTGAACCTGATCTTGGATGGACAGACGCCCCCCTGAACCTGGTGGTAGTCATTTCTATATGCGCCATGGCACCTATACGTTCACGGTACCAAGTAACAAAGAATTCTCAGTTCTTCAATCATCAATCTCAATGCGTTCCGGGAAAATGAGCCATGGCTTTTGCCTTGGCGGCGCCACTTATTTTGACGTTAACAT
>JACKQG010005636.1_pt1 | contig 13656 bp, 11 predicted proteins | sample 8237621 | NCBI WGS metagenome assembly JACKQG01 (sample SAMN15677084, study PRJNA649215) | marine metagenome | biome: marine; feature: Black Sea; material: saline water; isolation source: suspended particulate matter (SPM) from the Black Sea western gyre | collected 2013-06-09/2013-06-10 | depth...
ACTTCAGCCTCCTGTTGAAACGTTTCAAGAACGATAAAATCTTAGCCTTAGCCGCGTACAATGCTGGTCCCGAGGCGGTGGAGATACATAAAGGAGTGCCCCCTTTTCCAGAGACAAAAGCCTTTGTGAAAAGGGTGATGGCTTATTATGAAACATATAACTCTAACGCCAAATGACTTTTATTTTTGCTCTCTCATCGAATTTTCATCCCTTTCCCACCATTGACCCGGCCACCAGGACTATCAGAGAAGCAGTGTGGATGATATGGCTTGCGGCCATACTCTCCGGGTTTTTCTTGTTTCAATCATCTATTTCGTATGCAGGACAAAACCTCCCCTGCCGGATTAACATTACATCCAAAGATGCTGTTCTGGTGGCGGACCCGGATGGCAGGATTCTATATGAGAAAAACCAGGCAAAGAAACTTGTACCGGCGTCAACAATAAAGATATTAACTGCCCTGGCAGCGCTCAATCATTTTGGTCCCTCTTTTAGATTCCGGACGGAGTTTTATCGGGACCCCTTCCAAAACCTCAAGGTAAAGGGGTATGGCGACCCTCTCCTGACCTCTGAGGTTTTGCAGGGTCTGGCCGATTATCTGTCAACAAGCGTGCGCTTTCAAGACATCATATTAGATAATACCTATTTTTTCTCCCACATAAATATTCCCGGGTGCGGGAATTCAACTAACCCCTACGATGCTCCTGTTGGGGCACTCTGCGCAAACTTCAACACGGTGATTTTTCGACGTGACGGAAAAGGGAGGATCATATCTTTAGAGAGACAGACGCCTATGATCCCCTTTGCCAGGGATCGAATTCGATCCCTGGGACTTGAGAGAGGGCGTCACACCTTTTTAGATAATTCTCGAGATGCGGCCCGCTATGCAGGAGAACTGCTCCTGCACTTTCTAAGAAAAAGGGGGGTGAAAAGCCGGGGCATTATCCGGTTTGGCTCTGTTGGGCCCGACGACACGTTGATTTATACCTATGAGTCCATCTTTACCTTGGAAACAGTCGTTCAAAAAATGCTGAAGTCATCAAGTAATTTCATGGCCAATCAGATTCTTATTGCCTTAGGCGCCTCAGTTTATGGATCACCGGGGACCTTAGCCAAGGGTGTCAGAGCTGTTACTTACTACGCAAAGAACAAGCTCGAGTTACAAAACATAAAAATTGTCGAGGGATCAGGGATCTCGAGACAAAATCGTATTTCCGCCCTTGAGATGTTGATCATATTGAAACAATTCAAACCTTACAGATATCTCCTCAAAAGAAATGATAACATACTTTATAAGACCGGGTCTCTAAAGGGAATAAGGACTAAGGTTGGATATATAGGAGGATATCCCAAGGGGCCATACTACTTTGTTATATTTTTTAACCGGCGCAATTCTGATATGAATGCTGCGATCAATTGTGTAAAAAAAGCTATCGCCCATTAGTAGAGAAAGGAAGGATTTCCGTGGGTATGATTATTTCTTGAAGAGGGCCTCAAGGGCCTCTTTCGCGTCCTGTTCCTTGCTGGCTATTTCCAGCGACGAACCTCGCGGGACAAAATACTCGCAGAAATTGGAGCGCTCCTTATCTACAACCCTTTCCGCCATAACTTCCTTGCAATCATTGTAGGCATGAAGATCGTAGAACTTGCACTGTCTGCAGCATCTGAGGTCTCTCGAACAGTGAGGGCATTCATCATTCTTCATCACTTTCTTTTCGATTATAAGTTTGTTCCCACAAAAGGCACAATTCATAGTTCTTTTTCCTCCTAAACAAAGTTTTGACAATTCAGTCGTTTGAAACTAATGTTTCCTCATGGATTCAAATAGTGCAGCTTTTACTCTTCTGGATCATACGGCTGATCTGGGCATCATGGTGACCGGTTCAGATCTGCGTGATCTATTTGAGAAGGCCGCTCATTCGATGATGCAGATAATGATCCAAGAGCGGTCAACCGGAAAAACCAGCTCACTCCAACTTTCGGTCAGTGGAGAAGACTATGCCGATCTTATTGTACGCTGGTTGGGAGAAATCCTTTATCTTTTCCAGGGTGAAGACAAGATTGTAACCTGTGCTGAAATTAGCTCCATCTCCCAATCCCATATTAATGCGACCCTGCAAACCGTCCCCTTCAACCCAAAACAGCATGAAGTCTTAACTGAAATCAAAGCAGTGACATATCATCGGATCGAGGTGATCTGCGAAAACGGTTGCTGGAAAGCAACGATCATTTTTGACTTGTAGTAACTGAAGTATCGAGGCCCTCAGCATGACAATAAAATTAGAGCAAGTCGATGATTACAGATGGTTGATCCCCCGGACGGGCGCCATGCGTGTGCCCGGGCTTGTTTTTGCAGATAGAGATCTGATGAAATCTATCCAGGAGGATCAGAGTCTCACCCAGGTCGCAAACGTTGCAACATTGCCGGGCATCGTTGGGCACTCATTGGCCATGCCTGACATTCACTGGGGCTATGGTTTTCCAATAGGTGGTGTTGCAGCCTTTGACCTCCATAAAGGTATCGTGTCTCCCGGAGGGGTTGGTTACGATATTAACTGCGGATGCAGGCTCATGACGACCGTGCTCCGGGCCGACGAAATCAGACCCCTTATTAAAGAGATGGTTTTGGCCCTGTTCAAGAACATCCCAAGCGGAGTAGGGTCAACCGGGACTGTTCATCTGTCTAAATCAAAAGAAACCGAGGTAGCTGTTAAGGGGGCTGCCTGGGCCGTCAAAATGGGTTTTGGCACTGCCGAGGATTTGGAAAGAACAGAAGATCGTGGCGCCATGGAGGGAGCCGATCCATCAGTTCTTAGCGAACGGGCCATCAAAAGGGGGCAGAACCAGTTGGGAACCCTTGGATCAGGAAATCATTTCCTCGAAATTCAGGTTGTGGACCAGATTTATGACAGGGAAAAAGCCTCCCATTTTAACCTGTTTGAAGGCCAAATCACTATTCTCATTCATTCAGGTTCCCGAGGTTTTGGTCACCAAATATGCGATGATTTCTTGAAGATGATGATCAAATCTGATGCTAACGGGCAAAAATCGTTTATACTTCCCGACAGGCAGTTAGCCTGTGCTCCTTTGGAATCAGACCTGGCCCGGCGCTACCTGGCCGGGATGGCTTGTGCTGCCAATTACGCATGGGCCAACCGGCAAATATTGATGCATTTGACGCTGGAGACCCTCTTGAAGACACTTTCAATAAGACCGGAGGAGTTAGGGTCGAAACTCCTTTATGACGTGTGTCATAATATTGCCAAGAAAGAGCAACACCTCGTAGATGGAGAGCAGGTCATGCTCTGTGTTCATCGCAAGGGAGCTACCAGAGCCCTGCCACCCGGTCATCCTCTGCTTCCTGAAATTTATCGAACTGTTGGCCAGCCCGTGTTGATCCCAGGAGACATGGGCACTAACTCCTACATCCTGGCGGGGGCCGAAGGGGCAATGGAGCACAGCTTTGGGTCCTGCTGCCACGGGGCCGGCCGTATTTTGAGCCGAACCAGGGCCGTAAAAAATGCAAAGGGACGTGCAATACACCGCGAGTTAGAGGATAAAGGTATCTTTGTTCAATCCAGAGGCAAAAGAACTCTTAAGGAGGAGATGCCAGAGGCCTATAAAGACGTATCTCAGGTTGTTGACGTAGTCCATGGGGCTGGTCTGGCCCTCAAGGTCGCCCGATTAAGACCTTTGGGTGTAATTAAGGGTTAAACACACCATCCAAACATGAGAGTTTATAGTCTAACCATATCGTACCCTCCAGGTCAAGCAAAAAACAACAGCAGGAGTAATCCCCCGCTCGATATCCTAAGTCTACCCTAATCAAATTCTCCGTATAAGCACCCGCAGCCTTTTTGGTATTCCAACCCAGTAATTTCCGGTTGGGTTATTGCATAAGAAACATCTAAAAATCGCAAAATCAGCTGTTTAAGTTTCTTTGAAATTCCTGTAATTTGGGCATATTTTTACAGTAATTATAAAACGTAGATTTAAATAACAGTTGACAGTCAAGCGATAACATGAGATTAAGTAAGTCAGTACTAACTTACAAGGAAATGTTCTATGGAAAAATTAAAAAAAAGACTTCCAGCCAAAGAAAGAAAAAAACAGATATTAAAATCTGCGGTAAAGGTTTTTGCAAGATCCAATTATTACAATACCAAAATGTCTGATATTGCTAAAGAGGCTGGTATTTCAGAAGCAATGATCTATCGACATTTTTCATCGAAAAAGGAAATTTTCATAGTGGTACTCAAACATATGTCAGATAGAATACTTACCTTTTGGGAAAGGGAACTCGACCCGGTAAAGAGCCCTCTTGAAAAACTCCGATCCATGCTACTGGGTTATTATCAACGCATGATCAAACACCCTAATGAGTTAAAAGTTCAATTTCTGGCAATATCCGGTATTGATGACAAAGATGTGTTAAAGAGGCTGAGAACCGATCAGCAGAACTATATTAAGCACTTTTCTGATGTAATACAGGAAGGTATTAGCCAGAGGGAAATTAGAAAAGATGTTGATGTGAATGCCCTTGCGTTTGCCTATAATGGATCAGGTATCATGATGAACATGATGCGACTTTTAGGTTTTACCCGAAAATTTAATGAAAAGACCGTGGTTTCTCTGATTGATCATTTCATTGAATCCATTAAGGTATAACTCAAAAAAGGACCTAAGGAGGTACAATCAATGAAATTGGCAGAACAATTAAAAAAGAAGGTCGTCAGCAGGGCGGTGCGAAATGTGAAACGGGGCAGCGCCGAAGAGGAATCCAATCGGGGCATGTATCGTCCCGAAATAAGACTGGACCTTCAACGGTCGCGCTTTTTTACGGAATCCTATAAGGAAACCGAGGGGCAGACCATGGTTGTGCGGCGCGCCAAGGCGCTGGCCAGCCTTCTGGCCAAGATGGACATCTTCATCCGGGATCATGAACGAATCGTCGGATATCAGACGTCGGACATCAACGGTATCTTCCATCCCATTGACCAGAACTGGAAATCACCGGCAAGACTCGTCAACAGCGAGGCCGGAAGCAGCTTGCTGGACGAAGCGGGCAAGAAGGAGCTGGATGAGCTGTGCGCATACTGGGCCGGAAAATCCATGAGCGACCGGCACCAGGCGGCCATCCCTCAGAGTCTGAAAAAATATTGGACTTATGAAGGCACATTTCTCTGGACTCAGTTATCGGAACTGGGCATTCCCGATTATGAGCGCCTGTTTGAAACCGGTTTGAAGGGAAGAATCCAGGCGGCCAAGGATAAACTGGCGGAGATTGATGAAACCATACCCGTTGATTATTTGGAGCAAAAGGATTTTCTCGAGGCCGTGATCATTTCATTGGAGGCGGTCATACATTTCGGGAAGCGGTATTCAACATTGGCCGAAACCATGGCCGGCGAGGAAAAAGACCCCAAACGCCGGTCCGAGCTGGAAGAGATCAGCCGCATCTGCGCGTGGGTTCCCGAGAATCCGCCGCGAACCCTCCTGGAAGCTTTCCAGTTCTTCTATTTTATCCATCTGGTCCGGTACATGGAGTATTCCACACTGGGTATCGGTATCCGGATAGATAAAATCTTCGGCCCCTTTTATGAAAGGGACTTGGCGGAAGGCCGGCTCAACCGTGAAGAAGCTCTGGAAATTATGCAGCTTCTCTGGGTCAAGTTCAACGAACTGGGACTGGTCTATTCACCAACGGTCAGCTCCGTCTATGGAGGTGTGGCATCGCTCCAGGCCGTCACCATCGGGGGGACGGACAAAGATGGAAACGATGTAACCAACGACCTTACCTATCTGGCCCTGGAAGCAGCCAAAAATCTTCATCTCATCGAACCGAGCATCGCCCTGAGGCTTCACGAGGGAACGCCTGACAAGCTGTATTCCAATGCTCTGGACGTGATCAAGACCGGTGTCGGATACCCTTCACTCTTTAATGACGAATCCCTTCTTCCCCTGATTGAAAAATGGGGCGTTCCGCCGGTAGATGCCAGGGATTACGCTGTCACCGGTTGCGTCTACATCGAGATTCCAGGCAAGAACGTCATGCGCAGGGCCGTGGGCTATTTTGTCCTGGCCAAGTGCCTGTGGTGGGCGCTGCATCAGGGGGTGAATCCTAAAACGGGCGAGCAGCACGGCGCAAGAACTGCCGATCCTTCGACCTTCACCTCCTGGGAAGACCTATTGGATGCTTACGCGGAGCAGGTTGCTTTTTTTACAAATAAAATGGAGCAGCTGGACCGAATCAATCTGGAGCTGATTGAAAAATACTGCCCGCGGCCGTTTTACTCGGCGATTGTCGAAGGGTGCATCGAGAGCGGGAAAGAAGCCCGAAAATGGGTATATCCTTCCATGATCCATTCTTTTGCAATAGTCATTGGCGGCATCAATGTCGCCGACTCCATCACTGCCGTCAGGAAAGTTGTCTTTGAAGACAAACGGGTATCTTTGCCGGAGTTGATCGAGATGATGGACAAGAACTGGGAAGGCCATGAGGATATCCGGCAGGCCTGCATCAATGCGCCCAAGTACGGTAATGACGACGATTATGCCGATTCCATTGCCCGTATCGTCCTGTGCAGAGGCGAGGAAGCCATGGAAACCATCAGGGATCGTTACGGCCTCCCGCATCGGGGGGACGGCAGTGCGGTCTCAGCGACCTATGGTTTGGCCTATGATACGCCAGCGACTCCTGACGGCCGTCTGGATGGGGATTTCTTTTCGGATTCAACTTTAGCCCCCTCTCCGGGACAAGACAAGGAGGGGCCTACGGCAGTCCTCAATTCCTGCGCCAAGATCAAATCAATAGAAACGTACAACCACCTACTCAATCAAAAATTTCCGCCCAGATTTCTTGAAGAAGATACGAAGCCTGCCTTCATGGCCTACCTCAAGACCTGGAAGGAGTTAAATGTCCCACACCTCCAGCTCAACATCGTCGACAAGGAAACCTTGGTCAGTGCGCAGGAGTACCCGGAGGAATATTCCGATCTGATTGTCAGGGTCGCCGGGTTCAGCGCATATTTTGTCGATCTCTCCAAAGGATTGCAGGATCATATTATTGCCAGAACCGAGCAGAGTCTGGCTTAGAGAAATACTCATAATTCAATGATTTCAGCACAAGATAGAGAGGTTCCAAAAGGTTTGGTGTTTAACATACAAAAGTTTAGTGTCCATGACGGCCCCGGCATTCGCACTACTGTATTTCTGAAAGGTTGTCCTCTGTCCTGTCGGTGGTGCGCCAATCCGGAGTCTCAATCTTCAGAGCCCCAACTGATGATAAGGGATTTGAAGTGCACCGGCTGTGGCGCCTGCGCCTCGGTATGCACTGAAAAGGCAATCAGCTTTAAAGAGGGAGGCAAGCGGCATATCAACTGGCAGCGTTGCAATCAGTGTTTTGCCTGTGTCGATATGTGCTTGTTTGGTGCACTGACAGTGGTCGGCAAGCTCATGACCCCGGTGGATATTGTCGAAGAGGTAGCCAAAGACCGTATTTTCTATAGGAATTCGGGGGGAGGTGTTACGTTTTCCGGTGGCGAACCATTGGCGCAGGCTCAATTCCTGCAGGAAGTAATGGCGTTATTGAAGCAGGATGGTTTTCATATTACCCTGGATACCACCGGTTTTGCTCCCCCGGCAGCCCTGGATCGGATTCTTCCGCTAGTGGACCTCGTCCTCTTGGACATCAAGCACCTCGAAACTGCCCAGCATGTTAAGCTCACCGGTGTTGACAATCGCATCATTCAGGAGAATGCCCGCAGAATCACCGACCGGGTACAGACCTGGTTTCGGATGCCGCTTATGGCCGGAATCAACGATGACGCCGACCATGTTTCCCGGGTAGCGGGGCTGGCACGGGATCTGGGCGTAGAAAAGATTTCTTTTCTGCCGTATCATGAGGGGGGTATTTCCAAATGGCCTCAGATTGGGAAAATTCGCCCGGATTTTGAGGGCCGGGCGCCGGACGAGGACCATATGGCAGCCTTAACGGAACTGGTTTCCCGTAACGGTCTTCAAGTCGGCATCCGAATATAGCTGTTACAGCAGTCGAGTATTCTATGGAGAAGCTGTCTCAAAATACCGAAGAAGAATTATTGAACAAACGAGTCGCAGGATACCTACACCCCAGATTCAAAACAATCATTTCCCCCTTTATGATTCTTACGCTATCTACGGTCTGTGCTGAATCGCCGACTGACCCGCCTTGATGATCCTTGAGAGTTCCACTACCCGGTCAAGCAACATCCTGGCCGACAGGGTCCCGTAGTTGTCTTCAAGGACAATATGACGGGGCTCCTTTGCGAACATCCCCTTACCATCCGGACTTGAACATGCCCCGGCCCCAAGCTGGTATAAACCGCTGTTTGCAACGATCATCTGATGGCAGAGAAAGAATAAATCGATACTCGACAGCGTAGTCTCAATCCCTCCTCCCCTGAAAAAAGATACGGCCATGGCACCGCCCACCTTGTTCCTCAGGGGGAACTGGTAAACATTTCCGTGGACAAAGGCTCTTGTACGGTCAATCAGATCGGCCATAAGTCCAGACAGACGTCCGAAATGTGCCGGTGAGGCAAGGATGATCCCATCCGCCTCCAGGAGTCTGGGATAGACCTGCTGCATGTCATCATCCTGGACACATGGTTTATCGGCAGTCTGATTCTTGATACACCAATTGCACTGGTCGCAGCCATTGATCTCTTTACCCCACAACGTTATAACCTCGGCGTCCACATCCGATTGCTGCCGGGCATGGGTCATGGCTTCACCAAGAAGGGCTTCCATGTTTCCTTCTTTTACACGGCTCCCGCAAATTCCTATAAGCTTGATCACAAATCTACCTCCTGAAAGTTGAGTTCGAATGCACTAACATTTTTCATCTCACGAGCGATTTGGAACGTTAGGGTTTAGTCTTTTCGGACAAGTAATGATGCCATAGCATTCTTGCTGCAACCCCGGTCAACCAGCAGTTTCTGTAATTTCCTGTAAATGTCATCTAACATTTTCCTGCGACTCCTGTCAGGTAGTCGATCTATTCTTCTGTCTTTTTGACACCGTTCGCAGAGATAAATTTTTCCAGCGTCTCATAAGGCTGTGCACCGACTAATTTATCCTTATTGATCATGAATGTGGGAACGGCCGTAATCCCCTTCGCATTCGAAATTGCCCAATCCTCATCCACCGGATCCTTGAAGGACCTTGTCGAAAGAACGGTCTCGGTCTCCTCGCGAGGGAGTCCGACCGATTCAGCCAAATCTAAAAGCACCGGGATTTTTGCTATGTTTTTACCATCTACAAAATATGCTTTGAAAGCCGCCATATGAAATGCATCTCCTCTGTTTTTTGATTCGGCCCAGAGCCCCAATTCCTGGGCAAGACGGCTGTTATAGGTTTTTTTTCTCTCCCCCAAAGGGAGTCCCAGTTCTGCAGCCTTGTCTTTCAACCGGCGCCTGATTTCATTTATGTCTACGGGGCGGTTTGCAAAGAGCTGTTCAAGAGTAAGACCCTCCTCCGGTGTGTCCGGGTGAAGGGGAAATGCGCGCCACCGTACTGTGATGTCGTATTCATTCTTGAGTTTATCGATACTCCCGGTAACGAAGTAGCACCACGGTCAGATGTAATCTGAAAATATCTCAAGTGTTAAAGGTTTGGGCATGTCTTATCCTCCCTATGTAAAATTGGTAAGTTGTTTTATGATTCAATAGGCATTATATCATCATACTCTCAATAGCGTGCAACGCATAAAAGAGTTCGGTTTTGATAAAATACATCGTAGGAATTTGAAAAATTGACTTCTTTCTATGTTATGTTTTAAAGAAAGTCAATCGATCGGAATCTTGAGCGAGTTCTTTGGGGGATCAGGATGAATAAGAAAAGACTTCTTTGCATTGGACACAGGGGTGCCATGGGTCATGCGCCGGAGAACACGCTTTTATCGTTTAGAAAGGCCCTCGAACTGGGCGCTCCATGTGTCGAGGCGGATGTCTACAATGTGGACGGGAACCTTATGGTTTTTCATGATGATCGATTGGAACGGACAACCAATGGCTCGGGGTATTTGCTTGATCACGATTTTGATTACCTGCGCTCCCTGGATGCGGGGAACGGAGAGCGGATTCCAACCCTTGGAGAGGTGTTTGAAACCGTAGATTTGAGGGCAGGGGTGAACATAGAGTTGAAGGGACCGGGTACGGCACGCCCTGTTGTTGAATTTATTTCCACCCTGCGCAAATATGGCTGGCGTGATGACCTGATCCTGGTGTCGTCATTCAAACACCGCGAACTTGAAGAGGTGCGTCGGATAGACCCGCGGATAAGACTTGGGGTTCTGGTTGCGGGTCTGCCAATGGATGATGCTGCTTTTGCAGCTGAGCTTGGGGCATATTCGGTCCATCTGTCCCTGAAGTTTGTTAAACGCAAATTTGTTGACGATGCCCATTTCCGCGGGCTGAGGGTTTTTGTGTTCACAGTAAATAATCCTAAGGATATACGCAGGATGGAAGGGTTCGGGGTGGATGGGGTATTTACCAACTACCCGGAAAGGGTTTTACAACATCAAAAGACCGGAGGTGCGATCGGCTGGGTGTGACGCGTAAGCGACCTTTTTAACTGTCTGTCGATCTTTGTACAAAGTCTCCGATGGCGCGATGGACCCTCTCCGCTCCTTTCCCCAACAGGATACCGTGGCGGTTAAAGTTAAAAAGCAGGTATTCCTTGTCCTTGGAGCTGATGAGTTCAAATACCTTCCTTGAGCCTTTGGGGTCTACTATGGGGTCGCCGTCCGCCTGGATCACAAGGGCGGGGACTTTAATTTGGGGCAGTCTTTTTTCCACAGATTCCATTAGCAGGCCCAGCTCCCCGACACCGCATACGGGATTTCGAAAATAGTTGATGTGGGGGTTTTCGGGTCTGTTTTGAACAAACTCCATTTTTGCTCTATCCATACTGATGAGATCCATGCATCGGTTCCACACTCCAACGGCAGGGAGGAATCGAACAGAGAAGTCCTGAAGTCGAAGGGGAGGGGATACGGCAAATACAGCCGTGAGACATTTTACCCTTTCACTAAGATTGAGCGCCAGACCCGCCCCGGTGGAAAACCCCCCAACCACCACCCTTTTGCACAGACTGCTGACAATGGCATACCCCTCATCTACCGATTCCACCCAGTCCTTATAGGTCATGGTAGCCAGGTCATCGGGCGATGTTCCGTGTCCGTTCACCCTGGGGGCGTAAACCAGAAAACCCCTTTTCCCCAAGTACATTGCCAGTTCCTTTACCTCCGGGGGTGCCGCCATATATCCATGGACCAGGACGATGCCTGTCCGTCTGAACCTGTTCCCTATCAGGTACGGCATCCCCACTTCCTTATCTTTGGATTCTCCTTTCTTATGAAAGGCCGCATACGCCTCCTCAAACCGGTGAACGGCTCTATTTATCAGTATGTCTGCGATACGGTGCCTTACCAGAAAAGCAGGGTGCCACGCGATAAAACGGATCTTGCGCTGAAGTTCTCTCAGGGGTTCCACCTCATTTGCCATCACCTGAACCGGATTATCGACACGTACCCGGTGGAAATCAAAAACATGTCTGAATCTTGAGGGATCCTTTATCAGACACCTCCCCTCCTTTTTTACTACGCCCGTGTCTAAGGCCAGCGACAGAAACTCGCGGTATTTATGAAAACGGTCGTCCGTAAGGAGATGAACCTGATTTTTTTTGAGATCTTTGTGCAGATAAACCCCCGTTTTGTCCAAATGCAGGGTGGCGGCGAGGAATGCCTTTTGTCTGAAATCCATTTCATCTATTTTTCTATGCGGGATCGCGCTTAGCAGGGAGGCAAACAGGTGGTCGTGATTTACCGTGGTCATGCCGTAGATGGCCGACATATATTCGAACATGATTTTCAACGCTATCCTGCGCATGGGCCGTCTTGACGGAATGGGGTCGTCAAAATTTATCCTGCGTGTGGATGCAATATCCTTCAAGATAAACGGTCTTCGAAGAAATCTTCCGATCTCAATCGGTTTTCCGAACCGGATATCCACATCAACACCTGAGAGAATCATTGTACCTTCTGTCATAATTTCTTCAAGACCCCGTTCGGGAAGATCATTCACGGCCTTTTCAAGGAGAGTGCTGATCATATTCTCCTGGGCCCTCAGGGGGTAGTAGGTGATGTTTATGGGAACGATATAGGTGCGTCTTTTTAAGAGCGGCACAATAGAATCCATTTCAAAAGAGGCCATGAGGCGTTCTGCCTCTTCGGGTGCGGTATCCTCCAAGGTCTTTAATCTTTGTCTATAGAATTCAGTCCTGAGAGCAAGGGTTGCAGCTCCTGTATGCGGAGGATGCTTGCCCCCCGCATAGGAGATCATGTGACGGCCTTTCTCAAGGATCTTTTTGCTTTTTACCATACGCCCTTCGGGATAAACGACCCATACGGCTTCCCCTGTAAGGAGAGTCTTTACCATAAGGCGGTCCCTGTGGGGATCGCGGGTGGAGATAACCCCCAGCTTATCAAAAATGGCGGCGAGAGGACCCTTGAAGAGATTGTAGTCGGCAAGTGACCAGACCGGAATCCCTGTAAGCTGATGGAGGTGGCGGGGCAGAAACAGGGTTTCGATCCTGGTAAAGTGGTTGGCCACGAAAATGATCGATCCATCGGGGATGTTTTTTTTCCCGTGAATATTAATGTTGAGTTTTGAAAGTTGAGAGAGTTTTTTTATGGCAAGGCTTGTTGTCAGATAGGCGAAATTGTTCATGGGTACTCATCCTTCACGGCCACCTTGGCCCCCTTGTCATCATTTCTTCTTCTTTGACTCAAGCGCTTCCATGAGCTTTTCACCGAGGGAGCTTACCGCAGCCCTCTTGTCCGAGGAAAAGCTACGCCAATCCTCTGCATCTCCTTCATCACCGGGGCCAACGGTGATCTTCCTTTCCCCGGCACTGACACGTTGGATTAGCACCGTGATGGGGTCGCCGGGCCTCATTTTTTCAATCATCCCCGGTTTGGAGGCCTCCCTCAGGGCGGATTTTGGAAGAAGACCGGTCACACCCGGTTCCAGGGAGACAAAGACTCCGAAGTTTTCCTGTTTTTCCACCGTCCCGTTTATGGACTGGCCCACCCGGTACCGTTCTTCCACCCCTGCCCACGGGTCTCCTTCCACTTCCCGCAGGCTCAGAGAGATTCTTCTTTTGGTTTCGTCGATCTCTTTGATCATCACCTGGACCTGTTCACCGGGGGAAACCACATCTTCAGGCCGTAAAATCCGGCGGGTATAACTCATTTCGCTGATATGCACCAGCCCCTCAATACCGGGCTCCACCTCCACAAAGGCGCCGAAATCGAGGCATCGGGTAACCTTCCCCGGGATTGTGTTCCCCTCTTGATATCTCTGGTCCACGGTTTCCCAGGGGTCCTCAAGGGTCTGCTTTATGGAGAGGGCTATCTTGAGCTGGTCGGACTTCTCGCCTGGTTCCATGCCGATCACCTTTACCCGGACCGATTCCCCCACATGGAGGACCTCATCGGGGTTTTCCACCCTGGACCATCCCAGCTCCGAGATGTGGATCATTCCCTCCACACCGGGGGCGAGTTCCACAAAGGCGCCGAAAGGCATGAGTTTTGTCACACGGCCCTCCATGAGG
>JACKQG010005637.1_pt1 | contig 13647 bp, 14 predicted proteins | sample 8237621 | NCBI WGS metagenome assembly JACKQG01 (sample SAMN15677084, study PRJNA649215) | marine metagenome | biome: marine; feature: Black Sea; material: saline water; isolation source: suspended particulate matter (SPM) from the Black Sea western gyre | collected 2013-06-09/2013-06-10 | depth...
GGCAGGAACTACGCCGTCGCAAGCAGCAGGTCGAGGAGGAACTGCGCCTCCTGGCGCGCGAGGTAGGCCACGATATTGGCGGCACGACCTACTTCGTGCTCACCCAGCGGGTGCAAGCGTTGTCCAGACGAGTGGCCGGGGATGCGGAGTGCGAGCGTTCCATCGAGGTCATCCAGCAGATTTTGGCCCGCATCAAGCGCTTGGCCGACGACCTGGGTCACGTGGCCGTGGCCCTGGATAGCAGCGAGATCTGGCGCTGGGAGCCCCTCGACCTCCATCGCCTGCTGGAGCGGCTGGTGCAGGAGTTCAGTTACGGTCACCCTGACGTGACGGTCGTGCGAGAGTGGAGGGAGGACATCCCGCCAATACACGGCAGCCGTGCTCAGTTGGAACGGGCTTTCCACAACTTGCTGACCAATGCCGGACGGGCCATGTCTGACGGCGGGACACTCACGCTGCGCACGCGGCAGGAAGCCTATCTCTCCTCCCAGGGGGGAGCCGGATGGGTCGCCGTTGACATCGAGGACACGGGCATCGGTATTCCCCGGGAGACTCAGGAGAGAATCTTCCGCATCGGATTCTCGGATTGGAGAAACGGTCAGAAGGGAAGTGGGCTGGGGCTTTACGTCGTCCGCAGGAACATCGAAAACCGCGGCGGTCTCATCGAGGTGGCCAGCGCCGTGGGCAAAGGGACTACTGTTACCGTCCGCTTGCCAATTCAGCCCGAGCTGTGACTTTCATATTTAGGAGGTGAAGTACAATGTCAACGATACTGATGATGGACGATGATCTGCTGGTACTTGAAAGTCTGGAGGACTACCTGAAACAGGCTGGGTATACCGTCGTGACGGCCAGCAGCGCCCGCGAGGCGGTCGAGCAGGCGCGGGAGACCCCTGCCGACGTCGCCCTGCTGGACATGAAGATGCCTGAGATGGACGGGTTCCAGGTAGCGGCGATGTTGCGCCAGTTGCAGCCCGACTTGCGGGTGGTCATGTTCACTGGCTATGCCTCGTTGGAGACCGAGGCGCGCGCTGCGCAGTTGGACTTCTACGAGTACTTGCCGAAGTCGAACTGGTACGACCTGCTGCTGCCGACCATCGAGCGCGTCCTGGCAGAGCCGGAGCTCCGACTGCCTAAACAGCGCCCGGTTGACCTGGAGAAGGCTGCCGCCCAGTACACCGACGAGGGCAAGTGGGAACTGGCAGCGATGGCGCTTGAGCAGGCAGCCCGTATCGCCGAGTTTACCCACGAGTGGGATAACGCGGCCACGCTATACAGCCGGGCCTTCGAGCACATGCGGCGCGCGCGCGGCCTCTCCGTTGAGGCACAGCGACTTCGCGAACTGGCGGAGTGCGCACAACGCATTGCGGCCGAGGAGGCCGCGGACTCCCCGTAGATTGGAAGTTGGAAATTGGAAGGGGGAAGGGGGAGGATGGAAGGGGGAAAGTCGTCCATTTTCCATTCTCCATTCTCCATTTTCCATCCTCCAACGTCCATCTTCCATCTTCCATTCTCTATCTTCCATAAGGAGGAGATGGCCATGGATGTCCACCTGTACTTATCCACGATACCCGAAGCGCTGATCGCTTCCATGCTGACCCCCGAAGAGTTTGGGGTTTACTACGCAGTTGGAAATATGAAGAAGGCCCGCGGACAAGCCATCTTCTTTGAAATTGATCCGGACTTCAGGCACGACTATTTCCGCATCGAAGAGGGCATCCGGCGCTGTGTGCCTCACGAGGATGGAAGCCCGAAACGCTCGATCTATATCTCTGTCTATCGGGCGTTGGAGAATATGTCCCTGGACGCTATCCAAAAACTCCATCTTGTGACTCAGGATGGGCGGGCGCTGGGCCTGGGCTCGAGTGAAGAGATTCCCGAAGAGGCAGAAGGGTTGCATCTTTATCAGGAGATAGCACCTGTGCATCCTCTGATAGTCAGCACCCTGGGCCCTCGTAGATTTTACGATCTTATCGTCAAGACTCCGACTAGCCTTCTCTCTCTGCCGGCAATCTGCTTTGTGGAGCTGCGACTGGGTGAATTGGCCGTGGACCCTGAACGCGGCGCTGTGCGCGATCTGCCCTATTCCAACATCGGCCATCTGCGCCAGTGTCTGATGGACCTGAGGACCAAGACCGTCCACTCCAAAATGGTCAATCGCGTCCAGCCGGCTTCGTTCCCATATCGCACCATAAAGAGCGGGATATTCGTGGGGAATCAAGAAGGGCTCCTGTATTTCCCTCTGCCCTCGCAGGAGGAACTGCGGGCCAAACATTATCGTTGGTGGCGCTCTGCCAACATGTGAAGCCGTGAAACGTGATCACGTTTCACGTTAGGAGGAACAACGGTGGTAGGATCTGAGCTTTGGATTTTCGTGGCCATCTTTGCGGGCGCCGTTTCTCTCGGGGTAGCGACCTGGCTATACATCTGGGTCAACCGGCAAGATGCAGGGTCCGAGAAGGCTCAGGAAGTTGCGTCCTGGATTCGAGAGGGGGCGAAAACCTACCTGCGTCGTCTCTACCTGGCGCTCACCCTCGTCGCGGTCGCGCTTGGCATCATCATTGCTATCGTGTTCAGCTTCGACATCGAGCATCTGGGCATGGGGGCGGCAGCCATTAACCCGTCACGGGGTATCACGATGGCGCTGGCCTTTTTGGCCGGCGCGATATGTTCTGCCCTCGCCGGGTACATGGGTATGAGTGTCGCCGTGGCCGCCAACGTGCGAAGCGCAGCAGCGGCCAATGAGAGCATCAATCGTGCTTTCAAAGTGGCCTTCTACGCCGGTTCGGTGATGGGCCTGGCTATGGTGGGCCTGGCTATCATCGGTATGGGCACGATTTATCTCTTCACTGGCGATCCGGAGATCATCCTGGGCTTCAGCTTTGGCGCGTCGGCGCTGGCCTTGCTGGCTAAAGCGGGCGGCGGAATCTACACCAAGACGGCCGACATCGCGGCCGACCTGGTGGGCAAGGTCGAGATCGGCATCCCCGAGGATGACCCCCGCAACCCGGCCGTTATCGCTGACCTGGTCGGCGATAACGTCGGCGACGTGGCCGGCATGGGAGCAGACATCTTCGATAGCTACGTGGCCAGTACGGTGGCGGCCATGCTTTTGGGGGCTTCACTCTTCGCCAGCGATGCCCCGCTGCGGGCCAGGTACGTTCTGTTCCCTCTGATTCTGTGCACGCTGGGCATCGTCGCTTCGCTAATCGGTATCCAGTTTGTGCGCGTGGGCAAGGACGGCAAGCCGGGCCGGGCTCTCAACAGCGGGACGATCATCACCTGCGCCATCTTTGCAGTGCTGGCTGCGGCCACCGTGTTGTTGGGCGGCTACAGCCTCGGCGTGTTGTGGGCTACGCTGGCCGGGCTGGTTACCGGCGTCGTCATAGGTTTCGTCTCCGATTACTACACTTCGTCTGATTTCCGTCCGGTGCTAGAGACTGCCCGCGTCTCAGGTTCTGGCGCGGCCATCAACATCATCACCGGCTACAGTTTTGGGCTGGTCAGCGTTGTTCCCTCGATCATTGGCGTCGTCGTGGCGATGCTGCTTTCCTACTACCTGGCGGAATCCTCCGGGATCAGCGGCGTCTACGGGGTCGGCATCAGCGCGGTGGGGATGTTGTCCGTCAGTGGCATGATCGTTTCCTCCGACGCTTACGGGCCTATTGTGGACAACGCGCGGGGCATCGCCGAGATGGCTGGGATGTCGCAGGAAGTCATTGACACGACCGACGTGCTCGATGCGGCTGGCAACACAGCCAAGGCCATCACCAAAGGTTTCGCCATCAGCGCGGCCGCCCTCACCGTCCTGGCGCTCTTTGCCGCCTACGCGGAGGTCGTTGGGGCCAGGGGGGTGGAACTGGTCATCAGCCTGCGGGATCCCATTGTCATCGCCGGCGTCCTGTTGGGCGCGGTGACGCCGGCGTTGTTCAGCGCTCTCACGATGCTATCTGTCACACACAATGCCTTCGATATGATCGAGGAGATCCGCCGGCAATTCCGCGAACGCCCTGGCATCCTGGCCGGCACGGAGAGGCCCGACTATGCGGCCTGTGTGGATCTGGCTGCCCAGGGCGCGCTGTCGTCCCTGGTGATACCGGCCTTCCTGGCCATCGTGCTCCCCGTCCTGGTTGGCATCATCCTCGGCCCTGAGGCCCTAGGGGGATTCCTGGGAGGGAGTATCTTCACCGGCGTCATCTTCGCGCTGCTGATGTCCAACGCAGGGGGGTTGTGGGACAACGCCAAGAAGTTCATTGAGTCGGGGGAGTTTGGTGGCCCCGGCTCCGATGCCCACAAAGCCAGTGTCGTAGGCGACACCGTCGGTGATCCGTTCAAAGATACGGCTGGCCCCTCCCTCAACACACTGATTACCGTGATGTCTCTGGTATCCTCTCTGTTCGCCCCGATCATCGCCGCTTTCCATTTGTTCTAGGGTTCGGTAGTCTTCCCTTTGGCGATCCGGCGAGAGCAGAGTGGAAACTGGGCTTTGTCTAAAACGTCAAGGAGTCTTTCCTTGACGTTTCTTCTTTGTGGGGCATAATTGCAGTTTCTTGAGGGGCGAGATAGCTGTCGAGGATTGGGGTTGGGCTTGGGAACTGATCAGTTCACAGAAAAAGCGGGAGGTGTCTTAGACCTCCCGCTTTTGTATTTGGATACCTTTTCGGCGTGGTCAGAATCGAGGGTGAGAGGGTGAGGAATGTTCAGGCGCACTAACGGCTGGCGTCAGTTGCGTTGCGGAGCGTAGCGGAGCAATGTCAACTGCACGCCGGGTTAGGCCGCGCCCTGTGATGACAAAACCCCGCGCTGGCGGATTGCCTCGTAAGCGAACAACGTCGCCGCCACCGCTACGTTGAGCGAGTTGACACGGCCGACCATCGGGATGCGAGCCGCCACGTCCGTCCCCTCCCGCCAGACTGCGCTCAACCCTTCTTTCTCTGTCCCCACCACAATTGCCACCGGTCCGCGCAGATTGACCTCAGTGTAAAGCGCATTGGCCTCTGGCGTCGCGGCCACGATGGCGATCTTCCGTTCACGCAACCACGCTAACGCCTCCTCGCTTGACGCTTCGGCAACCGGCAGAGTAAAGAGCGCTCCCCGGCTGGAGCGCACCACATTTGGATTGCCCAGATCGATCGTCGGGTCGCACAAGATAAGGCCGTCCACGCCCGCCGCATCTGACGAGCGCAGAATCGCGCCGAGGTTGCCCGGCTTTTCCACGGCCTCGGCCACGATCAGCAGTGGATTTGCCCCTAATTGCAGATCGGCCAGAGTTCGGTGGATCGCCGGAACGATTGCCAGCCATCCGTCGGGATTCTCGCGATAGGCAATCTTTTCAAAGACGCGAGAACTGACCTCGATTATTTCTGCGCCACTTTGCCGGGCGCGCTCCAATAATTCTCCCTTGGCCGCCTCGCGGAATAGCTGCGGGCAGCAGAATAGCTCCCGCGGCTTCAGGCCGCTGGCGAGTGCCAGCGCAAGCTCGTCGTATCCTTCCACCAGCATTAATCCATCCCGTTTGCGCTGTCGCCGCTTGCGCAGTTGAATGGCGTGTTTGACTTTGGGATTTTGCAGGCTCGTTATCACTATTCCCACTTTGCAAACCGTTGTTGTGAGGCACCATTTGGCAAGCCCAGGATAAACTTGCGACAAAGCAATCTGCTTTACAGGCGAGGAGATTGCTAGGTGGCAAAAACGCTCCTCGCAATGATACGGCCTGAATAACTACTTGCTTTGCCCTCTCATCCGCCCACAGCCCGTCACCTGACCCCGACACTTCTCAACCGAGGTGCATCGGTAGTAAGAAAGGTCGGGGTGAGATGCAGTTTCAAGGCGGATTTGACGCGAAAAACCGGTTTTCTAAAACTGCGTGTCAGCAGTTACGTGCAGAGTCATTTCTATTGGTTGCAAGCCTATGCTTTTGCCACTTGAGGAAGTTCCACACGATGCGCCTATCAATTTCTCACACTGCCCGTCGTTCTTGCTGTGGGTCAAAAGCATCGCGGAGACCGTCGCCGATGAAGGCGTAAGCCAGTACCATTAAGGCGAGTACGATTGTAGGGAACAAGAACTGGTACCAGAAAGGATCGATGTAGATTTGTCCTGCTTGAATGAGTCGTCTGAGCGAGGGTGTGGGCGCTGTCACTCCAAGTCCAAGGTACGATAAGGCGGCTTCCTCATAGGTCATATTGGTCGGTTTACTTGCCACCATCCCATCTTCAGGCATACATAGATACTCGGCATTAGCACCCATGCTCTGACCGAGATATCCAAAAACCTGGTCACCTTTCCTGAATCGTTTTACATCTTTGCCTACTGATTCAATTTCCCCGGCAAACTCACTCCCTAGTATAGTTATTTTTGGTTTTCTGAAACCAAAAAATATTTTCGCGAAGAGCCAGAAGGGGAAAGGCACTTTGAATTTTCGAGGGGAGATTTCTTTAAAATTTCGAGCCACAATATCCCCGTAATTTACCGATGTCGCATAGATTCGTATCAGTATTTCATTGTCCTTCGGAGTAGGTTTTTCTACCTCTTTGAGCTGAAGAACATCTGGTGGTCCGTATTTTGTGTATACAATCGCTTTCATGAGTTTCCTCCAAATTTACTTTGATTATGAATACCTTGAGATCACTTGCTGCTTGGTAATGGCAACCTAGCGGTTTGCTTCAGCCGCGCCGCGGCTTTCGCTGGGCACCGTTCACTTCAAGCCGCCGCACATAACCAAATCGAGCCGCGATACAAGGCCGCGAAGCGGCGTCGGCTGCAAGCGGTGTTGGGCGGCAGGTGGAAAGACATTAGTAATACGCCTGATTATTGTGATCATTGGTATTCATCATCCCAATACCCTTGATAGCGCTTTTGAGTTAAATCATCTGGCACATCTATCACTTCCATGTTGGATGGGTAATTCCAGGTATTATACTTGGGAATTTCCGACGCATAATCTTTCGGTTTGTTTACGATTATTCGTGTGTTCCCGCATTTCCTGCACTGATAATCAGCATCTCCCCACAGAAATTTGAAGGCAAGCATACAAATAGCTAGGCTAAAAAAGAACCCGCTACAGTAAAGACGACCTGGTTGGGATGTCGCTAATGTGCCTATTATCATGATTCCGAGGGCTGCTACGATTAGTAACCATTTTCTAATGCCTATGTACGTCTTGATGCTAAAGGATCCACATTTGTCACAGTAAACATACAAAATGTCCGTTCCATACGGATACCCTCTGGACCTGAATTCAAATTGTCTTTTCATTTTGACAATTCCCATAATTATCATCCCTTGCTGACAGTGGTTATATCATCGGAAACAGCCGCCCAACTATTTCTTATACGGAATCCGTCTTCCCCCGCTATTTGGGTATCTTAGACGGAATCCGCCTAAACAATCCACAGGGTTGCATTTACGGAAATCCTCTTGTATAATAACTCCATGCGCACTCTTTTGGCGTATGCCCATGGTCACCTTACCAGGCATTATAGCAGAACAACCACAACCTGTCAAGACCGGAGGAAACCCCGATGGAACCAAGACCCAAGAAACTCCTCGATCAGGCCTGCACTGAGCCATGTCCTGAGCCTGCCGAAGGGTTGTCGAAGTGTCCGTGACGCCATCCGCCTCAAACACTATTCCATTCGCACCGAGCAGGCCTACATCGGCTGGATCAAACGCTACATCTTCTTTCACGATGTCCGCCATCCGGCCGAAATGGGCGCTGCCGAAGTGGAAGCGTTCCTGACCCACTTGGCGGCGTCTGGGACAACGCCAAGAAGTTCATCGAAGACGGGAATCTGGGCGGGAAGGGTTCGGATGCTCACAAGTCGTCGGTGATCGGCGATACGGTAGGCGACCCGCTCAAGGACGCGGCGGGCCCCTCGTTGCACATTCTCATCAAAATGCAGAACAACATCCTGGCCATCACCCTGCTGCCGCTCTTCTTGGAGCACAGCTTGCATCTCTTTCAGTAGCACCCTCTAGGCAGATCACTGGACTAGACAGACGAGACGTCAAGGAGCCTTTCCTTGACGTTTCTTCTTTGTGGGGCATAATTGCAGTTTCTTGAGGGGCGAGATAACTGTCGAGGACTGGGGTTGGACTTGGGGACTGATCAGTTCACAGAAAGAGCAGGAGGTGTCTTGGACCTCCCGCTTTTTTATTTGGATACCTTTTCGGCGTGGCCAGAATCAAGACTGAGAGGGTGAGGAATGTTCAGCCGCCTAACATGGGCGTAACCGGCCTGGCGGTTTGGCCCCAGACGCTGCTTAAATTGTAGCCTGAGTCAGCAAATCGCGCCGCGTGCCTCCCTGGCAAAGCCAGGTCCGCTTGAGCTTGGGTTAGCCCGTACGCTACCTTACAACAATCCCTAATCTCAAAAAAACATTGAAAAATGGCATTTTTGGATTAATTGCCTAATTTTCTGTTTCACAGTAACGATATCCTTCTTATCATCATCTAAATATAATTTATATTTTATATCTTTCAATATATCAGCTGATCCTTCTGGGAATTCACTACTTACATCAAAATCAAATGTAGTTTGATAGCCACAATTCTCACACTCTACTGTAAGCTGACTAATAAGCTCAAAAGTAAGAGCTTGCTTTAAAACTTTCCATGGGCCTTTTTTGTAAAAGCCACAATTGTGCCAATTTAATGCTAAATATTCATATTGCTCTTCAGTAGAATTTACTTTTATCGGCATTGTTTTTTCTCCTTTTATTTAAAGGCTCACACTCAGAATAAAATGTCTTTAAAACACTTATAAAATCGCGCAAATCTTTAGGGGATTGAAGAAAAAAGATTCAATCTTTACCTTTCTAATTCTGCTTTAGCTAATTGAAATCACTAACCATCAAGATTAAAGCAATAATATTCTCTTGGTAAGTAGCTGGACAATGTTAAATTCCCTAAGAAACCAGGTTTTTTGCACCCAAAAGCGAGGAGCATCATTGTCCCAGTCACTTTGCTCAGCCAGAATCCTGTCTATTGCAGAGAAAAACCTGGTTTCTAGTCGAACATACGTTCAATTTAACATTGCCGAGGTAGTGTCCCAAAATAGAATATCTTGCGCAAAGAATTATTCTAACTGCCTATTTATTAAAGAGATTAGCTTATGAGTTGATTGAGCATTTTTCGAACTACCAATTTTCTCATATATATCAACCGCCGTATCAGCAAAGTGTAATGCGTTAGAAAGGAGACCTTGTTCATAAAAAAGCATTGAAAGAATATTACTAATCAGGGCAGCTTCGAGCATATCCTTATTGTTCTTTGCAATGAGAAAAGCTACTTCACAAAGGGTTATCGCTCCCTTAGTAACCTCTCCCAGATTTACTTGATATTCTTGACCCATCACATCCTCCAAATGCCATTTGTAGGTACCCCCTGTTATATCCCGCCAGATAGTGAGCGCATGGTCAAAAAACTCGTTTGCCCGTTGGCGGTCACCTGAGATATATAATGAGTTACCAATACTGCCTAAAGCTCGTGCTTCTCCTTTGCGGTCTTCGAGTAATCTGGCAATTTCGAGGGCTTTCTCAAATGATTTGGTCATATCCTGGGCCGGACCCCGAAGATCTTTGGCTAAAGAAGTAATAGATACTTTAGTTCGTTTATTTTTCTTTTTACCTAAGCCGAATATCTTATTCAGAAAGCTCATAAATTTGCCTCCTTTTTAATTCCTTCTGTAAAACTACTTAATAGCAACTCCGATTTTAGTGATTTATTAAGCCAACATATTGACAGATAGCCAACTAAGTCATATTTGATTACTTTATCGCGTTGCGGAATTGGTCAATCAATTGCTGTAATTGAAGCACATCTTGTTCATTGCCAAACTGCTTAAAATTTTCCAAAGCAAGCTCAGCATTAACTAATGCTTCAGAACGCTGATTCTGCTCAAGAAGTATTAAAGAAAGATTCAAATTGGCAAGCGCAATCTGCTCTACATCCCCAATCTCTTTAGCTAGATCAAGCGATTTTTTAGAATATTCAATCGCACAACGAACATTACCAAGACTATTATAAGCAGTTCCAAGATGACGTAGGACAACAACTTCTTCGTATCGTTCATCATTCTCCTGCATGATTTCAAGAGACTGTTCAAATAGTTTAATAGAGTAACGTATGTTGCTAAGTGAATAGTGTGCATCTCCAAGTTTAAAAAGAAATTTACCTACTTCAATTCTATCCCCAATATCATGTAATAAAGTTAAGGCTTGGTCAAAGTAGAAAATTGCCCCATGGAGATCGCCTAACTCTTTATACAAATTACCTAAATTTTCTGATGCAGATTTTATTAGCCATTTATCATCAAGAGATTTTGGAGTAAGCTTGGTTATTGGCTCGAGACAAGTTAAAGCTTCCTGATGATTCCCTAGTTTTAAGAGAACGACACCCTTATTAACCCATGCATGTGAAAGTATTGGATCAATTTTCAGTGCCATATTGTAGCAGTTAAGTGCCTCTTTGAGCCTTTCAAGGCTTAGTAGTATATTACCCTTATTGTACCAAGCGATATTATCATGCGGATTAATTTCTATCGCCCGATTGTAACAAACAAGGGCTTCATCGTTCCGTCCCAGCTCTCTCAGAAATTTACCCTTGTTATTCCATATTTCATCACTTTCTGGATTAATCTCTGTTGCACGATTATAGTATTCTATAACTTCTTCAGTTCGCCCCATCCCCTGTAGAACATTTGTAATGTTAGACCATGCCTGAATGATCTTGGGATTAATTTCTAACACCTTATTGTAACAGTTGAGAGCTTCTTCATTACGATTAAGGTCGAACAATGCCAGGCCTTTGTTATTCCAAGCGCTACAAGATCGCGGGTCAATCTCCAATGCTTGGTTGAAAAACATTACAGCTTCTTTATGCTGACCCAATTTGGCATGAGCCAAGCCCTTATTATTCCAACCTTCTTTTATTTGAGGATCAAGTTCAAGTGCCCGATTGCAGCACATAAGCATCTCTTCATAAAAGTCAAGTTCACCAAAAGAAAATCCTTTATTTATCCAATCTGCGGCTTCCAGTTTCCTTCCGGAAAGCGGCACAGGTGCAGCCTCACAGGTTATAGTTTCGTAGAGTTTTACTAAGTCTTTCCGCAATTTCTCAAAACTAGAATAACGTTCTTTGGGGATCTTTTGAAGACACTTTTCAATAATCCACTCCATACTTTTCGATTCTCGTGGCAGTGATGGCATTGGCTGGGTTTTGTGTGCACGCTCTAGATCCTTCCAGGAATGCCCTTGAAAAGGAGGTTCGCCTACTGCCATCTCATATAACATCACTCCAAAGGAGTAAATGTCTGCATGGAAATTCACATTTTTTGCATCTAGAAATTGCTCGGGAGCCATGTAAATGGGCGTTCCGACTACTCTACTTGTGCTCGAATACCCAGCACCGAGTTGTAGATTGTTAAAATCTCCGATTTCCATCTTATTATCAATAGGAATGTCATCAAACACTTTGGCTAGTCCAAAATCAGTGATCTTAAGCGTGGCAGTTTCGGTTACCAAACAATTCGTTGGTTTAATGTCTCGGTGCACTTTTATGCCCTTTGAATAAGCATGTTCTATACCATAGCAAAATTGAATGGCAAATTTCAATGTTTGTTTCAAATCTAACTTGGGGGTACCAATCCATCGTGATAGATCTCCACCCGCCACATATTCCAAAAATAGGAAAGGTTTGCTCATGATTAATTTCACCATTGCTGCTCTGACGATGTGTTGGTGAATATCCAGGTTTATCCATATATAAGCCTCATCGACGAAGCGTTTAAGCATCTCCTGCCATACAACATATCGGTCTTGGAAGGTCTTAGCAGCGAAGATAGTGTTCCACTGGTGGTCATATACAATATATACGATACCCATACCACCTTGGAGGATTTTAAGGATCTCCCAGCGGTTCTGGATTTCTTCGCCTATTTGCCATTCTGAAGTCATTTCAAGGTTACCCTACATTGTCTAACTTATCTTCGTTAAGTTGTTCTCCTTGATCATTATCAATATTAACATTTGAATCTAATAATTCACCAAACTTCCAATCAATCACTCTTCTCTTAATGTCTTTGGCTTCCAGAATAGTACTATAAATTTGTGATCGTTGTGCTCTAGCGATATTTTGTAATTCTTTTATTGGGGTATTCTCATCATCTGCTCTTCGAATTAAGATTTGGTTTATTGTAGCCGCAGATTTGAGGGAAACCTCAATATTCTTTAATCTTTCTCTTAAAACCAATATATTACCTTTTTCAACTGATTCATTTAATTTCCTTTTATAGAATTGTATTAATGCAAAAATGAACGAAAGCAACCCCACAGAACCAGTAATTATGTTGAATATATCCATAACTTTCTCCTAATGACTACGAATGTGTAAAGATTTAAAGATTTGTAATTATCGGGCTAACGTATACTTATGCAGAACTCTTCTGTATAAAAAGCCCCCTGGGGTGATAATGCAGAAGCTTTCTGTATGAGCCGCCAGAGTTTGCATAAACCAGAAGCATTCTGTATAATATCCCCTGGAGGAACCAAATGCAGAGAACTTCAACCTACTCAATCACGTATGGTATTATACCATAGCCCCGCTCCCTGTGCAAACACTAAAGTTCCAAACGAGTTATCATGCCCCAACGACCTGAGCGACTGCTTGACCAGGTACGCGGTGCCATCCGCCTTAAGCACTATGCCTACAGTACTGAGAAAGCCTACGTTTACTGGGCCAAGCGTTTCATCCTCTATCACACCAGCGACATTTACACCCACGTTCTCAACCGAGGCGCCTTGGCGGTTCGCAGTCCGCTGGATTAACCAGATGCCCAGCCCAAAAAGCAAAAGCGGGAGGCGTCTTAGGCCTCCCGCTTTGTTATTAGACCCCTTTTCTGTGAGGCCAAGATTGGACCTGAAAGGATCGGGATTGTTAAGCGGCCTAACACTCGAAATCAGCGGGTTTTGCGAAGCCGCAAAGCGGCGGAGCAAAATCCGCTGCATTGAGTCGTTAGACAATTTATTTTAATTTATAGCTTTCGAGTTCTTTAATGAATTTGGCTCTCTTTTCAGGATTAGGTTCTACAATAATTAAGATTTCATCTACTATTTCCAGAATTTTTTTATCATATGGATTGGGTATCTGCGTTCTTCCTTTAACTCTATAATACTCTATAGCAACAAGACTTTTTTGTATTCTTGCTAAATCAGACTCAACTCCGAATATTTTTGTTTTGGTATTTTCGATTTCATCAACGCTCTCTTTGGCTTGTTGGTATAAATCTTCGATTTTTCCCATAGCATCGTCCGCAACTCTTTCTACCTCAATCGCTTTTTCTAATGCTTCGGATGCAACTATTTGTTTCTGCCAAGCCAAGGATAACTGAACAATAGCAAGAATCACCATGACGATAGACACTATAAGAGGTACATGGGCAAGCCAATTCTTCCATGCTTTTTGATAGCTACCGCATTCATGGCATTTTGAAGCTTTAGGGCGAATGTCTTGGTCGCAATATTTACAGGTTATGGGTTCTGAAGGATGTTGATCTTGATTTTTTTGATTTTCTTCTTTCATTTTATCATCTGTCTAACATATACTTATACAGAACTCTTCTGTATAAAAAGCCCCCAGGGGTGATAA
>JACKQG010005639.1_pt1 | contig 13644 bp, 11 predicted proteins | sample 8237621 | NCBI WGS metagenome assembly JACKQG01 (sample SAMN15677084, study PRJNA649215) | marine metagenome | biome: marine; feature: Black Sea; material: saline water; isolation source: suspended particulate matter (SPM) from the Black Sea western gyre | collected 2013-06-09/2013-06-10 | depth...
CCGTAGAGACCAGCCACGGTGAAGGTGTGAATCTTATCTCCCAACTGGATGAGCCAGGGGAAGCCTATCTCCGCCCCCGTATACTGTGCCGCCCCCTTCTCGAGGAGAGCATATGTGCTGGCCTCATCCATGAGAGAGAATGCTTCCTCGTCCTGAATCCACCCTTCTTCCATGTATGCGATGTTCCTCCACGAGGAAGGATCAATCATCCTGACGGAGATGACCCCGACAGCGCTCTGAGCCTGAAACCATATCTCGACGGTCGCGGCCTCAACTCCCTCTACCCCCTCTACCATTACCCTTATCTCCTCTGCCGACCCGCCGTCGAATAACCAGACTGATGCGTCGGCTCCAATGGTGTGCATCACATATCTCTGTGTGAAGTCGTCCGTGCTCGCGACTCCCCCGATGACGGAAACCCCATAGGCCAGTATCAGTGCCGCCATAAACGTCGAAGCCGCAGTCCGCCTAACGTTCCTCCGGGCACTCAGAGCTGAGAACTGGGCTATATCCCCCACAAGGACTCTGTTTATTCGTTCCAGAATCCCGGGGAGCCATGAAAAATGCTGAACAAAGAGTTTCGTGAACCCCCAGAAGAGGAGAATGGGTGCGATGTAGGTGAGTATGAAGTCGACTCCCCACCACGTCGAGTAGGCGAGGAAGATGATAAAATTCCCCGTAGCCGGCCTGAACTGCTCCACGGTCACCCCCAGGAGCAGCATCGCCACCCGGTATAGGCCCAGAATCATGGCGAGGGCAGGGGTGTGCCACGCGTCTGCTGCGGTCTCCTCCTCACTCTGATATTCTCTCAGAGCGTCGATGATCTCCTGGGAAACGGCTCTCTGGGCAGGCTTGTACATGACCATGAGGGCGAGTGCCCCGCTGAAGGCGAAGGAGACCCCTGCGGTGACAGGTGAGATCGCGCTGAAGGCTTGTGAGAGTTTCATTCCAGATATTGCCAAGGGGAAAATGATCGATCCCAGGATTAGCCCCACGGCTCCAGCGAGGATGCCGACGAGTAATACCTCGAAGAGGAGTATGTATATGACCTGCCTGTGAGCGAACCCTCGGGTGAAAAAGAGCCCTATCTCCCTGCGGCGCTGGTTGAGGGATATCTCCGAGACTGTGACACCCAGATACCAGGCTGTGAAGAAAATTGGGGCAGCTACGAGCAGGGTATTGCTCTTCATATTAGCAGAGACGGTCTCGATGCTCTCCAACAGTTGTCCTAGGTAGTCAACCGGAGTAAAGCCGAACTGGGCTCCTATGCTGTTGACCCTCTGAGCAACCAGACGCACATCTCGCCTAGAGTTGGCTAGGTTCCAGGGGTTTAGCAGACTATCCCGATCGAGGCCGATGATCGTCTCGGCTACTAATACCCTGGTGTGCCTACGGCCTTCACCATAAATCCAATTTATCCAACCGAGAAACGTCTCCTCGCTCATGATGATGAGCTGGTGAGTGGGTCTCCGAATTGTCTGTGTAGTACCCGTGAGTAGCGAGACGAGAAAATCGGAGTATCTGCCATAGGCTATAGAGAACAGCCTGTCATCGAGATTCACCTCACTCCCGATGGTGAACTTGGCATAACGCTTCTGAATATCAAGGATATCTCCTTCGGGGATGTAAGTGGGAACCCTAAACATGACCGGATCGCCTTCATGGAACAGCGAGGAGTTCATGGATCCCGACTCCACATAGATCATCCCTAGCTCAAGGGAATCTATTCCCTCGATCCCTGCCACAAGGGGCGAGTCGCTGGCCAGGGCTACGACCGTGAAAGGCATTGCGGATTCCACCCCGGTTACATTGACCTCGATACCCAGACCTACTCCTTGTTCAACGCTGCGTATCAAATGCTCAACCCAGGCCACGTTCTCGAGGTTCCCGATGGCAGCCTCCACTTCGGTGAGGGAAGTTCTAGTGAGGTCTCGGTCTTCGGCTGAGAAGACGAGATCCACGTCTGTGGCTTCCAGGACCATGTCAAGCATGGAAGCGCTCACGGCATCGGCTCCCTGAAGGATGCCTGAGAATAGGGTGGCCGCCAGGGCTACGCTCAGAAACAGCGCAAGGAAAATGCCTTTTCCTCGGATAAGACGCTTTAGAGCGTAGCTGTACATACTAAGAACTGTATTGTGAAAGGGAAGCGTTAAAAGACTTCTATTGAAGCCCCCCCGAGTGCAAAGCATTGATGTTCACATGCTCGTTTATGATAAACCACCCTTGGGTGTAAGACCAATCGAGTCATTTTTCGCGCGCGTTGTTTGAGAGGGAGAAATAAAACCGCTGGACCACCCCCAACTCTCTGAGATGCACCTATGAGCCTTCGAGATCCAAGGCCTCGAGACGGCTCGGGGGTAATATTCTTCTTGGTTTCTCTCCTCTAATAGACCCTAGGAATCAGCTTCCAGGGCACCTGCTCCATATACTCCTCGTATTCTCGCTTGTGTCGTTGCAGCTGCTCCGCCTCCTCTTTCGGCATGTAATAGAAGATGCTCACAACCGAGATAATCGAAAGCGCGATGGTATCGGGGGCCGGTAGCGATAACGCTAGGCCTATGGTTAATGCGAGGAAACCCGAGTAGAAGGGATGCCGTACCCATGAGAAAGGCCCGTAGGTGATCACGCTTCCGTCATAGTTCCGTCTCCAGAAGAGCTGCCACCGTACACAGACGATGGCTCCCACCAGGGCCAACGGGACCCCGAGGACCAGGGCGGCGTAGGTGAGGACGGATGCCAAGGCGTTCCCTCTTTAGGATGTGACGGGGTAGGAGGTGAGCTCCCGGCTCAGCCGAGTGAGGCGCTCGCACCCCCCGGCGGTGCACACGACGGTGTCCTCGACCCGGACCCCCACCTCGCCCACAATGTAGATTCCCGGCTCGATGGTGAATGTCATCCCGGGCTCCAGCTCCAGCTCGTTGCCCTGGACTATGTAGGGGCGCTCATGGCCTTGGAGGCCGATCCCGTGGCCTAGGCGGTGGATGAAGTACTCTCCGTAGCCCCCGTCCTCGATCACCTTCCTCGCCACGGAGTCGAGCTCCCCGCAGGAGACTCCGGGCCTCACCGCCTCGTAGGCAACCCTGTTCGCCTCATGCACGAGGTCGTAGATCTCTGCGTGGCGCGCGGTGGGTTCGCCGTAGAAGACTGTTCGGGTGAGGTCCGAGCAGTAGCCTTGAATATTGGTCCCCAGGTCCACGAGAACGCAGTCTCCGGGCTCCAGACTCCTCTCCCCGGGCTTGCCGTGGGGAAGGGCGGCCTTCTCGCCGAACAGGACTCCTGCGTATCCCGCTCCGCCTCCTTTGGTCCTGATCTCAGCTGTGATAATACCGGCAAGCTCCGTCTCTGTCATCCCGGTGTGGAGCCTCTCGAAGCCCACCTCGAGGGCCTTGTCCGTGATCGCGCAGGCCATCCTCATCCAGTCCAGCTCCTGCGGGGACTTCACCATCCGGACCTGGCTCAGGTAGGACGTGGCGTCGACGAAGAGCAGCCCGGGGAGCCTGTTCCTTAGCCTGTTGATCCAGCCCCACGGAGCGTCCTCGTTGATGGCCACCACAGCGTCGTCGAGGTCGAGACGCTCAAAGTTCTGGGCCAGGATCTCCACGGGGTCCTCGTGCTCCAGCCAGATGTCCACGTCGGCGATCCAGGGCTTCTGGCCCCGGAGCTCCGCCTCGAGCTGGTTCACCACGAGGACGGGGTCCCCGGCGAAGGGGATGAGGGCCGCTGCGAGGCGCTCGCTGGGCCCTATCGAGAATCCGGTGTAGTAGCCGATGTCGGCCCCCGGGAACAGTAGGAGGGCGTCGGCGCCCCCCATTTTCAGGGTCTCGATGGCCTCGTCAGCCTTCTCTTTGTGGAATTCAGTCATCGCGTTCAATATTCAGACCGTGGGCTCGGTTATATGAGTTCGCCCGTTTCGAAATGGATGTGATATGGCACGCGCTACGCCACGAGTGGCCTATGCCTCGATGCCAGTGAGCTCCATTATTGCCTCGCGCATCTTGTCGTTGTTCGGGGGGCAGCCCACGACGTATCGCCCTTCGTCCTTGAGGTGGTGGAGGCATATCCCCATGATGAGGGGGGTCTCCTCCAGGTCTTCGGGTATCTCAGCCTGTGGGCCCACCAGCATCACAAGGTCCCTCACCCGGTCCATGATGCCCATGTTCTCCAGGTCGATGTAGACGCTCCTGATGGTGCCCCGGCAGGCGCTGCACGCCCCTTTCTCGATGACAGTGATCCCCTCCTGGGGGGAGAGGTCCATGGGGGGCCGCTCGAAGGCCCGGGCCACCGACTCCAAGGGCTCACCCACCATCTGGATGCCTCCACCGTCGAGGCGTACCAGCCCCTGCTCCGCCGCGTACTTCATGTACTCCAGCTCCCCCGGATCGATCCCCATGATCCGGGCCCCGACGATGTCGAGGCTGTAGACGTCGGTGCTCGCGATGACGGTGTCCATCTCGAAGACGTTGCCTAGGCTCGGACCCAGCCCCTCCATGGCGTGGATCGCGTCGACGACGGTGAGGTCCAGGGGGACCGCCTTGTTGAGGTCCACTACGGCCTTCGCGAGGCCGATCCTGTGGAAGAGGCGCTTCGTGGGCTTCTGGATGACCCCCTTCATGTTCTTCATCCCCAGGGTCATGATGAGCTGGTCGTGGGTCTTCATCACGGGGGCGTTGATCCTGACGTCTGCCTCGTAGAAGCTCCGAGAGATGGGTATTTTCTCGAGGATAAGAGGCTCCGGGACAACGATCTCTAGGGTCTCGTCCGTGTCAACGTCCACGAGGACAGCCCCGGTCTCCTCCGCGACCCTCTTCATCCCCGCGAGCTCCAGGGCCTCAGAGGTGGGGACGCCGTACCCGGCTCCCTCCACGATCCTGACCTCCCCCGCCCCGGCCTCGAAAGACAGCCTGACCAGAGCGTCGATGACCCGGGCGTCCGTGGTCACCCCGGGGCCCGAGAGCTTCCCTGTGAGGATGTTGGGCTTGACCGCGACGATGTCGCCTTCTTGGATGATGTTCTCGAACCCGCCGATGAGGTCGACGGCCTCCTCAATCATGCGCCGGATCTCCCCCGCGTCCGGGGAGGCCCCGCCCTTCACTATGGATACCTTCGCCAATGTGATCGACTCTACCGGACCTAGGCTATCGTCGTTTCCAAGATAAAATAACCGCCGGGGTTTGGGCGGTCGGCTCAACAGGTGTTAAATCGTCGCTCGCCCCTGATTTTTTCAGTGCGGCTCTATGGTTGATACAGGGATAATCCATTTCGTGGGTGAAGTGGAGTCGACGGGGGAGGTCTCCACCATCAGGATACACGAGGAGTACTGCCCCGCGCTCCTGGGGATCGAGGGCTACTCCCACCTCTTCGTCCTCTACTGGATACACCTGAGGGACGACGCGAGGCACCGGGGAACCCTCCAAGTCACCCCTCCGAGGCACAAGGGGGCTCCGCTCACAGGGGTGTTCGCTTGCAGGAGCCCCTCGAGGCCGAACCCCATCGGGCTCACCGTCGTGGAGCTTAAGAGTGTCGAGGGGTGCATGCTCGAGGTCTCTGGGCTGGACGCGCTAGCGGGCTCCCCCGTCGTGGATATCAAGCCCTATTCCCCGAGGGGAGACTCCTACCCGGGAGCCCGCTCCCCGGGATGGTCGGGGAAGGGCCCGAGGACTTAGAGGCTGAGGGGGTTCTTCTCGGCGTCGAACTGGAGTTTGCCGCAGGGGTAGATCGCGGCGGTGGCGTCGTCGCCGTGGAGCTCCACGAGCCGGCCCAGGATGAGGCTCCAGTCGGTGAGCCAATCCAGCCGGTCGTCGTAGGCGAGCATCTGGCGCTTGTTGGGCCTGTCGGTGTAGACGAGAGTGTTCCCCGCCTGCTTGACCGGCCATCCCCTGCTGGGGTAGCCGAGTATCCGGGTCCACGGGGCCCCCATCTGCTCCGCCCTGTAGTGGAGGATGGCCCTGCCCGCCCTGAACTGGTGGACCCCCACGGCGGTGCCGTCCTCCCGGAGGGAGTCCTGGGCGCCCGACCAGTCGATGTCCTGGTCGGCCTGGGGGAAAGCGTTGACGACCACGGCATCCGACTCGGGGGCAGTCCTGGTGTCGTGGGCCGCGTAGGCCGCCTTCACCGCCTTCTTCCAGGCGTCGTCGACGTCCCCGGCGTGGAGGCCGATGAGCTGGCGGCTCCCGTCGTAGACGCAGTTGACTGAGACGTTGAGGTCGGCCATCCGGGCGCACTCCTGCATGTCCTGGCGCTCCGGGTTGTCCTTGATCCACCAGATCCTCCTGTCCTCGGAGCGGCGCCCCTCGAGGACGCTGTGGTTGAAGAGGATGGTCTCGATGGAGGCAACACCGGGGACGATGGCCTTGCCGCCTCCCCCCGCCCCTGCCCACCTGTGCTTCTTGACCCCGGAGATGCAGATCCGGAGGTCGGCCTTGGCGAACTCGTGATTCACCTTGAGGGGTGTGCCCCGGCTCGTCCTCCCCAGGTTCTCGTGGTTCAGGAAGGGGTTGTGGTTGACGCAGTCGTACTTGGCCACGACCCAGTCCCCGAGCTTCCGGGCGAAGGCGTCGATATTCATGGGGTGATGGAGGCCGAAGGACCCCAGGATGAAGATCTGGTGGTCAGCGACCCCGGCCTCGTGGAGTTGCTCCACGATGAAGGGGAAGACCCTCCCCGCGGGGGTGGGGCGGCTCAGGTCGTCGCATGTGACGACTATCCTGCCCTTCTTCCCCTTCGCCTGCTCGGCGATGCTCGCGGCGCCCACGGTGTTGTCCAGGGCGCCCCTGACCTCCTCGTCGGTCATCGGCTGGGCGCCCTTGCACGCCATCTCGGTGATGTTCAGCTTCCAGCCGTCCGGGAACTCCAGAGGTATCAGAGCGTCCCCGTAGTGCTCGTTTATCCTCACCTTTACGTCCTGCATCTCATGCTCACGGTTCCACCTTGTCCCTAGGTCTATTTGAAGGTGAAGGGATGACCCCGGGAACTCCTCCTGGGGCCCCAGCCACCATTGATTACTCCCAGCAGACATATGGTCGATCTGTGGCACGGGTCAGGAGCCCCGCCGCGTTCAAGACTCGCCAAGGCCCTACGTAACTTACTACGCCCCGGGATTGCCCTCCGGGGAATCCGACGCTAAAGCGTCTATGTTATCCATTGCGTCTCCATGAAGGGAACAGTCTGGAAAATGGAGAGGATCCCCCAACAAAATGAATAGAATATCCCCGCCTCGACGTATTTTTTAAATAGGCGTTTTTTCATTTAAAAATGAGGGAAAACGAGACGGAAGATCCCCCTTCTATCTCAATCATAGTACCGGTGAAGAACTCAGCCAAGACCATAGGTGACCTCATGGAATCCCTCATGGGCCTCGAATACGACCCCGAGAAGCTTGAGATCGTGGTGGTGGACGGCGACTCCTCGGACGGTACCCGGAAGATCGTGGGAGAGTACCCCGTCCTCCTCGTGAACGAGGAGGGGAAGGGCCTCAACGCCGCGAGGAACACCGGCATCAAGTGGAGCACCGGGGAGATCGTCGCCTACACCGACGGGGACTGCATCGTCCCCCCGGACTGGGTGAGATCCATCGCCAGGAACTTCCGGAGTCCCACGGTGGGCTTCGTCGGGGGTAACGTGGAGGGCTACGACAAGGAGGACTTCCTCTCCATCTACATGGACGAGACCTTCTTCAACGTGAAGCCCAGCTTCAAGTGGCGCAAGGTGGCGACGCGCCTCAACCTCCTCCGGTTCCCCGCGGGGTGCAACATGGCCTTCAGACGGGACGCCCTCGCCAAGATAGACTACTTCGACGAGAGGATAGAGTACGGCTTCGACGACCTGATCCCCGTCGAGGAGGTGGGGGACACGGGGTTCCGGATCGTCCTCGACCCCGAGGTCTACGTTTTCCACCAGCACCGGACCCATCTCGGGGATATGCTCCTCCAGCACTTCAAATACGGCCGGGGGGGCGCCAAGCTCATGAGGGCGAAACGGCTGAGCAAGCTCGCCCAGTGGTTCACCACGTACCTGATCTCCTCGACGTTCTCCCTCGCCCTCATCTCAGCGCTCCTCGTGCTGGGGCTGCTGCTGAAACAGCGGGTGCCCCTGGAGATAGCCCTGGGCACGTTCACATTCTTTTACGCGGTCCTGACGGTGCTCTACCTGGAGACGGCGCTGAGGACCCGGAGCCTCAGGAAGATGCTGTTCTACCCGATCCTGGACATCACCCGGGGGGTGGTCTTCACCCTCGGGGGATTGACCCAACTCATGAAGGAGAAAGAGGAGTCGGACGGGAGCGAGCCCAGGGAGAACGATTATCCGCTAGAGCTCCCCTGGGATGTCTATCCGTTCATCAATCAGAAGATGGGATGACGAGAGGTCCCTACTCTAGGCTCTCAGGCCCTGTGGACGATCTCCCCGTCGATGATCACCATCTCCACCCTGGTCCTGAGCTCCAGGGGGTCCCCGTCCAGGATCCGGAGGTCGGCGTCCTTGCCTTTCTCGATGCTACCCACCCTGTCGTCGACCCCGAGGATCTCCGCGGGGGTGATGGTGATGGCCTTGAGGGCCTCGTCGTAGGGGAGCCCGTGCTTCACGGCCATCCCCGCGCAGAGGGGGAGGAATGCGATGGAGCTTCCCACGGCGTCGGTCTGGATAGCGAACTTGACCCCCGCCTCGTAGAAGGCTTTCGGGGTGTCGAAGCTGAGCTCCCGCATCTCCCACTTGGGGCGGGCGTTGAGGCTGGGGCCCCAGACCGCGGGGATCCCCTTCTCGGCGATCCACTCGGCGATCCTGTGGCCTTCGGTGGCGTGCTCCCATGACATCTCGACCCCGAACTCCTCGGCGATCCTGACCGCGGTGGCGACGTCGTCGGCCCTGTGGGCGTGGGCCCTGAGGGGTATCTCCCGTCTGAGCACCAGCTCCAGGGCCTCGAGCCTCATGTCGACTTCGGGGAGCTTCTCGGGCTCATCCTTGAACCTCTCCTTCTTCTCCATGTAGCTCTTGGCTTTCTGGAGCCACTCCCGGAGGACCCCGGCGACCCCCATCCTCGTGGAGGGGGTCTTCTTCTGCTCTACGCCGTAGACCCTCCTCGGGTTCTCGCCGAAGGCGACCTTCATCCCGGAGGGGCTCCGTATCACCATCTCGTCGGTGACCACCTTGGGAGCCGTCTTGATCACCACGCCGGTTCCCCCGATGACGTTCGCGCTCCCCGGGAGGATCTGGGCCGTGGTGATCCCCGTCTCGAGGGCGGCCAGGAGGCCCCCCTCGTCGGCGTTGGCCTTGATCCCGTCCAGGGCCCTCATGTGGGGCGTCGCAGGGTCCGTGGCCTCGTTCCCGTCGCTCCCCGCCCAGCCGATCTTCTCCTCCCAGATGCCGATGTGGCAGTGGGCCTCGACGAGCCCGGGCATCACGACCTTCCCCTTGGCGTCGATGACCTCGGCCCCTTCGGGCACCTTGACGGATTTTCCGACGGATTTTATCTTCCCGTCCTCGATGAGGATGGTTCCCTCGTCGATGACTCCCTTCGTGATGGTGTAGATTTTTCCACCTTTGATCGCTAACACGTGCTGCACCGATTAGAGGTTGTCAGAGGACATTAAACAGTTTTCAGGAGGTGGGACCGGGTGTTTTCGCCCCCCGCAACGGAAAATGGGTTTTCGGGGGTTCAGAACCGGGTTTTTACTGAAAAATGCAAATACGCGGTTCAGTAACTATGTGTCTGAACCCTTTTTCGTATGGATCTTTCTTACAGGTTTATATCCGGTGTCAGAAATCCATGTTCCGGTGGAGGCGTTGCTGAGCATTAACAGAAGCGTGGGTCTGGAGTCCTTCTCATATTTTATGCTCATCTTGGGACCCCTCGGCGATCACGTCTCCACCATCATCGCCCTCACCCGCCCCTACATATTCGAGTCAAACCCCTTCACTGTCTGGCTCATGGAGCGGGGGCTGTGGCTCCCCTTCGACGTCGTCCTCGTCGCGGTGGGGATCGCCGTGCCGTACCTGATTATCAGGCTCACCAAGAGGGACTACTTCAAGGCCCTCCTCGTCTACCCGTTCCTCCACGGGCTGATCCGCCTCGGGGCCTGCCTCTGGAACTTCAGCCTCATCCTCTAGGCGAAACCCTATTCTAAGGTCCGGGGCTGTACTTTTTCTTAGGCGATTCTTTGCCGGCCCAGAGGGACATCCTCGTCGCGCTGCTCGAGACGACCAGGGAAGGTCCCACTGACTATGAGGGGCTCAGGGAAGCGGTCAGGGTGACCGACGAGGCCTTCACCGCCTTCCTAGGCCACCTCATCGAGCAGAGGCTGGTCGGGGTCGGCGAGGAGGCCCTGGAGGCCACCTTGGAGCAGAGGCTCGAGATCGCCGTGAGGGCGGTGAGGGCAGGCGCCGACATGGAGAGGGTTAGCAAGGCCCTCGGATGGCTCGAGTTCGAGGAGATGTCCGCCTACACCTTCGAGGCGAACGGCTACAGGGTGAAAAGGAGGTTCCGCTTCAACGGCGAGGGGAGGCGCTGGGAGATCGACGTCCTGGCCACCCGGAAGCCCCTCGTGGTATGCGCCGAGTGCAAGCACTGGTCCAACGGGCTCGGGAACATGACCGCCCGGAGGATCGTGGAGACCCACCTCGAGAAGGTCCGAGTGCTCAGCGAGAACGCCGCAATCCTCGTCGAGAAAGGGCTCCTGAGGGGCTGGGACCGGGCCGTCTTCGTCCCAATGGCCATCTCCCTGCAGCCGGCCCGGAACAAGATCTACAGGCGGATACCCGTGGTCTCGGTCTTCGAGCTCCCCAGCTTCCTGAATGAGTTCCAGGGCCAGATGGATTGGATTGCGAGTTTTCCCGTCGACCTGCCTGAGGCTAAGCCCAGGGTCAAGCAGACGGTGCTGAAGAATAAGGGGAGAAAAAAAAGGAAGAAGGCTACCTGAGCTCGACGTGTTTCGCGAGCTCTGCAGCCTCGGAGGAGAGGGCCAGCTTCTTCATGGTCGCCTTCGTGGGTATCCCTCTGTCGTCCCAGCCCCGCTTGTCGTAGTAGGCCTGGAGGAGGCCGTCGTATTTTTCCCTGTCGAGGCTGCTCCCCGCCAGGGAGCCCTGGGTGGTGGGCTCGTCGAACCAGCGCTTCGGCGGATAATCCATCAGCCTGCCCCACGCGTCGCCGTACTCCCTGACCCAGAAGGCTCGGATGAGGGCGTAGATCCTGTCCCCCAGTTCCCAGAGCTCGTCGAGGCTCGTCTCGACCCCTGTCGCGGCCTTGAAGTAGACGGGGTAGTGGTCCAGCTCGAAGCCCAGCTCGATCCAGGGGAAGCGGCAGGTGACGAGGCTCTCGAACATCCCGCCCCGGATCCTCTGGAACTCGATGACCTTGTCGGCCTTCTCTGGGTTATACTCAGTCCGGGTGCCCGATGAGATCTCCCAGCTGATGACCCAGGCGTCCTTGTGATGGGCCCCGATGGGCGACGTCCCGAAGCTGAGGGCCATCCCCGGGCAGAGGTGGCAGTCGTAGGCGCTGCACTCGAGCCCCTTCACCTGGATCGTAAAGTCCGAAGCGCCGCCCCCGATCTTCTCGGCCGCAGCTGTGGTGCCCAGCCCCAGGGTTGCCCCCAGGCCCCTCATGTAGGCGAGGTCCTCGAGGAGCGTCTTGGAGCCTTCGTAGTCGCCCCAGCTTATCTTATGGTCGATGAGCCCCTTCTCGGATGCCTCCATCGCGAAGGCGATGCAGGCGCCGGCGCCGATGGTGTCGAGGCCCAGCTCGTCGCACATCCTGTTCAGTGTGGCAATCTGCTTCAGGTCCCCGATCCCGATGTTGGAGCCCAGCATAGCGACGTTCTCGTAGTCTAGCTCGCTCTCCGCGCCGTCCACGTTGAGAACCACGTTGCCGCAGGTCATGTTGCAGTTGGGGCAGCCCTTCTGCTTGACGGTCGCGTTCTCCATGGAGTAGCCGTTTATGGCGTCAGCCTCGTCGAAGACCCCCTCCCTGAAGTTGTGGGTGGGAAGGGTCTCCGCCTCCTGGCACCACTCAAGTATCGCCATGGTCCCCTGGCGCTTCCACCACTTGTAGTTCTGCTTCTCCAGGATGAGGTCGAAACCCTCCTTCCCGAGCCTGTTCAGCTCGTCGATGTCGTGGGCCGGGAGAGCCTTGGTCCCCCGGATCACTACGGCCTTCAGGTTCTTGGAGCCCATCACAGCCCCCATCCCCGGCCTGCCCCCCGCACGACCCTCCTGGGAGACCACCGTGGAGACCCTGCACAGGTTCTCCCCGGAGGGCCCGATGAGGAGGACCCCTGCGGCCCTGCCATGTTTCTCCTTGAGCTTGGCCTCGGCCTGGAAGGAGTCGAGGCCCCATAGGTCGGAGGCGTCGTTGATGGTATATTCGTCGTTCTCGACGTGGAGGTAGACGGGCTTCTCGGATCTCCCGGTGACCACGATGGCGTCGAGCCCGGCCTTCCGGAGGTTCACCGAGGCCCAGGAGCCCAGGTTGCCGTCCCCGTAGCCCCCGGTGAGGGGGCTCTTCGCGGCGACCACCATCTTTCCGCTGTTGGGGATGACGTGGCCGGTGAGGGGGCCCGTCGCGAAGATAAGCAGATTCTCGGGGCCCAGGGGGTCTACTCCGGGCGCGACTTCGTCCCAGAGGAGTTTCACTGCGAAGCCCCTGCCCCCCACGAAGCGCTTAGCAAAGTCCTCGGAGTACTCCTCGGCGACCGCCGTGCCCTTGGTGAGGTCGACCCGGAGGATTCTCCCGTTCCATCCTTTCATCTGATAATCACGGGTAAAGAAAAGGGGAGACCCTGAATAAGCCTTTCACCTCACGGGGAACTGGCGGGCACTGTTTTACCCGCCCGCAGCCGGGGGCATGAAGACGACCTCGGCCCCGTCGCTCAGGGGGGTGTCGAGCCCTTCGAGGAGGTCGATGTTCCTACCGTTCACGAGGATGGCAAGGTCCCCGCCGATGATCCTGTAGTTGCCGAGGTATCCGCGGCGTTTCTGGTCCGCTTTCTTGGCGATCTTGGAGGTCAGGGTCCCCACGGTGGCGTCGTCGTCGAGCTCCACGTAGTGCTTGCGCCCTATGATGGGTACCAGGTCGGCGAAGACCCGGACGGTGACCTTCATCACACTAGTCTCGCGGATACATGAAAATAAAGGGAATGGAAAAAAGAGGGGTTATTTTCGGAGTTTCTTCATCGAGGGATCGACGTCGCCCAGCCCCATGCGCTCCAGGGTCTCCTTCGTCGGGATGCCCCGCTTGTCCCAGCCCAGGGTCTCGAAGTAGGCCGCCCGCTTCTCCTCTACGACGGCCTTGTCCGTGGTCCGGCCCTTGTAGGGGCCGCTGGGTAGGGGTTCGTAGAACCGAGGCGGGTTGTCGTCGTCCTCCATCGGCTTCCAGAAGATGTCCGGTCCCCCGATAAGGAGGAGCGCCCTCTGGAGGGTCACGATCCTGGGTCCCTGGTCGGTGCGCCAGCTCTCTCTGGTTATGGGGAAGCCGGTTATGCCTTTGGCGAAGCCGACGACCAGCTCCTGGGGAACGCCGCAGAACCAGACGTTGCAGAAGACGGCGAAGTCGGTGACGACGCCTGCCGCGAGTGCGCAGTAGCCGCCCACGGCCACGCTGGCGTGGTCACCCCCCTGGCCGATCACCCCGCACCCAATGCCGCGCGCATAGCCGGG
>JACKQG010005640.1_pt1 | contig 13642 bp, 13 predicted proteins | sample 8237621 | NCBI WGS metagenome assembly JACKQG01 (sample SAMN15677084, study PRJNA649215) | marine metagenome | biome: marine; feature: Black Sea; material: saline water; isolation source: suspended particulate matter (SPM) from the Black Sea western gyre | collected 2013-06-09/2013-06-10 | depth...
TGAGGAGGCGCTGCCCCTGCTGGAGGAGACCGGATATTTTCTCAGGGACTACAAAGACAGGACGGAATCGGATCCGGAACGCCTTGCCATTGTACAGGAAAGACTGCAGCAGATAAGCGGTCTGAAAAGAAAATACGGGCCTGAAATTGAAGATATCATCACGCACTATGATAGTGCGAAGCTGGAACTTGAAGAACTTGAACATTATGAAGAAAGACAAATCTCCCTGCAGGCAGAGCTGAACAGGACTTCTGCTGAACTGACCAGGCAGGCCCTTGGACTTTCAAAAAAACGCCAGACAGCCGCAAAGAAAATAGAACCGGGAGTTGTAAAACAGTTATCTGAGATGGCCATGCCTGATGCCAGATTCTCAATCAAGTTCAGCAGAGAAGCAGGCAATGACACTGACGATGGTTTCAGGGCCTCTCACACCGGCATTGATCATGTATCATTTCTTATCTCTCCCAATCCGGGAGAGCAGCTTGCGCCTCTGGCTAAAACCGCCTCAGGCGGTGAACTCTCCAGGATCATGCTGGCCCTGAAGGTTGTACTTGCCAAAGATGATAAAATACCATGCCTTGTCTTTGATGAAGTCGATGCCGGCATAGGCGGAAAGACGGCTGAAACCGTTGGTATGAAACTTAAGGGCCTGTCTATTTCTAACCAGGTCATCTGCATCACCCACCTGCCACAGATCGCTTCTTTTGCTGATACCCACATGAAAATTGAAAAGACCGTTATTAAAGACAGAACAAGCGTAAGGCTGTCTCAGATTGACAGTGCATCCCGTTCAAAAGAGATCGCCAGGATGCTCAGCGGCAGCATATCAGAGACTTCTGTTAGACATGCCGAAGAAATGCTAAAGAAATACGCTGGAACGGTCGATTAAGTTTTATAGAACTTAAACTGTTTTATTCGTTAGAAATAACGGGGCAGCAAGTTATTCAGGAATATATTTATACCTATGAAAAGTCAAAAGCTATGGAAATCATTTACACTTAATATCAGCATTGTAATACTTCTCTTTATATTTGCAATATTTATCGGCATGCTCCTCAATAACGAGCGACTGATCAACTCAGAACTTAATATACGTGCGAAGTCTCATTTCAACAGCATTGTTCTAACTCGCAAATGGAATTCACAGCACGGAGGCGTATACGTAAAAAAATCAGATAACATAGTATCCAATCCCTTCCTGAAAAACCCTGATATAACCGCACTGGACGGCACCGTTTATACCCTTAGAAACCCTGCATCGATGACAAGGGAAATATCTGAGATCGCAGAGACTGAGGGCACTTTTAAATTTCATATTACCAGCCTCAAGCCACTCAACCCCGATAATAAACCAGATGACTTTGAGACTAAGGCGCTGAAATCCTTTGAGTCCGGCATACCTGAGGCCTTTGCAAAAGAGGAAAACAACGGAAAACTCTATTACAGATACATAGCCCCCTTATATGTTGAGCAGTCTTGTATACAATGCCACGCCGACCAGGGGTACAGGGTCGGCGATGTTCGCGGCGGCATTAGCGTCAAGTTTGATATCTCAGATGTTAACAAAAAACTTCTGATTAACAGATATGTACTTGCAGGGCTCTTCGTACTGACCTTTGCAATGCTTATAAGTCTGATCTATTCCTTCATATCAAAACTGCGCAAAGAGCTTCTCAAGGCCTTAAAAATAATTGAAAAACAAGCAATAACCGATGATCTGACGCAGCTTTATAACCGTAGATATTTGTTTATGCGTTTCAATGAAGAATTCGCACGGGCAAAACGCCATCACCGGCCTATAAGTTTTTTCATCCTTGACCTTGACCACTTCAAAACCATCAATGATACATACGGTCATGATGCGGGAGACAAGGTTCTGCAGGCAGTCTCAGAAATACTCCGTGATAACTGTCGTGAATCTGATGTTATTTCAAGATACGGAGGAGAAGAGTTTGTAGAGATACTTCCGGAGACAGATGCAAAAGGGGCCGTTCTACTTGCAAACAGAATACTGGAGAAGATCAGGCAATGTAAGATATTAGCTGATGATACCCCTATCATTAAGATAACTGCCAGTATTGGAGTCGCAACTATAGCCGCAGGCACCTGGCCTAAATATGAATCTTATGACCAGTTAATCAAAGAAGCAGACAAGGCCCTTTATAAAGCAAAAGATGATGGACGTGACCGCGTTGAATGCGCTTAATTTTTCAGTATCCCCATTTCTCTTCTTTTCCATTGATACCCTCACTACTCAGTTATAAAATAAATATATAGACAAACCTACTAACTGGCCTTATAATATTCTTTATTGAAGCTGGCAGTTACTTCCTGTTATGAGATGTATGCAGTATCATTTTCACTTTGCTAAGTTATATTTTTTAATAATTATACTGATTTAGAAAAGGAGGTAGGGACTATGAAATCCAGGCCTGATGATGCATTAAACCTAGACTCAGAAACAATGGAAAAACTCCGAAAGAAGGGGGTCTCCCGAAGGGATTTTCTGAAATTCTGTTCGGCGATGGCTGCCTCGCTGGCACTGCCTTCATCATTCATTCCCCAGATAGCAGAGGCAGTAGCAAACAAAAAGCCCTACCTTGTCTGGCTTGAATTTCAGGACTGCGCTGGCGATTCCGAGGCACTCCTGAGGGCTTCTAAACCTACTGTCGGACAGATAGTTCTTGATATCCTATCAGTTGAATACCACGAAACCATTATGGCCCCTTCCGGCCACAGAGCTGAAAAATCCCTTAATGATGTAGTCAAAAACCACAAAGGCAAATACCTGGTCGTGGTGGAAGGCTCTATCCCGCTTAAGGACGACGGGATATACTGCTGCATAGGAGGCAAATCCGCGCTTGCCATAGCCGAAGAAGTGTGCGGCAATGCAGCAGCGACCATAGCCGTCGGCACATGCGCCACATACGGCGGTATCCCCGCGGCTAATCCTAATCCTACCGGAGCGGTAGGTCTTAAAGAGGCCGTGCCGGGAGCAACTGTGATTAATCTTCCGGGATGTCCGGTAAACGTAGAAAACCTGACCGCATGTATTGTTCATTATCTTACGTTCGGCTCACTGCCCGATACTGACCGCCTGGGAAGGCCCCTCTTTGCCTATGGAAAAAGGATACATGACAATTGTGAAAGAAGGGCTCATTTCGATGCAGGCCAGTTTACTCAGCAATGGGGTGATGAAGGACATAGACAGGGATGGTGCCTATATGAGATGGGATGCAAAGGCCCTGAGACGTTTCACAACTGTCCCACGGTTAAATACAATGAAGGTACAAGCTGGCCTGTTCAGGCAGGTCACGGCTGCATGGGCTGTTCCGAACCTAATTTCTGGGACACAATGAGTCCATTTTACAAGCGACTCCCGAATGTGCCAGGTGTAAGCGTTGAAAAAACTGCTGACAAGGTCGGGGCTGCTCTGGCTGCTGTAACTGCTGCCGGCCTGGTAATACATGGTATAGGCAGGGCTATTTCACCTCAAAAAAATGATGACGAATAAATAATCCAAACGGGAGGACAAAGCATGGCCAAGCGAATAGTTATTGATCCGATTACCAGAATAGAGGGACATCTAAGGATAGAGGCTACGGTTGAAAACGGAAAGGTCGTTGATGCCTGGAGTTCCAGTACGATGTTCAGGGGGATAGAGCTTATACTAAAGGGCAGAGATCCCCGCGATGCCTGGCCCTTTACGCAGCGCATATGAGGCGTCTGAACTACGGTTCACGCAACCGCCTCGGTGAGAGCGGTCGAAAACGCCTTAGGCATTACCATTCCTGATAACGCCAGAATCATCAGGAACCTTATTACCGGCATTCAATATGTACAGGATCATGTTATTCATTTTTATCATCTCCATGCACTTGACTGGGTAGATATCGTAAGCTCATTAAGCGCTGACCCGGCAGCAACATCCAAACTGGCCCAGTCTATATCAGACTGGCCAAAATCAAGCACTGATTATTTCAGAGGAGTTCAAAACAAAATAAAATCCTTTGTAGATAACGGCCAGCTTGGACCCTTTGCAAACGGCTACTGGGGGCACCCTGCATACAAGCTCCCGCCCGAGGCCAATCTTATGGCTGTAGCCCATTATCTTGAAGCCCTTGAGTGGCAGAGAGATGTAATTAAAATACAGGCCCTGCTAGGGGCGAAGAACCCCCACGCTCAGACATATGTCGTTGGCGGTATGTCCATTCCTGTGGATAAAAACAGTCAGAATGCGCTGAACGCCGGCAGTATTGCCTTTATCGCCGGTCTGGCACAAAAGGCAAAGGAATTTGTAGAGCAGGTATTCATACCGGATATACTGGCAGTTGCACCCTTCTATCTGGACTGGGCAGGTCTCGGGGAGGGAGTAGGTAATTTCATGTCCTTCGGTGAGTTCCCAAATGACAATGTGACCAATTCTGATGACAACTTCATGCCAAAGGGGATCATACTTGCCAAGGACCTCACTACCGTGCACAAGGTAGATCACATGAAGATCATGGAATATGTCTCACACTCATGGTATGAGTATGCCGAGGGGGATGATATGGCCAAACACCCCTGGGACGGTGAAACAAACTATAAATACAGCGGTCCCAAGCCTCCGTATAAAAATCTGGATACAGATGCAAAGTATTCATGGCTGAAGGCCCCGCGCTATGATAATAAGCCCATGGAAGTAGGTCCGCTGGCAAGGACACTGGTGGCCTATGCTTCAGGTCACAAGCGGATACAGGAAGTCGTCAATATGGTACTCGGCAAACTGAATGCTCCGCCTGCGGCCCTGTTTTCAACACTCGGACGTATAGCTGCCAGGGGCATTGAGACCCTGGTTATTGCAGAAAAACTGCCTGCCTGGCTCGACCAGCTTGCAGAAAACATGAAAAAGGGTGATACAAAGATCCATGCCGGTGAAAAATGGGATCCGGCAGACTGGCCCAAAGAAGCACGTGGATACGGGTTTCATGAGGCCCCTCGAGGTGCCCTTGGACACTGGGTAAATATAAAAGACCAGAAGATTGAAAACTACCAGTGCGTGGTACCTAGTACATGGAACGGATCCCCACGGGATGAATCCGGTCAGCGTGGCCCGTATGAATCTGCCCTGATCGGAACACCGGTAGCGGATATTGAACAGCCGGTGGAGATTCTCAGGACCATTCATTCTTTCGATCCATGCATGGCCTGCGCAGTACATGTCCTGGACGCTGAGGGCAATGAAGTCACTATGGTAAAAGTAGTCTGAGGAGGGAGACAGCTATGAGCGATATAAAAAGAACATATGTGTGGGAGTTCCCGGTCAGATTTACTCACTGGGTAAATGTGCTGTGTATAATTGTGCTTTCCATTACAGGATACTACATAAGTAATCCGTTCATTTACGCCCTGTCATCAAAGCAGCAGATAATGGGTCTTGTCAGGCTGACTCACTTTATAGCGGCCTATACGTTTATGATGAGCGTGATAATCAGACTTTACTGGAGCCTGTTCGGTAATGAGTATGCCTGCATCAAAGAGTGGTTCCCGTTCTCAGGTGAAAAGCTGAGGACAATTGGAGCGGAGTTAAAGTTTTATCTCCTCATCTCAAAAAAACCGCTTCCCAACACGGGGCATACCTCGCTGGCAGGTATCACGATACTTCTTGTATATGCGGGATTTATCTTTCAGATCATATCCGGCTTTGCCATGTATTCACTGACCCACTCGGGAGTGATATGGACCGCCCTTGGCGGATGGCTTCTGGCTTACATAGATCTGCCAATGATTAAGCTGTATCACCATCTGGCAATGTACGTTATAGGAGCATTTATCATGGGGCATATTTACATTGCCTGGTTCGCTGATATACGGGAGCGTAATGGTGTGATAGGTTCTATCTTCAGCGGCTACAAGTTTATGAGTAATCATAAATAACAATACATGATATCCGATTGATACGGTCTGTAATCCGCAGACCGTATCAATCGGAGACATCTTAATCAGGAGCTAATATGAAAACAGCGATAGTCGGAATCGGAAACCTCCTGATGCAGGATGACGGTCTTGGAATACACGCAATTCAGAGACTTCAGCGGGATTACCACTTCCCGGAATATGTAGAACTTATAGATGGCGGCACAATGGGCCTGGATCTGCTCCCTTTCATAGAGGGCAATGAACGGGTTTTATTCATCGATGCAATTAATCTTGGCAAGGACCCTGGAACCATGGGAATACTTGAGGGGGATGATATACCTGCATTCTTCAGTAAAAAAATTTCCGTACACCAGGTCGGACTTCCTGATATGCTCTGTGCTGCTAATCTTATGGGCATCACACCGTCTGAGATGTGCCTGGTGGGAATGCAGCCGAAATCTCTGGCTACCTGTGCAGAATTAAGTGATGTGATCAGCGATAGATTCGATCACCTTATTCAACAAATTTTAAACAGGCTGAGTGACTGGCAAATTGTAATAAGGGCAAAAACATGCACCGTCTGAAATTCACAAAAAACACATTGTGATTCTGTCTATTTGGTTTTACAATAATTAGAATATTATCACGGAGAAGCTCTCATGTGCGTTGGCGTTCCAATGAAAATTATAGAAATGACCTACCCCGTCGGTATTGCTGAAGCAAAGGGGGTAAAGCGCAATATAGGCCTGCAGCTGCTCCCTGAAGGAGATATTAATATCGGTGATAATGTGATCGTGCATGTCGGCTTTGCAATAGAAAAGATTGATCAGCAGATCGCAGATGAGATATGGGAAGGCCTTGACGAGATTGGACGGCTTATGGATGAGGAGGATCGCAATGCACGAAGTCACAATAGCGATAGCCATGGCTGAAGAACTCACCAGGATAGCGGCAGAGAATAATGCATCAGCGGTTATTGCAGTGAGACTTAAAATTGGACAGATGTCAGGCATAGTCACCGACTCTCTGCAATTCGCCTTTGATGCCATTAAACTTGAACATCCGATTCTCTATTCCACCAAAGTAGAGATTGAAGAAATACCGCTTATATACAAATGCAGAGACTGCGGCGCATCGTTTGCGACTGAGACCCTGTATTTCCCCGAATGTCAGGGATGCGGCTCATGCAGCCTCGATATAAGTTCCGGCACTGAACAACATATAGATAAGGTGGAGTTAGAGGTATGAAAATGATAAAAAGAAGGGACAGAGGGGCAGAGGGACATAGGCACAGAGTAAACAGCAATCCAATATTAAGCACGTCTTTTCCCTCAGTGCCTTTGTGCCTCAGTGCCTCGGTGCCTCAGTGCTTTAGCCCCTTAGTGCCTGGAGCTATTCATGTGTAATACATGCGGATGTCCCGAAGACACAGGAAACAGAGTAACGGTAGAAATCAATCAAAGCCTGCTGAAATCAAACGAGGACATGGCAGAGAAAAACCGGGTTCACTTTGATATAAAGGGCATCTTCGTCATGAACCTTATCAGCTCACCCGGGGCGGGAAAGACATCACTTCTGGAAAAAACCATTGAGGAACTCTCCGGCAAAATCAGTATCGGGGTCCTTGAGGGCGATATCGAGACAGAACTCGATGCTGAACGAATCAGGGCAAAGGGAATACCGGCCATACAACTTACAACAGGCGGGGCATGCCACCTTGAATCATCTCTTGTCCATAAAGGTTTTCACAAACTCGAACATGAACTCAATGGCAAATCCCTGGATATACTGTTTATAGAGAACGTGGGCAACCTGGTCTGCCCTTCTTTTTTCGACCTGGGAGAGCACACCCGTGTTGTACTTATATCAATACCGGAAGGACACGACAAACCTGTAAAGTACCCAAAAGCGATTCAGTCATCTGATATCCTTATAATTACAAAGACTGATCTGGTCCCGTATTTCGATTTTGATATCGAAAAAGCGAAGGCCGATGCCCTGGCCCTGAATCCCTCAATTACGATTCTCACTGTATCAGTCAAGACAGGAGATGGAATTGAAGAATGGACAGACTGTTTAATAAAATCAATAACTCTCAACCGCGCACAAAAGAGCTGAAGCAATCGGTATTTTCCAGCTTACGCTAATACATAGCAAATGAAAAAAATTGAGATCGGCCATGGCGGAGGGGGAAGACTTACACGAGACCTGATACAGGAGGTCTTTCTGAAGCATTTAAAGGGTGACCATCTTCATGCACTTGAGGATGCTGCAACCCTTTCACTAAAATGTGACCAGATAGCCATGACTACCGATTCTTATGTGGTGCACCCCCTGTTCTTTCCCGGTGGCAATATCGGCACACTTGCAATATGCGGAACCGTCAATGATCTCGCAGTAAGCGGAGCCATTCCCCAATATATCTCACTGGGACTGATCCTTGAGGAGGGCCTTCCTCTGGATACGCTGGAGCAGATAATAATGAGTATAAGCGAGGCCGCAAGAGATGCAGGGGTACAGATAGTTACAGGGGATACAAAGGTAGTGGAAAAAGGAAAGGGCGATGGTATCTACATAAATACCACCGGCATTGGCAGTATAGTGCGACGTATGTCTGCTGAAAATATCGAATCAGGAGATGTAATTATATGTACCGGCACACTGGGAGACCACGGCACAGCCATAGCCCTTGCACGGGAAGAATTCCCTGTAGAATCCGAACTCACCAGTGATTGTGCAGCTCTGAATAAAATGCTCGAACCCCTTTTTAAAATAGACGGCATCAGATGGATGCGGGATCCCACCCGCGGAAGCACAGCAACGGTAATGGTAGAACTGGCCGATGCCTCAGGACTTGGCATACAGTTATTTGAGGATTCCATCCCGCTACGGAACGATGTTCGTTTCATAACCGAGATGCTGGGCTTTGACCCCCTTTATCTTGCCAATGAAGGCAAGGCCATTATTGCCGTATCAGAAAGCTGCTCCGTAGAGGTCCTAAGGATGCTTCACAACAATCCTCTGGGAGTTAATGCCTGCGTTATTGGCAAGGTGACCTCTGATTTTAAAGGGGTACGCCTAAGGACAGTTATCGGGGGTGAACGCTCTCTTATTATGGCGGAAGAAGAGACCCTGCCCAGGATATGCTGAAGAGAATATATAAATCATGAAAAGCTCAGAACAACTCATAAAAATAATACATTCGCTTGTACCTGCTGAAAAGAAGATCAAGATAATGAACGTGTGCGGATCACATGAGCATACCATTGCCTTCTCAGGAATAAGGAGCATCCTGCCTGCAAACCTTGAGATAATACCAGGCCCGGGCTGCCCGGTCTGTGTATGCTCTGAAAGTGATATCATCAATGCGATCAACCTGTCTAACAATCCTGATGTAATCCTTGTGACTTACGGAGATATGCTGAGAGTACCTACCCGACAAGGTTCAATCCGCGCTGACGGCACCAGTTACAAAATGATCACTTCCCCGATGGAGGCCATTAGCATAGCAAAAAAAAACCCGGAAAAATCCGTCGTTTTTTTCTCTATAGGCTTCGAAACGACCACCGCCCCGACCGCGGCCATACTGCAAATGGGCCTCCCCGACAATCTTTTCATATTGAGTTCTCACAAACTCACCCCTGTAATAATGGAACTACTGGTTAAAGATACGACAATCGCAATCGATGGTTTCATTGCTCCCGGACATGTCTCCGCTATAGTCGGAGCCAATGCGTGGAAGGTCTTTCCTGAAAAATACGGTATCCCCATTGTGGTAGCCGGCTTTGAGGCGGAAAACCTGCTTATGGGACTTATTGAGATACTCAGCCAGCTGCGTGATGGTCTCGCCAGGGCCGGAAATGTATATAAACAGGTTGTACGTCCTGAAGGCAATGCGCATGCGCAGGGTATAATTAATAAATTTTTCAAGGTAGCTGATATAAACTGGAGAGGTATAGGACATGTGCCGGAATCAGGTCTTCAGCTTAGGGATGAATATGCGCGGCATAATGCCAATGTGGAGTTTAACCTTCAGCCAATAAAAGAAGAAAAGATACCCGGATGCATCTGCGGCAATATCATTTTAGGCAAGGCATATCCATCCGCATGCGGGCTTTTCAAGACTCAATGCTCTCCCAGGACACCTCAGGGTCCCTGCATGGTTTCAATGGAGGGTGCATGTAATATATGGTACAGGACTTCCAGCGAATAGAATAATAGGCCAATTCAGGCCACTCACGACACTTCTCAGGATGCTCCTGCTCATACCAAAATTGATTAAGCAGGTTAATTCCTCTCAAACTTTGTTATATTAATGCGTTGCAAATCGTTAATGACAACTATGATTTAAATAATGGCAATCGAAACAAACACAGACAGTGCATCAAAATATCAATGTGTAATTGAATATCGTCACCCTCACGAACAGGGATATTCGCTTGGCATCGCTGGAAACTATTGCCGGGACGAGTTTACCCTGGAAGTTGTAAGCATAGAGTCCATGGCGAGCGATGTACTGGAGTTTATACTGGCCTATCCTTCCAGCGGGCATTATATAGAGTTCATCGGCAGGATAACCGGAATCACCCGATTGCCTGACTCCTGTCTCCTGAACATACGTATAAAAGAGAATCAAAACAGTATCCTCCAATTGATAGAAAATCTACTGAGCTGCAAACCGGAGCTAATACCTATAGCGGAGGTTCCTGAAGCAATTGCTGTAGAAAATAGTGATCACATTCCGCTTCAATCAACTATAAAATTACCCGAAAAGTCAGAGACGGAAACTGAACTCACAAATACAGTCTGCTCTACAAAAGATAACTCCCTGTCATGCTCCAGAAAAGCTAAAAAACGCAGATCCTTTATACCACTTCTGACCTCTCTTGTTATTGCTGGATTATTCGCAAAGCTTATATTTTCAGAACAGATAATAGCATATACAAACTCCCTGTTATACAAAGAGTCCCGGCCGCCGATAAAAAAAATAAATGCCCCGTCAATCAATATTATAGATGTCCTTGAGCCAATCGAATCAAGACACCTGGTTACAAACCCTGCAAATCAAAGTATCTCCTCATTTAAAGGACAACCGCTTATCAAAAACACTAATGCGAAGAATACAGGCAATTTAAAGAAAGCGAGCTCCAAATTTAAAGCTTTATCTGAAACAAATAAAATATCCGCCGCTTCCGGCTCCGACACTAAGAGTATGAATATTTCAGTACATTCAACAAATAAAAAAGTCCAGGCCATTTTTTCAGGAAAAAGCAGTCCTGAGACTTTGATCTCTGACGATAAACAACTTCCAAAGCCCGTCAAAACACCTGAGATAAAAGTTCCCGCAAAGCCTTCCCTGAAAGACAGGAAGGAAGTCACTGAACCCGGCACTGTCAAAAGAATCATTATCGCAAAGAATACTGCGGAACTTAAAGCGCCAGTGAAAATACCTGCAAGGGACCTGCCTGCTATTGCAAAAAAGCCGGCAGAACTGAAGCAGGAAACCTCGATCATGCCCACTTCAAAACTGCAAGACGCTGTGATTTCGGAGCCAATAACTATACCTGATTCAATCAAAGAGATCGCAGAACCCGAGATAAACAGAGATGAAATAAACGAGATCACTAAGCCGAAGACGAGCAGCGTAGTTGTCTTCGATGATCATTTCAATGATAATCGCAGTAACTGGAAGCTTTTCTCAACCGCTATGGCCTCAGCACAGATTGCTGATGGGAAATTGATACTTGAAAACAGACGGATGTCAGGTGTGCATATAATAATTCATCCTGAGGAATTTCCTCATGACAAAGACTTTACAATAGAGGTAAGCCTGACACCGCACAGCACTTTGCCGACTTCTTACTACGGCGTACTCATAGGTGCCAGAGACACACTAAGTTACTATTCATCAATGATAAACAGTGATGGAGAATTTGCAATATCTCAAAAACTCAATGGAGTCATCCAGAAACTTGCCTCAGGCAAAATAAAACGCCTGAACTCATTTGATACAATAAAACTTTCAAAACGAGACGACAATCTGAGGTTTTCCCTAAACGGAGCTCTCATATATGAGATCAAAGGTGTTAAATTTTATGGAAGCAATATAGGCTTTATTTTATATGACAAGGCCATCATCCTTATTGACAGGATTCGCTCAGAAATCACAACAACTGATTAAACCAGGGCTAATGAGATCTCTTAATTGCTTCTGCAGGAAAAACATATGAACAACATATTAAAATACATTTGGCCTGTATTATTGGGTATATATATCCTAAGTCCCCTGGATGCTCATCCCCTCTTTATCGATGACCTTATCGCCGGCATTGTACTTTTTTATTACCTCCGAAAAAATTCCAGAGAAGCACGGTCTCAGACCAGCCGCAATTATAACTCGGGAGATACAAGCTCAGGCAAGTCTGGCTGGAACCCGAACTCACAACCAAATGATTTAACATTGGAAAAAGCCTATATATTACTCGGGGTATCCAGCAAGGCCGATATGGATGAAATATCCAGTGCATTCAGGGAAAAGGTAAGCAAACCTCACCCTGATAAAGTCACCCACCTGAGTGAAGAACTACAGGAACGTGCAAGAGAACTTACGATGAACTTCAATATGGCATACGACTTGATTAAGAAGCAAAAAAAGAAATAATATCTACCCTTGAGACTAAAAATATCTCTCACAGGACTCATACAGGGTGTCGGGTTCAGACCCTTTATCCATAGACTTGCCTCTGAAATGAGCCTTGCCGGCTACGTTCAAAATGACAGCTCCGGCGTAACGATTGAGACAGAGGGTAATAAGGCCTCACTAGATGCTTTTCTTCTCCGTATAGAACGGGACAAGCCAGAGCTGGCAAAGATCTACACTCTACAATTTTCTTTTCTAAATCATACCGGTTTTTGCGGCTTTGAGATAAGACCAAGCGCCGAAGGAACAAAAAAAATCACCCCGGTACTTCCGGATATTGCGATCTGCGCCGAGTGTCAGAGCGAGATCGAGTCTCCTGATGATCGCAGAAGCGGATATGCCTTTACCAACTGTACTAATTGCGGTCCCCGTTATACGATTATCACTGAGATACCCTATGACAGGCCTAATACAACCATGGCCGAATTCAACATGTGCGCCGCTTGTGAGAAGGAGTATACGGATCCCGATGACAGGCGCTTTCATGCACAACCCATTGCCTGCCCTGAATGCGGACCAGACCTAAGCCTGTTTTCAATTGCAGGTAAACTGATCTGCAAAGATAAGGAGGCGCTAGCAAAGATCTCACATATTATCTTGCAGGGAGGTATCATAGCCGTTAAAGGCCTCGGGGGATTCCATTTATTATGTGACGCAACAAATGAAGATGCGGTCACTGATTTAAGAAAAAAGAAAAAAAGAGATGAAAAACCCATGGCTGTCATGTTTCCTTCTATAGAAGGCATAAAAAAAACTTTCAATATTGATGCCCTGCATGAACAGATTCTCTGCTCTACGGCCAAACCAGTATTGCTCTTAGGACGAAAACCCAGCAATATCCTCGCACCCTCTGTATCGCTTGATAACGATTCAGTCGGGGTATTCCTCCCCTATACCCCACTTCATCACCTGCTTTTAAAAATTCTTAACAGGCCTGTTGTAGCTACAAGTGCCAACTTAACAGATGAACCCATAATTATGGGTGATGATGAGGCTTTTGCAGGGCTTAGGGAAATTGCATCGCATATTCTTACGCATGAA
>JACKQG010005642.1_pt1 | contig 13636 bp, 9 predicted proteins | sample 8237621 | NCBI WGS metagenome assembly JACKQG01 (sample SAMN15677084, study PRJNA649215) | marine metagenome | biome: marine; feature: Black Sea; material: saline water; isolation source: suspended particulate matter (SPM) from the Black Sea western gyre | collected 2013-06-09/2013-06-10 | depth...
GGTGGAATTGCTGGGGGCAATATGTACAATTATTATCTCCCTCACTACAATACACTCAATGCACTTGATAGTCCTCTTTCCATAGACATAACCATGGAAATAGTTACAAGATCAAATGTTGAGATTCAAGCAAATATTGAAGTTACAGGAAATGTTACAACAATAAATAATAAACTACTTTTTCTATTAACAAATCAGTATAATACAGATTATACCTCTGCTGTTGTAGCATATTATGAAGAGGTATTTTCTCTTACTACAGTTGGTCAGATAGAGACATATACGCATTCATTTAATTTTGATTCATCATGGGATGTGGAACATTTAAAAGCTGTAGCGATTGTTCAAACATTTTCTGGCAATCATATGATTCTTCAAGGTGCGTTTTGTGGTGTTTATGCTTTAATACCAGCTTTTTCAAGCAATATCCAAGATGGTCCCCCTGAACTGGGTGTACAATTTTATAATGAATCTTACCCACCAACCGGTCTCACATTCGAATGGGACTTTAACGGTGATGGCACATGGGATAGCACAGAAGAGAATCCGTATTATCTATATGATACTATTGGTAGTTACGATGTTTCTTTACGGATTTCAGATGGAAATGAAACAATGATTACTACAATGGAGGACTTTATCGCCGTGTTAAATCCCACAAATATATCCGGTGAGCTTGCAGGAAATTGGTCTCCTACTTATGGAACCTATACTATTACCGGAGATGTGACAGTTCCGGCAGGAGCAGTTCTCTCAATTGAACCGAGCACTAATATTGTCGTGAATAATAACAGCAAAATCCAGATTAACGGAAGAATAGAAGCACAAGGTTCTGAACGTGGTTTGATAAACTTCTCAACCAACGATCAATGGAAAGGAATAAAGATCATTGATAACCAGGAAGATAACTTGATCGATTACTGCTATTTCACCGGCTCGACAGAGAGCGCAGTGGATATTGATAATTCAACTGTGGATATACTCAACAGCACTTTTTATGAAAATACAAACACCTCTCAAAAAGGACCTGCGATCAATGTATTAGATGCAAGTGATGTGCTTATCGAAAGTAATATAATTGCAAATAACTACAGCACAGTACTCACAGGCGGTATCGGACTTGATAATTCAGCTTGTGTGATCTCACATAATATTATTGTGAATAATGAAGCGAACTTTGCAGGTGCGATAGGCATGAAGAATGGCTCTAATGCCACTCTCATCAATAATACGATTGCGAATAATCTCGCTAACTACGCCTGCATATACATGCTTGCCTCTTATCCGAACGTGAAAAATACGATCATTATCCACGACGGCTTGATCTTCACGACTTTCAGCAGTAATCCAATAGTAAATTATTCCTGTATCTCAGGTGGATATTCCGGAACCGGTAATATCAGCGATGATCCTCAATTTGTAAATCCAACTGCAGGAGATGGTAATGCCTATAACGGCTTGACTGCGGACTGGAGCTTGCAGGAAACTTCACCATGCATCGATACCGGCGATCCTTCATCACCTCCTGATCCTGACGGCACGATTGCAGATATGGGTGCATTGTACTATCATCAGCAGATTTCAAATGACGACCCTCATAGCAACATGATCTATGTCAGGCAGAATACGCCAAATCCTTTCAAGGGTTCTACTGCAATATCCTATTCATTACCCCAAAATTCTGAAAATGCTGTCATCACTATCTATAATGTAAAAGGTGATTTGGTAAAAGAATTTGTTCTTGACGATACGGAAGGCGAGATCTCGTGGAACGGCTTTGATCAGAATAATAAAGCAGTTGCAAGCGGAATTTATTTCTATAGATTACATGGAGATTCCATTTCACAGACCAGATCAATGGTCTTTTTGAGATAGCGTATTTCTGAAAATATAAAATAGCTTTCGGTTGAGAGGATGGAACTGGTGTTCCAGCTGGTCTTCAAAATCAGTAGTGAGCGGATAACACCGTTTATGGCAGGTTCGATTCCTGCCCTCTCGGCCATTTTTTTATTTACAAAAAGGATGTCTAATGGATAAGGGCGAACTCAGAAAAATTCCCGGAGTGGATACATTGATGAAGAACTCCGAAATAAAGAAGCTCATCTCTGAATATGGAGAAGAGCTTGCTGTTTTTTCAATCCGTAAGGTACTGGGCGAAATAAGAGAAGCTGTTATGAAAGGGAAAAAGCTACCTCAAAATGATAGAATACTTAACCGGATCAGAAAAAAAGTGTATCATATTGGCACTTGCTCATTAAAACCAATGATCAATGCGACTGGTGTTGTACTGCATACGAATCTTGGACGTGCACCTTTGGGTTCTGCACTCACGGAAGAGGTTGCAAAAATAATTGAAGGATATTCAAATCTTGAGTTCGATCTGGAAAAGGGGAAGCGAGGACACAGGGAAGATCATATCACCGATCTTGTTACTTTCATCACAGGAGCTGAAGATGCAGTTGTGGTGAATAATAATGCTGCAGGCGTTTATCTGTCGCTTAAAACCTTTTGTGAAAACAAGGAAGCAGTAATATCACGAGGTGAGCTTATTGAGATCGGCGGGTCATTCCGAATACCGGACATCATGCAGCAGAGCGGTGCAAAAATGGTGGAGGTCGGCACAACGAACAGGACACGGCTCTCAGATTATGAAGCAGCGCTCACGGAAGAAACTGCGGTATTGTTCAAAGCTCATAAATCCAATTATTATATTAAGGGATTTTCTGAAGAAATTGAGATAGAAAAGCTGGCAGAATGCGCTCATGCTCATGGACTTGTTTGCATATATGATTTGGGATCAGGACTGCTGCGTAAACCAAAGGGCTTACCTCTCAGCACAGAACCGGATGTTCGTTCCGCAATACGATCAGGAGCGGATCTCGTGATGTTCAGTTGTGATAAACTACTCGGTGGTCCGCAGGCGGGCATCGTTGCTGGAAAAAAGGAGTATATTCAAAAATTGAAGAAATCTCCTCTCATGCGAGTTCTTCGTGTTGGTAAAATGACACTTGCAGCACTTTCGGAAGTGATAAGGTGTTATCTCAAGGACGAGACTCTTCTTACAAATGTACCTGTCTTCCGCATGCTGGATCAGAAAAAAGATGAGCTTAAGAAGAAAGCAAAAGAATTTTCTCAGTTATTATCAAAAGAGAATATTTCCAATAAAATTATTGATAATATTGCACGTTGTGGTGGGGGAACTCTTCCGCAGGTTGAAATTCCCAGCTATGCAGTTCAGCTCGATCTTTCTAAAAGTAAACTTTCTCCTGAGCAGCTATATCATAAATTGCTACAGTTAGATAAACCGATACTTGGAATTCTTAGAGAAGGTTCGTTACTTTTTGATATGTTTACTCTTGATAAAGATCAGACAACCGAAATTGCAAAGCAGATCAAGAAAATGATCCAAACATAACATGAAACATCTGATAATGGGCACAGCCGGTCATGTTGACCACGGCAAAACTGCGCTCATAAAAGCACTTACAAATTTTGACTGCGATACGCATAAGGATGAAAAACAGCGTGGAATAACGATCCATCTCGGTTTCACACACCTCGATCTACCAAATGGGAATAGTATCGGCATTATCGATGTGCCAGGGCATAAGGATTTTATCAATACTATGATCTCCGGCGCCAGTACCATCGATTTTGTGCTCTTTACAATTGCTGCAGATAGCAGTATCATGCCGCAAACAAGAGAACATCTACACATTATGGAGTTACTTGGGATCAAAAAAGGCATTATTGCTCTCACAAAAAGTGATACGGTCGATGAAGAAATTCTCGAGCTTGTAGAACTTGAGATAAGTGAATTCGTTTCCGGCACTTTTCTGGAAAATGCACCAATTATCAGAACTTCTGTCAAAGATAATACCGGCATCGAGGAGCTGTTGCGGGAACTGGAAAAAGTCACAGAACATATTGAGCAGCGTTCGAGCGGATGTTTTTTCAGAATGTATATCGATAGAATATTCAGTGTGCAGGGATTCGGGACTGTGATCAATGGGTCTGTGTTGCAAGGAAAAGCAACGAAAATGACTCCATTATATTTGCTTCCAGTAAACAAAGAATTGCGGATCAGAAAGCTCGAACACCACGGACAGGAAGTTCAAGAAATATTTTCAGGGCAGCGAGCTTCTCTTAATGTGGTCGGACTAGATATTCAGGATTTTAATAGGGGAATGCTGGTTTCTGAGAGGGTGATCAAGCCAACAAAAATGATCGATGCAGAACTCACTTTGTTTGAACACGAGAGATCATTGGAGGTGTGGAATCATGCTCTCTTTCTGATGGGAACTTTTGAAGATCAGGCAAGAATACATCTGCTCGATAAGGATACCTTGCATGGCGGAGAGAGTGGACTGGTGCAAATACATCTTAAAAAAGGGTGTTTTCCCATTTTCGGAGACTCTTTTATCATAAGAAGTACTTCTAACGATATCACGCTCGGAGGTGGAAAAATTCTCGATGCATATCCTCTTCATCATAAAAAGAGAACTCAAAAAATTATCCGGCATCTTAAAACAATTGCTCGAGGTGGTTTATCTGAATTTCTTGCTGAAGAAGTAAGAAAACAGCCACATGCGGTTTCACTCTCCTCTCTATCAGAAATATCTAACAAAACCGAGAAAGAGCTTCTGGAGATCATTAGAGAATCATTTTCTGAAGACATTGAAACAAGGGAGTTTAACAAAGAATTGTTGCTCATCACACGCTCCAGGATTGACCTTATACGAGCAGAAATAATTAAACTCCTTAACGCTCATCATAAAGAAAATCCACTCATCAAAAAAGGAAAAACTTTCGATGAAATGTGCAGTATGTTGAATACGAAAAATGCCAATGACAGCACGCTATTGGGAATACTATTAGAAGAAATGGTTCGGGATAACCAACTTGCCAAAGTTAATGGAACTTTTGCCCTTTTAGATAGAGCAGTCACACTTTCGCATGAGGAAATGCAGAAGATTGAGAAAATCGATCAGTTCTTACTGAATTGCGGAATGAAAGTGCCTGTAATGAATGAGATAAGAGCATTTGCGGAAGGTGAGCAGATCTCATCAAAAGAGTTGAATAATATATTAGACCATCTCATTGAAAATAAGAAAGTCTTCACAATTGAGAGTTCGTTCATTCATGCTGAGATCGTAAAAAAAGCGGAGAAGGTTTTGTTGAAGCACTTCAAAAATAATGACAAGCTGCTCATTGCTGATTTTCGGGATCAACTGAATGCAAATAGAAAGATATGTCTGCTACTTCTATCCTATTTTGACGATCTGGGATGGACGGTTCGTAAAGGGGATTTCAGGATTTTATCTGAAAAAGGGAAGAAATAATTGAGCTGATAGAGGTGCTATACGAAATTGATTTTGAATAAAGGAAAAATTTAGTGAAGCTAAAGAAACATTTAATAGATTTTAACAACTTGATAGAGTTTAGTAATCAAATTCTATCAGGAGTAAAAGAAAAAATTATTAGATATATCAATGAAAATGATGAGATTTATTTAATTACAAATAATAATCTCTATCTCGGTTTTATTCATTTAGAAATTTTTAATAAAAAAATATCAATAAAATTGTATTTAAGTTCTAATTGGAATAGTGATTTTAATGAGCAACTATTTGATAGTATTTCAGAATTGATAAAAAATAACAATCAAAACTATTTAACATTTTTACATTGCTTCGATTCGAAGAATATTCTAAACAGAATCAAAGGGATTGATTTTATGCATCAATATAAATGCAATGAAAATTTTCATAAACCTAATACTGAGTTAAATTCAAATTTCAAAATTTCAAAAAACATAAGTGATTATAAAGAGTTGATTGACTTTCATTACCTCTGTTATTCTGATGATAAAGATTATATGAACAGTAATTGGGGAAAAATGCTTCAATCGTTTCCTAAAGCACCAATTCCAAAGCTCATCTATATTTGTCATAATAAAGACAATATTATTGGTTCTTGTATTGGCTATTTAATTCCAAAGAAAAATATGAAATATCTCTATTCAATCTGTGTTCATCCTGATTATAGAGGGAAATCGATTGGAGAATATTTGCTGCAATTATTTCTTTCAACCGAGCCCTTGATTTCTTGTTATTTAACAGTCTATGAATCAGCAAAACCAGCTGTAAATCTTTATGAAAAATTTGGATTTATGAGAATAAAAACTGTTGAAGCAATAGTAAGAAAGGATCTTAAAATTAGTATTGAATAATTCATATAACAATGCGTTTGCGGTTGGCTTCATGGTTCGTTTTGGACGGAATCTTTCCGAATTCGCAGCGTGCTTAACGGTTGACAAACAAATAGATAAAGAATCATGAAATCCGAAAAACCAATCCGCAAGATCGTACATATCGACATGGATGCTTTCTTTGCAGCAGTGGAAGTGCGTGATCATCCTGAATATAAGGGCAAGCCACTTATTGTAGGCGGCGATCCGAATAGCAGGGGAGTTGTCGCCACTTGTTCTTATGATGCCCGAAAATATGGCATACATTCCGCAATGGCAAGTGCAGTCGCCTATAGACTATGTCCGCATGCGATATTTGTACGCGGCAGGCATGAGGTCTATAAACAGATATCGAAACAAATAAGAAATATATTTAATGAGTATTCTCACCTTGTCGAACCCGTCTCCATTGATGAGGCATACCTTGATGTAACCTATAATAAGAAAGGTATGAAATCAGCAACACTTATTGCAAAAGATATAAAGAAAAGGATTTATCGAGAAACCGGATTGACTGCTTCTGCAGGTGTATCTTACAATATGTTCCTTGCAAAAATTGCTTCTGATATGGATAAGCCGGATGGGCTGGTAGTCATTCTTCCAGATAAAGCAAAAGAAGTGCTGGAAGGGCTTCCCATCGGAAAATTCTACGGTATCGGCAAAGTGACCGAGAAGAAAATGCAGATGCTGGGCATTCATACAGGAAAGGATTTGAAAGCCCAGACTCTCGAAGAATTAATACGGCATTTTGGCAAAGTTGGGAAATATTATTACTATATCGTAAGGGGAATTGATAAAAGAGAAGTGACTCCAGAACGAGATATTAAATCGATAGGACATGAAAATACCTTTGCTGTTGACATCGATGACATACACGAAATGAAGGAATATCTTGAAGAATGTGCTGCAAAAATTGAGAAGCGTTTAAGGAAGCATAATGTCGCCGGACGAACGATAACTCTTAAGATAAGATACCCAGATTTCTATCGGGCGACAAGAAGTAGAACAATAACAAAGCCAACACAAGATAAGAACGTAATTATCAATACGGTTAATTCTCTTCTTGAAGAAACATTTGTGAATAAGTGTAGTGTACGACTGCTTGGGATAAGCGTTTCAAACCTTGAGAAAGACGAGATCAATCTTCCAGAGCAGCTTACATTAAAGCTCTGATACTCAAGAATAAAATCCGCAAAGTTTACAATCTTGATTTATCGGGGAATCTTGCAAAAGAAATTGTCATTCTCGAGCGAAGCGAAGAATCTCGCAAAAATGTTCAAATCAACGAACAGGGAGACTCTTCGCAAGCTCAGGGTGACAAGCGTGTTTTTTTTTAATAAAATTATCATTGAGTACATTCGCTTTACTCAGTATAAATTCCACGACCGAATTTCCAATCCGATTTATCATGGAATCTCACAGAAAAAATTGTCATTCTTGAGGAGCGCAGCGACGAAGAATCTCGCAAAAATGTTCAGATCAACGAGCAGGGAGACTCTTCGCAAGCTCAGAGTGACAAGCGTATTTTTTTATTATAACTGAAGTAAATTAACAGATATTATAAAAATATAGTGTCAAGTCGAGCTTCGATTGGAAATGGTAATTGAATTGAAAACAAATCTTGAAAATTTACGTTGACATTTATTGTGCAATTTCAGAAATAGCATTCTCTAAAACGGAGGTTCCATGAATAAAAAAAAGATATCAACGATGCATTTGCCTGTAGATATCTCATATTTGCCTGCAGCTCAGGCATTTATAAACGAGCTGGCTCGTCTTGCGAAATTTTCGCAGAAGGATATAACTTTTTTCAATGTTGCAGTTGAAGAAGCGATCACAAATGTGGTGAAGCATGCCTTTTTGCCTGACGAGGACGCAGCATTTGATATTATTTGTGAATTAACCCCTGTTGAATTCAAGGTTATTATAAGGGACAAGGGATTGCCATTTGATCCAACTCAGGTTGAGGATTTTTCTCCTGAGCAATCATTGGATGGTAATGAGCAGGTCGGTTTGGGTTTCCGGCTCATGAAAGGAAGTGTGGATCAGTTATCATTTCATAACATGGGATACGGAGGTAAAGAGGTACATCTCGTGAAATTCGTGGATCAGAAGCATGTTGAAAAATACTTTCAAAAATCTGAAATGGAAGCATTCGAGCAGCCCACGTACAAATCCAAGAAAGAACGGGTTAAGATACCTTTCCATGTGCTGCTCCTCCAACAAAAGCAAGCAATCGAGATATCACAATGTGCCTATCGAACCTATGGTTATACCTACATCATGGAAAACATTTATTATCCGGATCGATTGATCGAAATGACCAGGACCGGAGAACTTATCTCCGCTGTAGCAGTATGTGATGAAAATAATGAAGTAATGGGACACTGTGCTTTAGAACGTTTTGGAAGAAAAAAAGATATTCCTGAGATGGGAATGGCTTTCACAAAACCAAAATTCCGTGGTCAGGGATGTATGACCATGCTGAATGAATTACTCACAGAACAAGCAAAAGAGAAAGGTATCAAAGGCATGTTTGCCAAAGGTGTGACCACGCATCCTTATTCACAAAAAGCGTTGCTCAGAAGCAGATTCAAAGATTGTGCGATCCTTATTGGCTTGTCACCTCCTAAAACTTTTGAAGGCATGGAGGAACAGGGAGCTCAGAGAGAAACTCTTATAGTGTGTTATTTTAAGCTCATTGACCAGGATCTGAAGATCTATGCTACACCTGATCACAAGGACATGATAGAAAAGATATATCAGAATATCGGGATTGATGCGAAAGTGCTCATTCCTGAGAATTCTAAGACGGGATCAACAGGAATGGTGCAGTCTGATGTAGAAGTGGAAGTGAAAGATTTGCTCAATTTTGCGAATATTTATATCAATGACTGCGGTGAGAATATTAAGCTGGAAATTGATCAGCGCGTAAGAGAACTCTGCCAGAAAAAGATCGAGACTATAAACCTCTATCTTGATCTTTGCGATGAGAATTCTGTGAGTTATGTCGCTGATATGGAGGATCTGGGATTCTTCTTTGCAGGAGTTTTCCCCAGTGATCAGAAGCAGTACCTCGTGCTTCAGTACTTAAATAATGTGCCTATTGATTATAATAAAATCGTGCTTGTTTCTGATTTCGCTCAAGAACTCGGGCAGTATGTAAAGGGGTGCGACCCGAACCAGAAGTGAAATATTACAGCCCGAATAGAGTTTAGAAATATGGCAATTATCTTATACTATCCTATCCAATAAACTCATTTCCGACTTTGCGAGCACGTTCCGGTTTATCCAGATCAATACCCAATGCTAAACCGATCTCAACCAATAAATTCCAACCTGCGCTTAAATATACATAAGGATTATTCTCACCGGCATCCGGCACAAGTATTGTAGTGAAAGGCGTTTCTCTATTAGCAATTGCTACTACGTGAAGCCCGACACCTTTTACTAAAACATCCTGGAATTTTTCGATTTCATCATCGATCGGATCTATCACAAAAACAATATCGTTCTCATCCATTACTTCTTCGATGCCGTGAACTGCATAAGTGCCTTCTAAAAAGTCAGACTTTTTCCTGGTAATTTCATTTGTTTTAAGCGTCAGCTCTTCAGCCACGCCATCGTTATAGCCAGCAAAATAAATTGTCGGTGCTTTCGTTGCTGCTTCGATAATACTCGGATCGATCGGTAATATTAATGCCGTTTCAATTTTCTTTGCTAATTCAGAGTAAATATTGGCATCATTTTTGTTAGCTATATGCACAAGAATCGACTCATAAAATAATGCTTGTTCAATAACACTCTTTGTGGCTGCTACTGCCTGTTCCCAGCCACATGTGAGAATAAACGTTTCAGTACAAGCGTTTTCTAATAGTGTTCCTTTGTTGGCAGATAAGGCGAAACGATATTTGTTACCAAGTTCAGCTAGTTTTTTTGCAAGCAGAACTACTTCTTTGGTTCTTCCTGAGTTCGAGGCGCAAAAAACAGCAAATTTTAAAAGATCATATTGTGCTGACTGACGGGAGCCATCAGTTGCAATACAGAGATCCAGTCCCATTGTAAGAGCTTTTCGTATAGCATTCTTTGCAGGAAAGATCCGGCTGGAACCTTCACCGGTAAGCAGAAGTCTGCCAACAGATTTGATCTTCTCTGCCACATCTTTTGTCTGTTCCGGATTAAAATTTTTCACCACATCGATGGTATCCATCATTTCCCGAACTAATGCATACTTTGAATATTTTTCATCTGTCAAATTCATTTCTAAACTCCTTTCAAAAATAGATTGAATCTAATTGTAATTAATTTTTTATCTCAACTTCTGATTTTAATATTAGCTATTAGTTTCTTAAAATCTTCTGTTTCTTCTCGAACCTGATTAATAAAACTATTATCTTCAATGGTTCCAATTGCAGCCGTCATTTCAGCCATATTTCTGTAAGTCGCCTGGCGAAACGGATTATCATAATCTTTTTTCCTCGAGACGTAAACCTGGTCTCTGATGAATTCCTGAATTTCTACTGCTTTATCCAATGCTGATATCCACTGTTTTTGTGTTGGTTTATCTGTTCCAAGTATTTCATAAAGTGTGGCAAATGCATGTTTTTGTTTCTCAAACGGATATTGTTCCCAAAGAGTATCATACCTGTGATGGATTTCATCCCAATTGCTAAGTTTGCCGGAACCAATATCTGATCGTATTTGATCGACATCCCGTTCAGGTATAAGTTGTCCGCCGAGGTTTACCCAAAATTTTTCACGTTTACCTTTCAAAGCTTCACACATTGATGAAAGATCAGCTTCTGGATTTATTTCCAAGTATTCCAGTAAATTCTTAACAGCGTAATAATGAAGCATATCGCGATATGCATGATATGCCTTGTATGCTTTGAGGATCACAACCTTTCGCTTTGATTTCTCCATGTTTTCACCGAGAATTTCTAACTTATTTATTTGCTCTTCAGTTCCCAATAAAAGCTTATGTCCAATTTTGGAGAGTTCTTCATAGGTTTTATCATCGATTGAATCACCTTTACTGCGCATACCGGCTTTTGCAGTCCATATTTCCAATAATTTACAAGCATTGTATATTTCTTCAATGGTGTCGGGCGCCAAAGAATCAAATTCAATATTTTGGAATTTCCCTTTACGTTTATCACGTTTGTGAAATTTCCATGAATTTCTGGCTAAGGCATACATATTATACAACCACCAGAATGCAGGCATAATTTCCAAATGATCCTTCGATGTATTGTTGTTGAGAAGTGAAAACGGCAACGGGATATCAAGCTCATTTGGATAATCAGCTTTGGAAAGTAGTACAAAAGAAGCAAAACGACATGAATGTTTAATGCTCGTGCATAATCCCGGCCAGAATCCGCGACCTGCCTGGATCTCATTATCATTAGCTCTGCTGTTGTGATTTGAACCGATTGTTGCACCTGCAGCCATATTGCTTTGACCCATTACAACTGCTGCAACAAGAAATGAATTATTATGATGCTGTTCGTGTGCAGGAAATATCAGACTATAGAGCACTTCACAACATGAAATAGTTGAATTGGCTCCAAGAAATGAGTGGATAAGCCGTGCTCCATATTTTAAGCTTGAATTATCCCCTAAAATAAATCGTACTGCTTTACAGCCATAAAAAATATGACAGCCATATCCAATAATGCCGTTAACTAATTCAACACCCTCGCCTATCTGTGTTCGCTCTTCTTCTGAAGATTTTATTGTCAGATTCTTAAGTTTATTGACTCCTTTAATATAACAATGCGAACCAATTTTAACATCCTTAAGAGTGCGGGAATTTTTAATTACACACTGATCTCCGATCGTGCCATAGAAACCGCGTCGGGAATCAAAACTATTTTGTGTTATTTCTTTCAGTTTTTTTTGTAAAGCATCATCATCCCGATACTTTGCCCATATATAAGCATCGGCAGGTATTATGCTGTCAAAAGGTATTATGTTTCGAGAACCGGTCTCATTTATCAGGTCAAGCCATATGCGGACTTTTTCTTTTTCACCTTCTTTGATAATTCCATTGCCGAATTTTGCATGGTTAGTTGTTTGTATTTCATCGATGCTGGATAAGATACAACGATCTCCAATAATGAAATTTGACAAATACCGAACATCATGAATTGCAACATCATCTCCAATATCACAAGCTATAATTGCGCTGTTCGTAATACCAACCGGTACCTTTAGGTCATGATGTTCCAGAATTACATTTCGTACATTTCCAATTCGGATAAGTCCGAAGAACTCATTATTTTTTATTTGAGCAGTATCAAACTGATCGGTGACGAATATCTCGTCCCAGTTAACAGAAGTATTGTTGTTTTCTACAAGTTGCTGAACTTCTTTTGAGCTCAAATGACGCCAGCTGTCTTTTGTCCATGATGTTTGTATGTTACGAAGATAATATTCATCTTTTCCATCAGGAAGGTATTCTTTGGGTATGAAATTTTTCCCAATACCGCTTGATGAAAGAATTGAAACAGTACTCATATTATGTACTCCTAAAAAATAAAAATTTGATATTGATTTCTTTTTTCTCGAATTTTATAGTCAATAAAAAAGTGCCCGATCAAGTAATTTTTGACTTAAAATTTTTTCAGGCAGCTTATAAAAAAAAATTTACAATGGGAGTATCCAAGAAAAAATGTGATTTTAAAAAAAATGTAGATTCAAGTAATAAGTGCACTGAAAATAGTTCGGGATTGCGATCCTCTAATCCGTGCTTTGTATATTTCTTACTTAACTACCCAGTAACCCTCTACTAATAATTTTATTTTTTCAAATATTTTTCCGATAAACATATCACCGGAATTAATAGGACCAACGCCTTTTGGAGTTCCGGTCATTATTACATCGCCATCCTCAAATGAAAGAAAACCAGTAGCTTCATTTAATATTTCGCTTGGTTTATTCAGCATTAATCACAACCTCCCTTTTGTACCAAACTGCTATTGATATAGAGCTCCATTCTCAAATCGCTAATATTACCTCCGAAAGTAATGAAATCACTAAATACGGCAGAACCATCAAACGATTTAGCGCGTTCCCATGGCAGCCCCTTTGATTTCAAATTAGATTGAACCTCTCTCTTTGTAAGGTCCAACCCAAATCCTACACCTTTCAATTTATTGGAACTTATTAGAAAGGAAATTTCACCTTCGTAATGAATAACATCATATTTGCTGGAATAAATATTGTTTGATATTGACGAATTCGGCTTAATAAATATTATCGGTTGCTTTGGCACTTCATTATGAAGCTCTTTAATATGATCTACGTAGTTTCTACCTATGCATACGATCTTAGACGGATAAATATCTTTGCCGTCAAATTTAATTGAATTCATTTTGTATTCCT
>JACKQG010005643.1_pt1 | contig 13634 bp, 7 predicted proteins | sample 8237621 | NCBI WGS metagenome assembly JACKQG01 (sample SAMN15677084, study PRJNA649215) | marine metagenome | biome: marine; feature: Black Sea; material: saline water; isolation source: suspended particulate matter (SPM) from the Black Sea western gyre | collected 2013-06-09/2013-06-10 | depth...
TCCTCCAGTCTCTGGAACAACACATAAAGTGTCGGGATCACAAGTACTCCACAGATCGTCGCCATCAGCATGCCTCCGAAAACAGATGTCCCGAGTGCATGCCTGCTGGCAGCCCCGGCTCCTCCGGCAATAACCAACGGCACCACACCGAGGATAAAGGCAAATGAGGTCATCAGGATAGGCCGGAAACGAAGCTTAGCCGCTGCTTCAGAGGCTTTTATCAGGTCCATGCCCTCTTGGTGCTTCTGTCGGGCGAACTCGACGATAAGAATTGCATTCTTGGCTACCAATCCAATGAGCATGATCAGTCCGATCTGGGCATAAAGGTTGTTTTGGAGTCCGCGGATCCACTGTAACCCAAAAGCACCTAAAATACCAAAAGGCAGCGCCATCAGAATGGGAAGAGGTAAAAACCAGCTCTCATATTTGGCAGCAAGAAGCAGGTAAACGAATACGAAGCAAAGAGCAAAAACAAAAGGTGCTTCGTTGCCCGCGATCAGTTCCTGCCGGGTCAGACCGGAATATTCATAACCAAAACCAAAAGGCAGTGTTTCTTTAGCCACTTTTGCGACTGCTGTGATCGCCTGACCGGATGAGTAACCCTGAGCGGGAGCGATCGTAAAGCTTGCAGAGCTGTATAGGTTGAAGCGCCTTACCACATCAGGACCTTCAATCAGTTCCATATGTATAAGTGTCGCTAACGGGATCATGTCTCCCCTGGTTGATCTGACATAGATGTAATTTATGTCTTCAGGATTGGATCGATAGATGGCATCTGCCTGGATGATGACCCGGTAGGATTTTCCAAATTCGTTGAAGTCGTTCACATACAAACTCCCGAACTGTGCCTGGAGAGCGCCATAGATTTCGCTGATCGGGACCCCCATTGTCTTGGCTTTCTCTTTATTCACTGTGAGAAAATATTGGGGGATATCGAGCCTGAATCCTGTGTAGACGTTGGATAGTTTTTTATTTTGGGATGCGGTTATGGCAAAGGCGGTCGTCACTTCTGAAAGTTTATCTAATCCGGATCCGGCCTGATCTTCCAGCTGAAATTCTAATCCCCCGGTTGTTCCCAGCCCGCTGATCGCCGGAGCATTGAAAGCCATGCAAATCCCGTCCTGGATGCCGTTCAGCTTTACCTGTACGTTTGCGATGATCGATTCCACATGAAGGGATTTTTTCTTTCGATCTTTCCAGGGAAAGAGTTTCACAAACACGGCCCCACTGGTGTTGTTAACAATTCCATCCAGGATACTGTACCCAGGCACAGCGGAGTAAGATTGAACTCCGGGGACGTCAGTCAGGATGTCCTCAATTTTTTTCATCACATGATTCGTCTTTTCCAGCGACACCCCTTTGGGTGTCATGACATTGATGAAGAAATACCCCTGGTCCTCTTCAGGCAGGAATCCGGTGGGAAGGTACTTCATGACAAATACCATCATGATCGTAACGATTCCAAGGAAGATGATCGGCCGGCTGACATGACGCAGGAAGTTGTCTACAATGGCCATATATTTTCTTGTCGTAGCCCCAAATCCTTTGTCGAATCCGTTGAAAAATTTCCCTATCAGCCCTTTGCGCTCAGGTTTTGGTTTCAGGAGAAGGACACACATAGCCGGACTGAGTGTGAGGGCCAGCAATCCGGAGATAATAATGGAGGAGGTGAGTGTAAGGGCAAACTGTTTGTACATCTGGCCGGTTGTTCCCCCAAGAAATGAAACCGGTACAAAAACAGCTGAAAGCACCAGGGTAATGGTAAAGATCGCAGGTGCGATCTCATGCATGGTCTCTTTTGTAGCCTCAAGCGGGCTCATACCCTTTTCGTCGATCTTCTCCTGGACCGCTTCAAGCACCACGATCGCATCATCTACCACAATTCCGATCGCCAGTACCAGGGCAAAGAGGGTCAGCATGTTGATCGAAAATCCGAAAAGTGAAAAAGCTGCCAGCGCTCCAATCAAGGAGACAGGGACTGTGACCGCCGGGATCAGTGTAGCACGCCAATCCTGCAGGAAGACGAAAACAACTATAAAGACAAGGATAAAAGCTTCCGTAAGGGTCTTCAGTACCTCTTCGATGGATGCATCCACAAATTCAACTGTATCAAGGCCTACTTCATACTCCAGTCCAGGTGGGAAATGGCTTGCCAGCTTTTCCAACGCAGCATTACAATCTGCCCGCACCTTGGTGGCATTGGATCCGGGGGCCTGATAAACAGCGATAAAGGGAGCAGGTTTTTGGTTGTACCGGGTGCGGACATCATATGTCATCAATCCCAATTCGACACGTGCGATATCATCCATCCGGACAATCGAGCCGTCAGATTTGGTTTTGATTATGATATTACTGAACTCATCAACGGTTTTGAGCCTCCCCTCTGCGCGGATAATATATGAGAGTTCCTGCCCGGGAGCTGCCGGATTTTTGCCGATGGCTCCGGCAGCGGCTTCCAGGTTCTGATCTCTGATTGCATTGGACACATCATCAGTTGTGATGCTGAATCCAGCCATCCGCTCCGGGTTGAGCCATATCCGCATAGAGTAGTTATCACCACCAAGAAGCGAGGCGTCACCAACGCCATTGATCCGTTTCAACACATTGATGATATTGATCTCGGCGTAATTGGACAAAAACTCGAAGTTGTATGCTGTATCTGTGGATGTAAGTGGATAGAGCATAAGAATACTCGGATTTCGTTTCATGGTAATCACGCCTCCCTGCTTCACTTCAGCAGGAAGAACATTGAAAGCACGCTGTGCACGATTCTGTGTGTTTACAGTAGCCATATCTGGATCTGTCCCAACTTCAAAGTAGACCGTGATAACGCATGACCCGTCGTTGGCACATTGAGAAGTCATGTACATCATGTTATCCACCCCATTGATCTGTTCCTCCAGCGGAACTGCAACCGTTTTCTGAACAACTTCAGCACTGGCACCCGGATAGACAGCCGTAACCTGGACAGTAGGAGGAACAACGTCAGGATATTGTGAGATCGGCAAAACCATGAGGCTTAAAATACCAAGAAGGGTAATTAAAATGGCTATAACGAATGAAAGAACCGGGCGTTGTATGAATTGTTGAAGCATATTAACAGTGAATTGCGATGTGAATAATTAGTCGGATACTTCTGATACCTGTGGAACACTCAGCGTGTCTTTTACCATGATCGGTGTGACCTTCATGCCATCTTGTATCTTCTGGTACCCTTCCAGAAGGATCCGGTCACCAATTTCCAATCCGTTGAGGATAACTATCATATTCCCTATATGCTGTCCTGCAATAACCGGGAGTCGTGCAACTTTATCAGCAGAATCGAGGATAAACACAAAGTCTTTGTTCTGAATAGGCTGGAGACTCGATTGAGGGATCACAATTCCATCGTCAGTTTCGCCCAGGATCAATGTAACCTCAGAAAAAGTTCCCGGTTTTATCAGACCATCTTCATTCGGAAATTCCGCTCTCAAGGCGATTGTTCCAGTTCCCGGATCAATTTCACGCCCGATAAAATCTATAGTTCCGGAATAGGGGTAAGTTTTTTTGTCAGAGAGAGTCATGTAGACAGGTAAGGTATTGTTGTCCTTCAGAGGCATTCTGTTTTTCATTTTGTCTTTGTGTTCCATTGCCCATCGCATAATCGATAAATAACTTGTTTCATTCATCTGGAAGTTTACATAGATGGGATTGACAGCAGAAACAGTAGCGAGCAAGGTGCTTTCACCTCTTCCTACAAGGTTCCCGGGCCGAACTTCCACTGCTCCGATGTATCCGGTAATCGGGGAAGTGAGGGTGGTATAGGAGAGATTCAATTTGGCCTGCTGCAGGCTGGCTTTCGCGCTGGCTACAGCCGCTTTCGCCTGTTTCTCTTCGGTAGAGGCAATGTCGAAGTCGTTCTGGCTTATGGCATTGGTGTTCACCAGGGGTCTTAACCGTGAAACATTGAGCTTAGCGTACTCCCATGTTGCTTCTTTGTTGGCGAGGTCGGCTACAGCGTAATCGACGTTATTCACATATTCAGCTTTTTCGATGGTAAAAAGAACCTGCCCTTTCTGGATGATCGATCCCTCTTTAAATGACCAGTTTTCAAGATATCCCTCCACACGGGCGCGGATCTCAACAGTAGGGATCCCTTCTGCCTGACCAACCATATTTATCGATAAAGGTACACGTGTTCCTGTGATCTTCATGACCTTTAATTCCGGAGGCTTCATCAGTTCCTTGGTTTTTGATTTGCAGCCTGAAATAAGAAACAGGAAGGAGCCTAAAATAACCATGCCCGAAAGAAATAATATTCGATGCTTCATAGTTAAAAAGAGTTTCATTTACTGGTCAAAGTTAAATAAATAATTTTGGTAATATTGGTTAATTTTGTCCGCTCACAGGATAGGACAAAAGAAGGATGGTTTTCAAAAACTTATTTTTAGTGATAATTCTGCTGATTAATATTTCATTAGCAGCACAGGATGAACCTTCCCGATCCCGGCTGAAGCGAAAATCGCAAATCAACTTCCGTCAGTATGGTCCTTCAATCCATCAAGCCGGTAATGAGATCCTGCTCTCTCTTGCTGCCGCTAATGATGAGAGTCCGCGAAATCTCATCATCGGTATCTCCTTTACAGAGGAAATAACCATTCTGCGATATCCGGAAAGAAGTCCTGATGTGACTGTCCGTCTCACTGAAATCATTCCGTTCAGGACCATTCAATACAGAGGATTTAATATTGACTACCTCCTCATGCCTAATCGGGTGTCATGTAACCTGAATCTGATCAACCATTCTGATAGCATGGTGCTGAGACAATACAGGTTATTGGATCTTGACATCAAACAACTTGAAACCGGATACAAGAGTTCTTTGATTCCGGTGGTTGAAGAGGGAAAAATGATGGTCACCCTGAGCGACTACATCTTTCATTATGATCATGATGCCTTGAAACGGTTCCAGGACAGGATTCAGCTTGTAAACGACTATTACGCTTCGACGGCTCTTATCACATCACTGCTTCAGGTAACGGATTCATGGGATCCAACTTCTGTTGAGGATCTCCCTGAGAAATACATTCAATTGATGGAGATCAACAAAGTGGTACGATTGCTTGAAGCGAAAAACATTGAGGAGAAGTTGAACCTGAAATCCTATGATCCGGAAGACTTTTCAGCAAAATTTTTACAACTCGACAAATTCTCCAGGAGTGCTTCAATGACCCTGGAACAACAGCTTTCTGATCCATTTCTGCAGATACCCGAAAGTGATCCGGAGGTGTTGTCCGAAATCTATTTCAACCAGCTTTCCGGATATATTCAGCGATCAATGCTGATGAACGGCATCCGGGGCAGCATCTACGAGGACTATCTCGATACCTATTTTCAGTTTCCTGGTTTCAGAAACGATCAAGATCTGTTTGTGAAACTGGTGTGTAAGATATACCCACATGAGGATGCAGACAAAGCCATCGAACGTATTTCGCTTATGATGTGGAAGAAATACAAGCAAAAGGCCGGTAATCTGATCCGGGCTGATCAGTTTGCCGAAGCCCTTAAGTTGTTAGAAAATGCAAGGGAGTTTGCCGATCATAATCCGGCTCTTTCTACTGGGGATGATCACCGTTCCCTGAAATCAATGGCCGTAAAAGGAATCTATGCCTCCTACCTGGGCATCGCTGAAAGCTGCATTGACAAGCAGAAATATAAGATGGCAGACAGCTATATCACCAAAGCGGATGATTACCATAAAAGCTATCCTGGATTGATCCTCTCTGACACCCTGTTTCAGTGTGTCTTCCGTAAGCTTTTCAGTCGCAGGTTATCAGAATGTGACCTGATTCTGGCAGCCCGCCAATACCATGAAGCGCTTGATTGTTATAGCTCTTTCGGATCGGGTTATCCGCCGGATATGATCGCATATGTAAACGGCCACATAGAATCGGGGAGGCAGCAGGCACTTAAGGGATTGTTTTTTGAGCAAAATGCTCTTGTCGCAAAATGGATGCACGATCATGATGAGGATAGTGCACTGGCATGTTACGATCAAGCTACCCGGATTCAGGAGCTGATTACAGCGGATCCGGATGTATTTCAGGCCCTCGGTAAACTGAACAAAAGGATGCTTCCCGTCAGGTACAAGAAGCTGTCTGATTGGGGCACATATCTCTATTTAACATATAAACATGAAGCAGCTTTTCGTACGTTTGATCAATTGAAAGAGATTGGAAGCGCGATCGGGATTGAGCCAGATACAACTATCGAAAGGATGTACAGGGAGAGTTACAAACATCATATGCTGAATGAGATCTCGATGGCAACCGGGATGATCTGGAAGGATGAACTGGACCAGGCCCGGGAGTATGTGAAGCAGATGGAGAGCGTGATGGATCTCTATCATCTGGAGTTGGATCCTGATCTGCAATCGGCACTCAGGGGATACAGACAGAAGATAGACCGGAAGATCTGTATGAATATCGTACAGGAGGTAGAATCACTCTCGGCCAGAGCTGAACGAAATCTCGAAATGAAACAGTTCGATGTGGCTGTAATGCAACTGGGAGAAGCCCGGCAACAGGCGCAACAACATCCGGAGTGCGAGATTCCTACAGACGAACTGGTCAATACCATCAAGAGATACCTCTCAGCCGCTTTTTATCAGGAGAAACTGAAGCAGGCCCGTGATCAGGTCGCAACCGGTAATTACCGGGAAGCGATCCAGAGTGCCAGCGATAGTGAATTGTTTTATCGAAATAAGAATTTGGCGTTACAGAAGGTTTCTTTTATCTCCACCCTCGATTTTGTATATACAGCTGCAAGAGTCCCGATGACTACCGAAGCTGTGATGTTTTTTATTCGGACAGGAAACGAACCGGCGGCATTGGCTTCTATGACCTGGCTGAACCAGGCTGATGTGCAGGCAAAGAGCATCCGGCACTTACAGGAAACCCTCGGAGCAGCGATGGCGGAAACAGACTTCAGGATCTCTTCTTCCGGGGATCCTGCCGTGCATATACGGAGATATACAGGAAGTAACCGCTGGTTTACTAAATTTGCACAGGCATACAGCAGCAGGTGGAAGCAACTCGAATCTGAAACGATCATTCAAAACACAATAAAACCATGAATAGAAACTTATTGCTGATCAGCAACTCAACCAACGCGGGAGAGCAATATCTTGCCTGGCCCCGTGAGCATTTGAAATCCTTTTATCACGGATACGGGATAAAAGATATTTTATTTATTCCTTACGCCGGTGTAAACCTGGATCCGGAGAGTGTCGAAAGCTCGTTTGACATCTACGAGAAACGTGTAGTCTCTGTCTTCAGTGAAATGGGTCTGGGAATCTACTCCATTCACAAAGAACCTGATCCTCAAGCTGCAGTCAGAAGTGCTGAAGCGATTGCAGTGGGAGGTGGAAACACCTTTCATCTGGTGAAGATGATGCTGGAGACAGGTGCGATGGATGCGATCCGTGCCAGGGTACTGGAGGGAATACCCTATGCCGGGTGGAGTGCCGGATCCAATGTCGCATGTCCATCCATGAAGACAACCAACGATATGCCTATCAGTGAACCCCCTTCATTCAACTGCCTGAACCTGATCCCGTTTCAGATCAATCCACACTACCTTGATGCCAATCCACAGGGCCATGCAGGTGAAACACGCGAACAACGTATCCTGGAGTTCCTGACTGTGAATCGTGATATGTATGTTGCCGGATTACGGGAAGGGTGTCTGTTGAAGGTGATTGGCGATGCCATGGAACTTGTTGGAAAGCGGCCGTTGAGGATCTTTAAGTTCGGGGAAGAGACCAGGGAGCTGAATGCAGGAGACGATCTGGGCTTTTTATTATAACGATTATCCGTTGGCTCTGCCATAGAGGATGGAGAGGTGTGCCATCCGTTCAGCCAGCTTATCTGTGAAACAGGATCGACTGGCCCGCCAACGCCAGTTGTTTTGGATTGTTCCGGGAATATTCATTCTTGCACGGCTATCAAGCCCAAGAAGATCCTGAACCGGTACAATGGCTGTATTCGCCACCGAAGACCACGCCAGGCGGATCATCTCCCAGTGGATGTCTGCTCCGGAACTGTTCAGATATTCAAGTGCATAGTTACGGTTGTCGTCACTGGCAGATTCAAACCATCCAACGGTTGTATCATTATCATGCGTGCCGGTGTAAACAACACAGTTTTTACTATACGTATATGGAAGGTAGTTATTCGCTTCTGATGAGTCAAATGCAAAACTCAGGACTTTCATCCCGGGAAAGATAAATGCGTCGCGAAGTTCATCCACAGCCGGGGTGATGACACCCAGATCTTCAGCTATGAAAGGCAGAAAGCCAAATTTCTTTGTCAGATAAGTAAAAAAGTCTTTCCCGGGTCCCTCAACCCACTCGCCATCTCTCGCTGTTGTTTCGGTTGCAGGAACAGCCCAGAAGGCTTCAAACCCTCTGAAATGGTCGATCCGGATGATGTCGAAGAGGTTCAAATTAGTTTCGATACGGTCTGCCCACCATTGGAAAACCTCTTCTTGTTTCTCTTTCCACCGGAACAACGGATTGCCCCAGAGTTGGCCATCTTCAGTGAAATAGTCGGGCGGAACACCTCCGACACGTTGTGGGCACATTGCAGAGTCGAGCTCAAAGATCGTTGGATCTGCCCAGGTGTCAGCGCTGTCGAGTGCCACATAGATCGGGAGGTCTCCAATGATCCGTATCGATTTTTTGTGAGCGTAGGATTTAATAGAAAAATACTGCCTGAAGAAGAGATACTGAAGAAATTTATGATAGTCTGTCTCCTCTCTCAACAGGTTTTGAAAATAAGTCATTGCTTCAGGTTCCCGTTCCCGTATCTTCTTTTCCCACCTGTACCACGGCTCTCCGTCGAAATGACTTTTAATAGCTTGAAAAAGTGCATAATCATTCACCCACCTGTAATGTTCTTTGAGGAAATTTCTGAATCCCAATTTGACAGTCGGGTCCCGATGCTCCGTAAATCTCTGATATGCCATCTTCAGTAAAGGGGTTCGGAATTTTTGAATCCGGTCAAAATCCACCTGATCCTGATTGAATCGGGGTGATTGCAATAGCACAGCCGGGTCTAGCCATTTCTCTGTTACAAGCTCATCCAGGTCGATCATATTCGGATTGCCGGCATGGGCCGAAAAGCATTGATAAGGGGAGTCAGCAAATCCGGTTGGTCCAAGTGGCAGGACCTGCCAATAACGTTGTTTAGCTTTAGACAGGAAGTCGATAAAGTCTCTTGCAGCTTCTCCCAGCGTTCCGATACCGTATTTCCCAGGTAACGATGTTGGATGAAGCAATACACCGCCGGCTCTTTCAGTAATCATCTGAATCGTAAATCGTAAATCGAAGTGTTACCTTTTAACAAACCTTTTATGAACCGGAAGTATTCCCTTGCTGAACGCCCTGAAAATATACATCCCGGGAGGAAGATGTGACACATCAGCCTGGACCCGGCGTTGAGGACGTTGTTTTGAGTTGAAAACCAATATCCCGCTGATGTTGTAGATCTCAAACTGGTTGATCTCGTAAGTTCCTTCAATGGTAAGCACCCGTTCAACAGGGTTGGGGTAGAGGCGGATCTGGTTCTGCGCGAACTCCTGGATGCCTACTCCTCCTATAGGACCGGTTGTGTAAACCTGTGCTGGGAGTCCGACAGCGCTGTCTCCCGAATCGGCGGCTACCGGTGTTACCTCAAAAACAATGTATTTTCCGATATCTTCTATGCTATCGGTTGTATAGTTGATTGTCCAGGCGCTGTCGATTGGAGACAAGGTTGCGCCCACAGAGTCTGCCCGGTACCACTTGTAGAGCGAATTCCCCTCAGGGATTCCACTCAGGTTATGATAGACATATGAGCCTGTAAGGATTTGTTTGATAGCCAGTTGCCCCTGGATAAAGAGGTCTGTGACCCAAGGTGGACTTGGGACAATCGGTCCCACATTATTATACCAGAATTCGATCGTATTCGGATTGAAAGTGGTGTCATAAGGTTGAATAACATACTCTCGTGGATCCTGCCCCTGCAACTCTGCCAGCGCCCATGAACCGTTTATCCGGAATTTGAATTCCAGTGTATCTCCTCCGATCATGAATTTGTCAAATAGTTGCGTCGTTTTGTAAAGCCCGGTTTGATATTGGTCGTACAACAGGTCCCAGGCACCCCAGTTGTTGAAGTTTGCTGCTATATCCAGATAATCGGTTGATGGATCAAAATGCCCAAGTGCCTGCTGGATATCCATATGGCATTGAAATGTCACTGCTATTTTGCCAGTATCCTGGTTGCTGAAGTATTGAATCACCTCGATAACAGTATCGGGAGGAAGAAACATCCGGGTTGTTCCACTAAGGTCTTCATAGATAATAATTGTATCTTTTTCAATCCTGAATACGTATTCATAGTAAAGATTGGGGTCGAGGTGATAAGTAATCTCAAAGATCTTTGATGATCCTACCTGTTGCAATGGAGCAGGTTGCCACTGGTTCATCTCACCATCGATTTGTAATTCGTCTGTGCCAAATGAGAATGTGCTATCTGGAATACCGCTGGCGTCGATCCGGAACGTAGTTGTGTTGAGGTACTCGTCATTCCACCAGGCAAGGATATCTGTGGTTCCGGGGAGGGCAGTTGCCTCTCTGTTCACGCTTTCGAAGATCGTATCGTTGATCCGGAACCGGAAGTGATAGGTAGTGCCGGAATCGAGTCCTCCTATCTGGAGGCCGTTATAGACGTTATTCGGACTTTTCAACAGAAGCAGATCCGGGAGGCTCTCGTCGAAGTCGACATAGACCTGTCCTGAATCGGGATCAAATAGTCCATCCTGGATTGCTTTCGTCATATTCAGTTCAAAATAGAAATAATAGGTGGTATCGTTGATGTTGTCGGTAGCAAACAACGGGTTGAAAGCAGTTAGCAATAAAAAAGATACAACTAACCTGATATGAATTTTTAGCATAGTTCCAGGGGTATTGGTGTTGCAAAATTAATAGATTCTTTGAAATACCTGGGCAGTTCTGTTGGTGTTATAAATTGACAGCCGGTTAGTCTTGGTTTCAGGATGAAAAAGGGTCGTGTGATTTTTCGTTTCATCAATCCGGCCCTGTCCCCCAAAATCCACGTTATCGGTATTCAATACCGAGCGATAATCCCCGGATTCGGAGACCTGAAACTGATAATCGGGGATGGAAAGATCAGGGTGAAAATTAAATACGAAAATGAGTTCTTGCTTTTCAAAGATGATCGTTTTGTTCACATCATCCATATTGAGTTGAGTGGCAAAATGGCCTGGAAGGATGTTATGAGATTTCAGTAGTTTCACCATATCCCGGTCAAACAGGCCAAGAAACCTGTATTTCAAATCCGGATTTTCAACCAGAGACCACTGACGGCGCGCATATCTAAAGCTCCAGTTGTTACCTTCCCGGGGGAAATCGATCCAGTCGGGGTGTCCAAATTCGTTCCCCATGAAATTCATGTATGCTTGTCCGCCCAGAGCGGCTGTGATGAGCCGGATCATCTTATGCAGGGCGATCCCACGGTCGATGATCACACTCTGATCCCGTTTCGACATCCGGAAGTAGATCTCCGACTGCATCAGGCGGAACGCAATGGTTTGATCTCCAACCAGCGCCTGGTCATGAGACTCGCAGTAAGCCACTGTCCTGACATTGGGTAAACGGTCATTCAGGATCTGCCACATCTCATGAATATCCCACTCTTCGTCTTTTTTCTCTTTGAGGATCCTGATCCAGAAGTCGGGAATAGCCATCCCCAACCTGTAATCGAAGCCGATCCCGCCTTCCCTGATTGGCCGGCACATCCCCGGCATGCCACTCACATCTTCTGCAATGGTGACTGCTTTCGGATTGATCTTGTGAACCAGGGTATTCGCCAGTTGCAAGTAGGTGATGGCATCCCACTCCACACTCGGTCCAAAGAAACCTTCCAGGTCCCACACATCACGAAATCCGTGGTCAAAATAGATCATGCTGGTAATCCCGTCGAAGCGGAATCCATCGAAATGAAACTCCTGCAGCCAGAATTTGATGTTGGAGAGCAGAAAGCGAAGCACCTCTGGTTTTCCATAATCGAAGATCTTGGAGTCCCAGTGGGGATGATTTCCCCGCTCACCCGGATGAAAATACTGGTTATCGGAACCATCAAACTGGTTCAATCCTTCCAGCGTATTTTTTGCAGCATGTGAATGGACCAGGTCCATGATCACAGCGATACCCTGCTCATGTGCCTTCTTTATCAGGTATTTCAGATCTTCCGGTGTCCCAAACCGGCCGGATACGGCGAAAAAGTTCGTGACGTGATACCCGAACGAACCGTAATAGGGGTGTTCGGCAATCGCCATCAACTGGATTGTATTGTAACCGACATTCTTTATGTATGGCAAAATGTAATCGGCAAACCCCACGAACGTTCCGATCCCCTCTCTCTCCTGAGCCATCCCAACATGGGTTTCATAGATGATCAGTTCCTTCAGAATGCTGATGTCGAACCGGTCGCCTTCCCAATTGAATTTTGCAGGTGGAAGCCAAACCTGGCCTGAGTAACCCAGTGTTACCGGATCCTGTACCACACGACGAATGTAGGCCGGGATCTTTTCATGCCATCCTGCATCAGAGTGGATCAGTACTTTGATCTTGCTTTCGTGGGTGAATCGGTCTTTATACTCCTCTTCCGGCAGGAACAGCTCCCATATACCATACTTCTGTCGGGTTAACCGGTGAGAATAGCGTTGCCAGTCATTGAAATCTCCGAACAGATAGAGGTCTTCAGCATGAGGGGCCCACTCACGGTAAAACCATCCGTTCCGTTTTTTGTTGTACTGGATCCCGAAGTAGTGATGTCCGTCTGCAAAATGAATCAGGCTTCCGTCATCGCTTTCAATCGACGACAACCGTTCTCTGAACCGAAGGTATCTGTCGTTGATCTCCGTTTCGACGGGAACAAGCCACGGATCCTCTTTTGCCAGTTTCAATCTGCGTTGCTGCATAAAGAAGGTTGGGGCGAATGCAATTATCCGAAGATGCTCACAAGCGCAATTATAGCCAGCACGATCGGGACAAGAATATATACTTTTTTCGCATCCTGCCTGATCTGTTGATCGCACTCTTCGGCTTTCTCTTTCGAAGTTTGATCGTTTGGTTTGTAAGATAATGCTGCGTTGAACTCGCCTCGGGCGGAGCGATATAACTCGATCTTTGTAAAATCTATCCCACGCTGAAAATGCTCCTTGTATTTGAGCTCATCATGCGGAAGGTTCTGGTCGTAAAGGGATTTTTCAGCCATATGTTTTATCTATTAGGTTCATGGTTCAAGTATCGAGCATCGAGCATCGAGTATCGAGCACCGAGCATCATTCTATCTTATAAGAAATCCCTACACCAAGGATCTCTTTGAACTGCGTTCGGGGTCCACCGGGATCGTTTTTATCATCTTTTATTATGATATCATCGTCGTAGATCAGGTTCAGGTTAATCGTGGTTGCCAGCCATTTATTGACTTTTAATGTCAGAAGAAGGTTCCAGTTTACATCGATGTTGCCGAAATTATTCAGGTAGTCGGTAAAGAGTTCGAGAGAGGAGGTGAGGTTGATATTTTTGG
>JACKQG010005644.1_pt1 | contig 13632 bp, 9 predicted proteins | sample 8237621 | NCBI WGS metagenome assembly JACKQG01 (sample SAMN15677084, study PRJNA649215) | marine metagenome | biome: marine; feature: Black Sea; material: saline water; isolation source: suspended particulate matter (SPM) from the Black Sea western gyre | collected 2013-06-09/2013-06-10 | depth...
TTGTAGATATCGTTCACGTCGGCCTGTTCCAATTCCACGCCAAAGATTTCCCGGATATGGAGTTTGGCGGCGCTTCTGACCTCTTCCATCACGATTTCCCTGCCGAGGGCCTGCTTCATGGAGGTCATTTCCACACCGGTCAGACCGCAGGGGTTTATCCACGAGAATGGATCCATAGAAGTATTCACGTTAAGCGCAATGCCATGAAAACTTATCCCGTGGCGGATGGCTATACCGATGCTTCCGATTTTCTTATTACCGATCCATACGCCCCTGTTCTTAGGGTTTCGCCTGGCCTTTATTCCCCAATCCGCTGCGACGCGGATCATTATTTCCTCTAAGGCCTCGACGAACTCAAGAACTTTGAACCCTCTTTTTTTTAGATCCACAACAGGATATACCACAAGCTGCCCCGGACCGTGATAGGTGATATCTCCCCCACGCTCAGCATGAAACACTTCAACTCCCCGCATTCTAAGAGTGGCATCGTCCACAAGCAGGTGGTCACGTCCTCCCCGGCGCCCCAGTGTGAAGACCGGCGGGTGCTCCAGAAACAGGATCAGGTCTCGGCCCATGATTTCAGAAGTCTTGGTATCCACCAGAGATCGCTGCAGATCCAAAGCTTCTTTGTAGTCCATCAACGGAATGTCAATGCAAAGCCATGGGCTTGAAACTTGAAATTTGAAATTTGAAACTTGGGGGGGGCTATTTGCAACCATTATTTCAGAACATTGATGGACGATGCAGGATATAAGATACAAGATGCAGGATACGTAATACAAATTGATTCCTGGTTTTGTTCCTTGCACCTTGTGCCTTGAGCCGTACGCCTATTTCAGATATATGATTTCTTTTGCACCTCATCTTCTTACCAATTTCCAATTTCAAGTTTCCAGTTTCAAGTTTCCAGCTTCACCCCGCAAGACACGGTCTTCTCGCTGCCGCTGTTTCATCCATCCTTTTTACCTTGCATTTTTGTGGAGAGTTACGGATCAGGTCGGGATCTTTCTCTGCCTCATCTGCCACTGTTTTGCATGCCTCAATAAAGAGATCTATCTCCTCTCTTGACTCTGTCTCGGTGGGCTCTATCATGATGGCCCCATCGACTATTAGAGGGAAATAGATGGTGGGGGGATGGAATCCGAAATCCATGAGCCGTTTTGCCATGTCCAAGGTTGTGACTTTTCCGGCCCTTTGAAACTTATCGGAAAAGACGCATTCGTGCATGCAGGGTTTTTCATAGGGAAGGTGAAAAACCCCTTTTAGCTGTTCCATAACATAGTTGGCGTTCAGGACAGCGAGCTGGCTGGCCTTTTTAAGGCCCTGTGGCCCCATTGCCCGGATATAACTGTATGCCTTGATAATGACACCAAAATTTCCATAAAATGCGTGAAGCTTGCCTATGGAATCAGAGAAATCTTCAGAAAACGTGAAGTTCCCGTTTTCCTCGATTATGCGTGGAACCGGCAGAAAGGGCTCAAGATGTCTCCTCACACATACTGGACCGGAGCCGGGTCCACCTCCACCATGGGGGGCCGAGAAGGTCTTGTGAAGATTTAGGTGCAGCACGTCAATACCGGTTTGACCCATATGAACCATACCCATTATGGCGTTCATATTTGCGCCGTCGCAGTAGACCTGTCCACCTTTGGAGTGAACGAGTTCGGTGATAGCTTTTATATTTTCCTCAAACAGCCCCAGGGTATTGGGGTTGGTTATCATAATCCCAGCCGTGTCTTCGTCCATGACTTCGTAGACGGCCTCGAGTGAAAGGATACCGTTTTGATTCGATTTTACGGGCACGGGCCGATAGCCGCAGAGGGCAGCGCTTGCCGGATTTGTGCCATGGGCCGTGTCAGGAACAATAATCTTTGAGCGGTCCATGTCCTTACTCTGCTGATAGGCATGGATGAGAAGCATTCCCGCCAACTCTCCCTGGGCTCCTGCCGCAGGCTGGAGGGTTACGGCATCCATGCCGGTGATTTCAGCCAATAAGCGCTCCATTTCAAACATAAGCCTGAGCGTCCCCTGTGACAAAGCGGGGGGCAGCATGGGATGCGCCCCGGCAAATCCCTTGAGGGCTGCATATTTTTCGTTGATCTTGGGATTATACTTCATGGTGCAGGAACCTAAGGGGTACATCCCGGCATCTACGCAGAAATTCCACTGGGAGAGTCTTGTGTAGTGGCGTACCACATCAATCTCACTCAAATCAGGAAAATCCGGACCGTCACCCGTAAGTTCCTCGTCTAAGGGAGTAGATTCAACGTCGCGCCGGGGGAGGGAAAAGGCGCTCCTCCCTTTCTTACCCTTTTCCCAGAGTAGCGGTTCGTTAAGAATAAGACCGGTTGTTCCCAGTGACTCTGCCATCATTTAACCTCTCGCATTCGATTTCGAATTGCGGGATAAAAACCATCACGCATCACGTTTCATTTTTCAGGTCTTAATTTTTCATACTAAAAGTCTGTGTCTGTCTGTGTGAGTCTGTGGCTCAATTCCTCAATTCCTCAACCAACTCATCCATCTCCTCTTTAGTTTTCGTTTCCGTTACACACATCAGATATTTGCCTGTCAATTCAGGGTAATAAGGAGTTAGGGGGAGGCCTGCAACAATCTTTTTCTCTAACAGGCGCTCATAAGTGGTCTCAAAGTTAGGCGGGGATTCAACGACGAATTCATTAAATGTGGGGCTTTTAAAGGTGATTTTGAAACCTGCCTCTTCAAGGGCCTGTTTGAGGTACTCTGATTTGTCGTGGTTGAGTTTCGCTAATTCACGGATCCCCGTGCCTCCGAGAGAGGCCATATACATTGCGGCAGCGAGCGCACAAAGACTGTTGTTTGTACAGATATTGGAGGTTGCCTTTTCACGTCTTATGTGTTGCTCTCTCGTTGCAAGTGTCAGAACAAAGCCGTTCTTGCCATCCTTGTCCGTTGATTTGCCAACCAGACGGCCCGGTATGCTGCGTACGTATTTCATTTTGCTGGCAAACATCCCGAGTCCCGGTCCCCCGAACCATTTTGGGATACCGAGGCTCTGGCCTTCTCCACAGGCAATGTCCGCGCCCTGGCTGCCAGGATTTTTGAGCAGCCCATATGCTAAGGGCTCGGTAAAGGAGGAAACGAAAAGGCAATCCTTTTCCCTGCTCTTTTCCCCGACTGCCGCCAGGTCCTCAATGCATCCGAAAAAATTAGGCGATTGAACTGCAACTGCCGCAAGGTCATCGATCCTATCCAACCGGGAAAGATCTGTCCTCCCATTTTCAAGATAGGGGAGCTCCACCATTTTCAGGCCTGTAGGCTCAAGATAGGTTTGAACCACTCGTCTATAGTAGGGATGAATCAGGCTCGAAACTGCAACCTTCTTTCGGCGGGTAATCCGAATGGCCATGAGGAGCGCCTCGGCTAAGGCTGAAGCCCCGTCATAAAGCGAGGCGTTTGATGTTTCCATGCCAAGCAGCCGGGCAGCAAGGGTCTGGTATTCGTAAATTGCCTGGAGAGTCCCCTGACTCATTTCCGGCTGATATGGGGTATAAGGTGTGACAAATTCTGAACGGCCAAGCAGGTGGGTTAATGATGCCGGTATAAAATGATCATACCTGCCTGCCCCAAGGAACAGCTTGTATTCGGGAGGGGCTGCCACTGAGTTGGACAGGGCATCCATCAGGTCATTCAACTCCCACTCGGTTAAGGCTGACGGGATATCAAGATCTCTTGGCCGGCGGCAGTCATCAGGTATTGTGGAGAAGAGGTCGTCAAGGGTATCCGCTCCCACCACTCGAAGCATTGAAGCTATGTCTTCATCGGTATGAGGGAGATAACGCATTTATGCTACCCCTTCCAACATTTTGAGATAGGTTTTCCTGTTCATGAGGATATCCAGTTGGTCGGGGTCACTCTGTTTGATCCGGATAATCCATCCATCCGTGTGCGGGTTTGTATTAACCAATCCGGGTGAATCTTCAAGGGTCGTATTTACTGCAAGGACTTCCCCCCCGACAGGCATATACAGTTCAGCTACTGCCTTAACCGATTCCACTGTTCCAAATTCTTCCCCCTTCCCTAAGACATCACCGGGCCGGGGCAGTTCCACAAAAACAATGTCTCCAAGCTGATCCTGGGCATAGTCAGTGAGTCCGACTGCAGCTTCATGGCCCTCAACCCTTATCCACTCATGGTCCTCGGTATAGCCCAAATCTTCAGGTAAATTCAGTTCGCTGATCTCTTTCATGGTACGGCCTCCCAATGGGATTGACGATTTATTATTGACTATTAATTATTGACTCTCACAGAGTTCTCAGGGTCCACAGAGTTTTTTGTTCTTCTTTGTAAACTATGCTAAAAATTTAGTGGTCTACCTTATATCTTGCCATTTGCGATTTGTAAATAATGGCTGTTAACATTTGGATTCAATCATCAATCGCCAATCATCAATCTACAATATATAGGGAACCCTCAAATTGAAACCCTTGTAGACTACGAAGGTCTCCACAGACTGAACGTCTTCCAGATGGGCCACTTCCTCTGTATAGAATTCCAACAGTTCATACCCTTCCTTCAAAAAAACCATCAGGATCAGATCATACCGGCCTGTTACAACACTTACAGATACGACACCCCTCAACTGGCTGAATTCCTCGCCTTTCTTGACTAAATCCATGGTTTTCAGTTTGACGCCAACCATCACCACCCGATGCCTGGGAACGGCTCCCGGATCTACCAGACCGGAGATCTCCAAAATACCAGCCTTTTTCAGTTTGCTGACTCGAGATCTGACGGTATTTTCCGAGAGGGACAACTCCTCGGCAATTTTCTTGAAAGATTTTCTTCCATCTCGAAGATGTTTTATAATATGAATACTGGCTTCGTCAATTTTCATAAACAAATGGCCTGCCTGATCTTTCAGAGGCTTTTTTGTCAATAAGGTTGATGAATTTGTAAAAAGTGACAAATCACCCGTTTTGTCATTCCCGCGAAAGCGGGAATCCAGGAAGACAATCACTTCTGGACTCCCGCGTTTGCGGGAGTGACGGCAAAGGAGACTTTCCACGGGGGCATAATACGCGATATTTACTGAATGTGTCAAGAATATTTTCGTTTTTTATGTTATCCTCAAAATATATTGATAATTTGGTTGAAAAACACGTTTTTTGGTGGTAAAGATTTGCACGATGCAGGATACACGATACAGGATGCACGATGCAGGATGTGTGTAGTAGTTCGTTTTGAATCCGCATTCTGCATTCCGCAATCCGCATTCGGTTATTCCGAAATCCGAAATTGAAGGGATTGAGTAGGGAGGAAGCAAAGAGATGGCAAAAAAAATAGCCATAATAGGTGGGGGGCCGGGAGGATATGTTGCTGCTCTCCGCTCTGCCCAGTTAGGAGCTGAGGTAACCCTAATAGAAGAAGACAATGTGGGAGGAACCTGTCTAAACCGGGGGTGCATACCTTCCAAAGTCATGAAGAGGACGGCAGAGATCTTAAATGATTTCAATAGGGCTCAAGAGTTCGGCATATCGGTAAATGGGATTATCCGCCCTGACATGAAGGCTCTCATAGATAGGAAAGAGACCGTGATTTCAAACCAGAAAACAGGGATTCTCAAACTTCTTGATCATAACAAAGTTCGCTTTATGAAGGGGCATGCACACCTGAAAGGGCCTAACCTTGCCGAGGTGAAGCTGGAAGACGGCAAGACAGCCGAAGTCCCCTGGGACAGGCTCATTCTATCCATGGGGTCCAGACCGCTGAACATCCCGACCTTTCCCTTTGACGGCAAGAGGGTTATCTCAAGTAATGAGGCCCTCAATCTCGAGGAGATTCCTGAGTCCATGTTGATTGTGGGCGGAGGAGTAATCGGGTGTGAATTTGGCTTCATCTTCTCATCCCTCGGCTCCAGGGTGACCATAGTAGAGGCCATGGACCGTCTGCTTCCCATTCCATCGGTTGATAAGGATTGCTCCAAGGTCATTCAGCGTGAGATGAAAAAGCGCAAGATCGATTTTATGCTCAACCGGACCGTTGAGAGAGTTGAAAAAGATGGGAGAAAAACCTGCGTGACTATCGGCCCTTCCCCTTTTGAGGAGAAACTGAATGAAAAAGAGTTGCCTTCCCTATCACTCGAGACGGACAAGGTGCTGGTCTCTATAGGACGTGAGCCCAATACCGCCCATATTGGTATGGAGGTGCTCGGGATTAAGATGGATGAAAGGGGATGGATTCTTGTTGATGAAAGAATGCAGACAAATATCGAGGGTGTTTATGCTGTTGGCGATGTACTCGGCCCTTCCAAGATAATGCTTGCCCATGTGGCCTCCAAAGAGGGGTTGATTGCCGCTGAAAACGCTATGGATGGAAGGATGGAAATGGACTATGATGTTGTGCCCGGGGCAATATTTACAATGCCGGAGGTGGCCTGTGTGGGATTGACAGAGACCGGAGCTAAGGAAAGGGGTTATGATATACGAGCGGACAGGGTCCTGTTCCGAAATCTGGGCAAGGCCCATGTAATAGGGGAAATAGCTGGTGAGGCAAAGATAGTATCAGAGGCCGGGGATGGAAGGATTCTGGGTGTTCATATGGTAGGACCGCACGTTACCGATCTAATAGCGGAGGCCACATTAGCCATAAATACGGGATGCACCGTGAAGCAATTGGCCGAGACATTACACGCACACCCGACGCTCTCTGAAATCATGTTTGAGGTAGCGCTGAAGGCACTGGACAAGTCTCTTCATGGATGATGGTGGTTCAACTTCTTATCATATTTTAGCCACAGACAAACACGGATGTTTAATTAGCCACAGACACACACGGACACACACGGACTTTCTAAGAGGGTGATATGGACTTGGATGAACTGACTTACGCTATTAGAGGTGCGATTTTTGAAGTGAACAGGGTGCTCGGGGCCGGGTTTCTTGAAAAAGTGTATGAACGGGCCTTGCTGGTAGAGCTTCGAGAACGAGGGCTTAAGGCTGAATGCCAGGTGCCGATTAAGGTTGAATATAAGGCCACTGAAGTTGGTGAGTATTTCGCTGATATCGTGGTTGGCGACCAGATTATTCTGGAACTTAAAGCGGTTAATTCTATGCAGAAAATCCATGAGGCCCAGTTATTGAATTATCTCAAGGCCACCGGATATAAGATTGGGCTTCTGGTAAATTTTACGCATCCGAAGGCTGAAATAAAAAGATTTGTTCTTTAGTAATGTCCTTATCCAGCTTTTTGTCTGTGTCAGTCCGTGTGTGTCTGTGGCTAATGGCCTTTTTTCTTGGTTTTTAGTTTAACACGATCATATTATTGCGATAAGATGAGTGCTTGGCAATGTATGATGCAGAAATCGTGTATTTACAAGAAAGACAAGATATTATAATAATATCTCTAAATAAAAGACACTATTCTCTTGCATCCTGTTCATGATCCGTATATACTGTTGCTATGGAACTGATACTCGAAGAGCTCATTTCGGACTTTCACGACCGGAAACTACCGTCTCTCACAAGGAGGCACACGACACTACCATGGTTGTCCGGAAAGATAGATACCGTAATCGGCATGCGCAGATCAGGAAAAACCTGGTTCCTTTTCCAGGTAATTTCTGATTTGCTGGTAGAAGGGATTGCAAAAGAGAGTATGCTCTACCTGAATCTTGAAGACGAGCGACTCCTTCCCATGACCGCATCCGATCTTCATTGGATCACGGACGTCTATTTCAGGCGATACCCCCACTTTCGTGAAAAGGAGTGTTATTTCTTCTTTGATGAGATCCAGAACATCCCCGGATGGGAGCGGTTTGTCAGGCGTTTACTGGACACGGAAAAGGCCCATATCTGCCTGACGGGTTCCTCGGCTAAACTGCTGAGCAGGGAAATTGCCACCAGCCTGAGGGGAAGATCAATTTCCACGGAGATGTTCCCGTTCAGTTTTTCTGAAGCTTTGGATCATCTGGGTATTGATGTGAATCCCGGCGAAAGACCGGGGGCAAAAATGCGTTCTATCCTGGAAAACCGGCTACGGGCTTATCTGCAGGAGGGTGGATTTCCCGAGGTTCAGAGCATTTCAGATGAATACCGTGTGCGGATTCTTCAAGACTACCTGAATGTGGTTATCCTGCGTGATCTGGTCGAACGGCATCAGGTATCCAACATCGTTCCCCTGCGGTACATGATTCGTCGAATGCTGAACAGCACCGCTTCGCTTCTAAGTGTAAACAAAATGTATAATGAAATGAAATCACAGGGAATTCGTTGCGGAAAAAATACGCTGCATGAATATCTGGAATATCTTTCGGATGCGTATCTGTTTTTTCAGGTTCGTATGCATGCCCACTCAGAACGCGCACGGGCGGTCAATCCGAAAAAGACATACGCCATCGACACTGGACTGGTTCGCGCCTGTTCTCACAGGACATCCCCTGAGTGGGGGCATCTTCTTGAAAATTTCGTTTTCCTGGAGTTAAGGCGGAAGTACGATGGAATAGAATACTACAGAACCGCAAAGGGACACGAGGTGGATTTCCTGGTCACCATACCGCATGGTGAACCGCTGTTGATCCAGGTCGCTGCTGAATTCAATGAGCCGTCAACCCGAAAACGGGAGTTGCAGGCCATTACGGAAGCCATGGCGGAACTCAAGATAAAAAAATCATTGATTATTACCATGAGCCGGGAAGAGCAGCTTGAAACCAACGTTGGCCAAATTGACGTATGCCCGGCATGGCTTTGGGCGGTATCAGAACAGAGAACCTGCTGAATGGCCATTCACCCCACGCATCAGAGGTTGAGTCGAAAGAGGGTGAAGGGGCGAAGTTCTTAGTGACTATATACCCACCGTATTTGAGCCACGGACCCTAAAAGATGGAACTTGAAGCATTGACCGGCAGTGTCAGGGCTGCCATCTTTGAGATGGACAGGGTTTGCAAAGCCACGGGATAAAAAATGGGTTGTTCGGCAATTTCATGCCCCCAAGAGCGGAAATAGAAGGATTCATGCTTTAGTAATGTTCTTATCCAGTTTTTAGTCCGTGTCAGTCTGTGTGTGTCTGTGGCTAATGAAAAGAATCCATGAGGCGGGGGTTGACAACAATGAAAATCCAAAGGTTGATAGTGGTTTCAGTGCTGGTTCAATTCATATTTTTGACTTCTGCCAGTGGAAGCGACACCAATCCCTCCAGGGCAGAGGAGGGCGTTCAGGTGGCTTCGCCTAATGAAGAAAGCGCAAAGGAGAGAGGCATGAAAGATAAAGGCAGGTTGACCGAGGATGAGGGCAAATACCTCCTGAATGTTGCAAGAAAGACAATCGATCGGGCGCTTTCCGGGAAAGAAGGGCCGGTAAAAGAGGACTCTGAAACATCTCCTCTTTTTGGCGAGCAGCGAGGCACCTTTGTAACCCTGACCACAGGGGGGAACCTGAGAGGCTGCATAGGCCATATCATCCCGCAGGAAACATTAATTGAGGGGATCAGGGTTAATGCAATCAATGCCGCATTCAAAGATCCCCGGTTCAGACCACTCACCACGAATGAGTGGAAAAGGGTAAGGATTGAGATCAGCATCCTGACCGAACCCAAGCCACTCTCCTATTCCGATGCTGACGATCTTTTGAAGAAACTCCGGCCCGGTATAGACGGGGTTATCATAAAAAAGGGATACCACCAGTCCACCTTCCTTCCTCAGGTCTGGGATCAGCTGCCAGGAAAGGAGGAATTCCTGAACCACCTCTGTCTCAAGGCGGGTCTGGATGAAGATGAATGGAAAAAGGGAAGGATCGAGGTTTCCACCTATCAGGCCCAGGCCTTTGAGGAGTAGCCTTGCCCTGAACCCTATATGCGCTGAGTTGTTTTGTAAGATTCACAGCTTACATTTATGCCGCACGGAGTTGTTTTGTAAGATGAACGTCCAACATCGAACATCGAACGTCCAACATCGAATAAAAAAACCAATGTCGAACTCTGAACGACCAGATCTTTTTCTTTTCAGCCGTTTTGATACTCGCAACGAAAGTCTTAATTAATTCGTCTGTTTCCTGTAGAATATCATTTAGTAATTCAGGTTTTCTAAACTCTATTTTTTCATTTTTTCCCATTCAAAATTCGATGTCGGAGTCTTCGCTTACCTGGACGTTCGATGTTCATCTTTTTCAGTTTCTTCTGGCCAAAAAATAACTTGGCGCTAATGGCCATGACCGCCTTCCTCTTATGGAGTCTTTGACCGATGAACCTGAAGCGATTGATAATTTGGAGTATCATCGGCACGGGCATATCATCTGTTACGACCCAGCTGCTCACCATCAGAGAATTTCTGACCCAGTTCAATGGAAATGAAATTATTATTTCCTTGGTGATCTCCTGCTGGCTGCTTATGACAGGTATTGGCGCCCTGACGGCAAAATTTGTCAAAGGGGGAGGCCTGAAGGTCTATGCCCCGCTGATTTTCATCATAGCCATCTGGCCGCTCCTTCAGATTATCGGGATCAGAGGGTTCAGGGAATTCTTCTTTATCCACGGGGTTTCCCCGGGTTTTTATCCCATACTCTTCTATATCCTGATTACCATAACCCCCTACTGTCTCCTTACCGGATTTGTCCTCCCCTATTCACAAAACGTCCTGAATATCAACCATTATCCCTTTGAAAGCGGGGACCTCTATATTACGGACAGTATAGGCGATATAGCTGGGGGAGCTATTTTCAGCTTTATCCTTGTTTACCTGTTCAAGCCCTTCCCCATTATAGCCATCACCTCTTCCCTATTGATATTAGTGGCCTTCCTGCTCCTGGTTAAGCAAAGGCAGTACGTTCTCTTGGCCGGCGCCCTTATAGTCTGTTCAGGTTTTTACCTCTTTTCAACCAATAGCCGTTTTGAAACGTTTACCCTCTCCGGACAGTACGGCAATATTGTTCATTATCTTGAGTCTCCATACGGAAGGATCGTGATAACAAAGGAAGGACCCCAACATACCTTCTGGGAATCGGGTCTCCCTCTCTATTCCGATTCAAATATCATCAACAGCGAGGAGAAGGTGCATTACCCTTTATCCCAGTTAGACCGGGTAGAGACCCTGATGCTGGTTTCAGGGGGTTTGGGTGAAACGCTGAAGGAGATATCAAAGTACCGGCCCGCACATGTTGACTACTTAGAGCTTGATCCCCGTTTGACCGATGCAGCGCAAGATCTCGGAGTCATCAAAAAGGCCCCTTTTCTTGAAATAATCAACACCGATGCAAGACGTTATATAAGGACAGCGACAAAGATGTATGACGCCATACTGATCGACCTTCCCGATCCGAGCACCTTTCAGATAAACCGCTTCTTCACCGAAGAATTCTTTTCTCTTGCAAAAGGTATTCTCAAGAAGGGAGGTATTCTTTCCTTAAATCTCCAATACTCTCCCAACTATATAAGCGATATCGGAAAAAAGAAGCTCTCCACTGTCTATAACACTGCACGAATGCATTTTAAAAACGTCCTTGCTCTTCCTGGTGCACGGGCCTATTTTCTCCTGAGTGACAGGGAATTGCACTCCGATATCCCATCACTCCTAAAGGCGAAAAAGATCCCTACCTCTTATATTGAAGGGTTTTTCCATGGCAATGTGACAGAGGACAGGATTAAGCAACTCCGGGAGAGATTAGACAAGAATGAACTGATAAATACCGATTTCGAGCCAAGACTCATAAATATCGTATTCCAGGAATGGTTTATAAAATATGGAACCCATCCCGGTTATTTTATTGCGATCCTGTTGGGTCTTACCCTGATCTATCTTTTCTTCATGAGAAGGGAAGAGTATATCCTCTTTTCAACGGGATTTGCGACTATGGGGGTGGAAATGCTCATTATTTTTGCCTTTCAGGTCATTTACGGTTACGTCTATCTCGAAATCGGGGCAATTATTACCGCATTCCTTTTAGGGCTCCTCCCGGGTGCCATAGCAGGCAAGCGATGGCGTGTCAAAATGGGAATGAAAATAGCACTTTCAGAAATTGCCGTTTTGTCATTGCTGTTTATCTTCTTTTTATGGATTTCATATTTCAAGAGCGCCCTTCATCCGCTATATTTCCTCTCATTCTGCTTTCTCTTTTCATTTTTATGCGGGTTCCAGTTTCCTGTTGCTGCAGAAATTATAGGGGAGGAAAAAAGTCCTGCGGCCGGTTGCCTTGCCGCGGACCTTTGCGGCGCTGCCGTGGGCACATTGGCTACAGGAACGATTTTGATCCCTCTGTGGGGAATCAGGTTTGCGGTAGTTTTCTTGATCCTTGTGAAGATTTCGAGTATTGTGCTTTTCATGTTTGGCAGGAGAATCAACTCATTAGAAAAAGTCAAATAGTTGAGTGATTGAGTCGTCGAGTTGGCAAACACTCCCCTGGGGAGTAGGACGTCAATCAAGCCAGGAACCTAAAATTCAGGTAAACAATATGAATTCAGATAATAACAACTCAACAACTCAATCCCGCCTCAGGCGGGACTCTGCCCTGATTACCCGAAAGGAATTCCTCAAATCCGCCGCCATAGGCGCGTCGGCCTTTCTGTGCGCAGGAGCAGGCTACGGGTTCTTGGGAAAAAAGAACAGCAGGCTCGAGAGCGTGAAAGGGCACATATTCAAAGGTGGTGCCCCGAAAAAACCGTGGAAATGGTCTATCGAGGGCTTTTACTACACGACCAATGGAAAGGTTGTGCGTTGTGGTGTATGCCCGAACCGCTGTGTCCTCAATCCGGGTGACAGGAGTATATGCAGGTCAAAGGTAAATATCGGGGGGAAGCTATACTCTCTTGCCTACGGGGACCCCTGCGCTGTTCATGTGGATCCCATTGAAAAAAAGCCCCTCTTTCACTTTTATCCCCGGTCATTAATATTTTCTATTGCCACTACCGGCTGCAATTTCAGATGTCTCAACTGCCAGAACTGGGAGATTTCCCAGAAAAAGCCGGAAGAGGTGGAACATCTTGAGCTGTTTCCGGAAGGGGTGGTGAGGGAAGCCAAAAAAAGAAAAATCCCTTCCATAGCCTATACCTATTCTGAGCCTATTACTTTCTACGAATATATGTGCGATACGGCCAGGCTGGCGAGAGAGGCGAAACTCAAGAACGTATTGGTCTCGAACGGCTATATAAACCGAAAGCCCCTTCTTCGTCTGTGCAAATACTTAGATGGTGCAAACGTCAATCTGAAATCGTTTGACAACAATATCTACCGATCCCTCAACGGAGGCACACTTCAGCCTGTCCTGAATACGTTCAAGACCCTTCACAGGGAGGGGGTGTGGTTTGAGATGACTACTCTTGTGGTGCCGACCTATGTGGACAAACCGGAGATGATCAAACGTATGTGCGGATGGATATTGAAGGAGTTGGGGCCTGACTATCCGCTTCACTTTTTGAGGTTTTTCCCACAGTACAAGCTGACAAGGCTTCCGGCAACTCCGATCGCTACACTTGAAAGGCTGAGAGAGATAGCCCTTGAGGAGGGCGTCCGGTACGTCTATTTGGGGAATGTGGCCGGGCATAAGGGTACTCAGACTTATTGCCACAATTGTAAGAAAGTCGTGGTTAAACGGAACGGGTACCTGATAGAAGAGCTCAATATCAAGGATTCCCGGTGCAGTTTTTGCGGGACGCGGATTCCGGGGAGAT
>JACKQG010002869.1_pt3 | contig 13628 bp, 13 predicted proteins | sample 8237621 | NCBI WGS metagenome assembly JACKQG01 (sample SAMN15677084, study PRJNA649215) | marine metagenome | biome: marine; feature: Black Sea; material: saline water; isolation source: suspended particulate matter (SPM) from the Black Sea western gyre | collected 2013-06-09/2013-06-10 | depth...
ATCTGGAGTTTGATTTAAAGATGAATGATGATTACGATCTTTCCAGGACAAATGTAGGCGGATTTCTTGAAAATCCGGAAGATAATGTATTTAGAATAGAAAAAGGATATTTTAGTCAGCTTCAGGAAAAACCCTGGTATAAGAAACATCCTTTTTCTGAATTCTTCAATAAATTATTTTCAAATAAATACTTTACATTTGTCTACCTATTTATACTGGGAATAATTATTATAGAAATTTTAAGGATAACTGTTCTAACCAAAAGAAGAAAAAAAATTATCGGGCTTGCGATTTCATATACATCGCTGATTCTGGTTGAAATTTGCATTTATTTTGTTTTAAAATTTTTGGTTCGCTAAAAGAGTATTTTTGAGTTTGGGAGATTTAATGATAAAAATTGCCTTAATTGGAGCTGATGGCCAGCTTGGAACTGATATAGCCAGCTATTTTAAAGGGAAGGGAATAGAATTAATAGGACTGATTGGTCTGAAGGATATTGATGTTTGTGATTACATAATGAGTAACAACATCTTGAAGAGAATTAATCCAGACCTGGTTATAAACACCGCTGCTTTCCACGATGTGGACCTGTGTGAAGATGAAGCCCTATCTGCTTTTAAAGTAAATGTGATGGGAGTTAAGAATCTGGCAATAATATGCAGGGAAATAAATATTCCTCTTATGCATTTCAGTACTGATTATATCTTTGATGGAAAGAAGAAAAAACCCTATGTGGAAGATGACTGCGCCAGGCCGCTCAGCCTGTACGGTATATCCAAGCTGGCAGGAGAACAGGTGATACAATATATGCTTGAGAAATATTATATTGTAAGGCTTAGCGGGCTCTATGGACATGCAGATTGTGCGGGCAAAAGAGGCGGAAATTTTGTGGAACTGATGATAAAGCTGGCAAAGAAAGAAAAAGTAATAAAGGTGGTAAGTGATCAGATACTTACTCCTACCAGCACCAGGGATGTAGCAGAGAAGCTTTATGAACTGATACAGACCGGAAATTACGGTATCTATCATATGACTAATACCGGGGACTGCTCCTGGTATGAATTTGCCTGTGAAATATTTAAACTTATGAAATTATCTACTGGTGTATTACCTATAACTACTGAAGAATTTGAAGCGAAAGCCAGAAGGCCAAAATATTCAGTTCTGGATAATGTAAATTTAAGGAAAATCGGACTGGCTGATTTAAGAAACTGGAAAGAGGCATTAAAAGATTATATTAGAAGCAGAAATAGGTAAAGATATTTGAGAAAAAGTTGAACTAAAGAAAAAACTTCTTATACCACAGACTTAAATTTATTAGAGCCCATAGAATATGATTATGGTTATGTTTTAATTCCAGGTGTTCTTCTATAAGTTCATTGTTTGGAAGTTATAACCATGAAGAAAAATAGAGGAAAAATTTTTTCTACTATAATATTATTTATTGTAATTATTATGCCTGTAATTACTGCTAATTCCTGTAGTTCTTCTATAGAATCAGAAAAACAATTAGAAGAAGAGGAATCACAATATCCCACATCAAATAATTACCAGGGTCTTAGGACAGAAACAAAGAACATAAGTTTAAAGGAATTGGTTGATAACTACCCCAGGATAGTTTGTCTTGGAGATTCTGTTACCTTTGGATGGAATGTAGATTATAAGGATTCTTATCCCAGTATTTTGGAAGAACTATTAAAAGAGGATTACTCGAATGTAAAAGTTATTAACAGTGGTGTTGGCGGAGACACAGTAATAGATGCCTGCAAACGATTAGAAAGTGATGTTATTAGTTTTAAACCTCATTTAACTATAATTAATCTTGGACTAAATGACGGCTGGATCCAGGAAATTGTTAAAAATGGAAACAGCGATGAGGCTGAGGAGCCTATAGATAATGAAGATAAAGATATAAGCTTAAATACCAATGTTGATCTTGGAACTTTTAAGAAATATTATTGCGATACCATAAAGATAATAGAGTTAGTAGATATTAAAATCATTTTGATGGGAATAAATCCGGTTCTCATTGACCCTTCTCTTATAAATAATAATATCACAGGAGGGCAGATAGAGATTTATAAAATGTATAATGAACAAATTAGGAAAATAGGATTAGATAATGATCTGGTATATCTGGATTTATGGGATATCTTTAATAAAAATAATAAAATTAATGATTATTTGCAGAGTGATGGTATTCATCCTAATGAGAATGGGTTAGAACTAATAGCAAATAGTGTATACGGTTCTTAAAAACATGTGATTTTTAATAAATAGCTAAAGTTAATTTTAAAAGGAAATGTAATTTTTTTTATAAGTAAAAACTAATTATAAAAATTTTTATGGTGATTATATTAATTTTGAATTAAAATCTATAATATTTAGAATATAAAGTAATACAAAAGATAAAAATGCTATGAGGGTTAGATCATTTTTTATCCATTCTGATTTATTATCTACATACAAAGATTAATAAAATTAGTTCTATTATAATGTTCTATAACAACAGTAAAATTATTAGATTTTTGTTTATATTTTTAAAAAAAACCTTTATATTATTAAAAACATTAATGCTTATATTATTAGTATGACAACTACTAATTATAAACCGACATACAAGAATAAAATACCATACTATATTAGAGTTTTTAGACCCAGTCAATGGTTTAAGAATATATTTATGTTATTTGGGAGCTTTTCTGCCTACATTTTTTTTAATGCTTCCATTACCTATGAAAACATCAAATTAATATTAATAGCCCTTCTTTGCACATGCCTAGCTTCCTCAGCCAATTACGGAATAAATGAATTAATAGATTCTGAATTTGACAAGCATCATCCAGTTAAGAAAAAACGTCCTATCCCGTCAGGTAAAATTTCAAAGAAAAAAGTTTTCGCGGGGTCACTTTTATTAGGTGTAATAACAGCAGTAATAAGTTTTTTCTTTCTACCGATAGAAGCATTCTTTGCAATTTTAAGTTTGATGGTGATGGGATTTTTATATAATGTCAGACCATTCAGGACAAAAGAATTAACTTACATTGATGTTATTTCTGAATCAATTAATAACCCAATTAGATTCGTTATTGGTTGGTATGCTATGCAAATGATATTTTTTCCACCTGTAAGTTTTATTATATCATTTTGGGCGTTTGGTGCCTTCCTGATGGCATGTAAAAGACTGGCGGAATATAGATTTATAAATGATCCTCAAAAAGCAGCAAAATACAGAAAGTCATTTAAATATTATACAGAGGAAAATCTGATTGTATCTATTATAGGATATATATCACTGGTATCCTTTTCTCTAGCAATTATATGCATCAAATACTCTATCAGTGTAATCTTAGCAGCACCTGTATTTATAACTTCGTTTATCTGGTATTTTAAATTAACATTAAAAAAGGATAGTCCAGCAAAAGAACCTGAAAAATTACTAAAACAAAAAGAATTTTATTTTTTTACTATATTAACCATGATAGTGATGATTTTAGCAAAAATATTAAATCCATACCTTGAATTTTTATTAAAAATATGGAGTTAGTAGCAATATTTGACTTTGATGGAACATTGATAAAAAGAGATTCAATGGTCTTATTTTTCCTAAGATATTTCAATTTCTCCTGGAAAAATATTCTTAACCTTTTCCAATTAGCCCTGGTAACAATAAAATTTTTCCTAAAAATTTACTCCCAAAAGAAGTATAAAGAAAAATTCCTTAATCTGGTTATAGATTCATCAAAGATAAAAGATCCAGACAAAATTACTGATGATTTTTCAGAATGTCTACTAAAATTAATTTTTAAAGATGCCAGAAAAAGGATTATAAAATTAAAGGATAAAGGATATAAACTTGTACTTCTAAGTGCTTCACCTGATTTTTACCTGAAAAAAATAAAAGACAAATTAGGATTTTCAAAATTAATCTGTACAAAAACCAATTTCAAAAATGGAAAAATCACTATTTGCGGTGAAAACTGTTATGGTGAAAATAAAATCAAAATGCTTTTGGATGAATATAAAAAAGAAGATGTCAATTGGGAGGAATCATATTGTTTTGCGGACAATAAATCTGATAGACGCTTGTTAGGCCTTTTCGGTAATGCATATATTGTGAATAATAAAAGATTCAGAAAAAATAATTCGAATTTTAAACTTTTGACCTGGAAGTAGTATTATTTTAATCTTTCTTAACCTATTTCATTAACCCTTTGAATTTATCTACTGTCAAATCTACGTCTCTTAAAATACTTATTAATGTTTTAGGATGCAAAATCTTCCCAGCATGATAAGGTATAGTAGCTCTCTCACCACTTTTATTTCTATTTATTTTATAACATTAAAAAGTTTTTTATAAAAAGTGATAATTTTTATTTAATGAATTCGGATTTAACTTTTATTACAAATGAAGCAGGCCAAACCTTAAAAGAAAGATTTAAAGTATTAATTAAAGACTCCGAATTCTCTGACTGCCTAGTAGGTTATTTTTATTCAAGCGGCTTCCATGCTCTTTACAAATCCCTGGTAAAAACCGAGAAAATAAGAATACTTATTGGAATTAGCACCAGCAAAAAGGTATTTGATTTGATTGATTCTCCAGCAGATTCGTTTTTACAATCAGTAAATCCATCTTCAACACCATTAATTGCAGATAAGACATTTTTATCATCTTTCTCATCAGCTTCAGGAAGACAACTTCAGCTTCAGCTTTCTAATTCCGAAGTAAAAGAAGAATTTGAAAATATAACCATAAGTGAATTTGAGAAATCAGAAGACAGGAAAGAAACTGAAGAAGAGGTCACCAAATTTATATATTTATGGGATTCTGCATTGAAATCCTGTGAAGCTTTTCCTTCTTTTATGGCACCTGCTCCACCAGTCGCTTCGTCAAAATATTCAAATCCGACAGGATTAATCTGTCTCCATCCCGGTTTATTAAATATATCCATAATTTCTTAATAATATGCTGGAAAATTCATGGTGGAACGATTTCTCTATATTAATATCCGAATAGCCCATGCTCACACCATCATTAGTCACATAGACAACATTTGCTGAATTTGTCCCTTATATTTATGTATTTACATATATAGTCAAATATACTAAAGTAAAATTCATGTTTACAGATACTGCCACTATTAGCAAAGCCGTCTTACAATACAGGATCAGGAAGCCTCAGTACAGCCCCTATTACAAGTGCATCGAGGACATATCAATACCTTAAATGAATAGCAAAGTAACATAATATATTCAATATTTGCATAAATAATCTAAATAATTACAATAATAATTAGTAATAAAAATAAATAATTTGAAAATGAGCACAAATCTCAAAAAGAGCAAGTTAAAAAATAAATCAAGCATTACAAAAAAAATAAAGGAAACATTCCAAAATAAATCAAACATTGTAATATTTATAATCCTTCTCATTACTATTTTATATGCCATAATAACTAGATTCCTCAACTTGGGTAGGCTTGCATATTGGGGAGATGACGGAATGACATATATAAGCACAATTTCAGTGCTGGAGCACGGTTACCCTCTTCTCCCTTCAGGAAATATAATGTTTCACAACATTGCTTCTGCATACTTCAAATCAATACCTATATTGTTATTTGGAGACAATGAATTTGCACATAGATTCCTAAGTGCACTGTCAGGAGTCCTTCTCATACCACTTATATTCATATTTATAAAGGAACTAACAAATAAATACATTGCTGCAGTTACTTCTATTATTCTAGCTATAAATTCATGGCAGATAGAATTTGCCAGAGAGGCAAGGTACTATTCAGAATTTCAATTTTTCTATATATTAACTGTTTACTTTTTTTATAAAGGATTTTTTCAGGATAAAAAAGTCTATAAAATACTAGCGGTAATATTCATATTTATAACCACCCAAATCGTAACTATAGGAATGACTCTAATCTTTTTATTTATCCCGCTTCTTATTTATAAAGGTTTTAAAAAATTCTTTAAAAGGGATATAGTTATATCACTGATTATCTCAAGTGCGATTGTACTGGGAGAAATAATACACAGGGAACTATTTTGGAAAGCTGGTCTAAGTTTTTATACACCTGGTATAAGTACAGATATTGCCAGTCCTGTCCTCAGGGCTCTTTCAAAATATTTCTCAAACTACACACCATTTTTTTACAAAATTTTTTCTATTATCTATCCTCAAACATATTATATTTTCATATATGGTAGCCTTTTTATATTAATATACATATTTTTCAAACCCCTCAGGAATCCTGATGAATACTATATAAATATTTATAGCAGCAAGAAAATTGATTTTAAATTTCCTTTCAATTTATTTTTTCTTTATTTTATATTTTTTTCTAATGGTGTTTTTTATGGATTCGGAAACATGGTTAACCAGCAAAGATACATGTACCATTTACACCCTGTATTCATAGCAATATTTTTATATATATGTTTTGAGGTATCAAGAATATTTATCCATTACACTCACCTGGTAACCTCAAAAATAAAGGCCAGAAATTTTAATAAAATAAAAAAGTATGACAGATACTATGTATTTGCTATCCTGCCAATTTTTATAATACTTACAGTCTCGCTTATAAATTATATTAATCCAATACAAAACTTTAAAATCACTCAAAGGGAAAATGGAGACCCTGTAAACAGCCTTTTTGCTCCAAGCAATACATATAGTTCCCATTACGACCCCAAAACACCAGGTGAATATGTTAACCTACAAAAAAATGAGGGAGATATTATTATAGCTAATGACGTTCTGAATCACTACCCCTATATAAAACAAATAGATTACTGGCTATGGAGCGGCAATCTTATTTCATGGCAGCCATATGATTTAAAAGATGGTATCTATTATGATGAATTTTTCGGTGTGCCTTTAATAAGGGATATATCAGATTTTTTCAAGGTATTGAATGAAAACTCCAATAAGAATGTATGGGTAATAACCTCTGACTCCATAAGAAAGCCTGCTCATATTGAACCTCTAATTTATAATTTCCTTGAAGAAAACAACCAATATAAAATGATAACTGGAAAAGACAATATCAGCTCAGCTTATCTATTTCCTGCGATGGAAAATGGTAGTAGAAATTACTTAATGTATTCTAATGTAGAACCAACATCAGAAGAGATAATAAAAGTTAATCTTGATGATGGTAAATATATCTTTTCATTTAATGAACCAAGTAATTCTAAATATTTAAATTATGGATGGTCTGGAATGGATGAAATTGGAACATGGACTAACCAAAAAGAGTCTTTACTCTTCTTAAGCTTTAAAGATCATACAAATTACAATCTTGATATAAACATAATGCCATTATACACTCCTGAAATAGACCAGACAGTAGAAATTTTTTTTAATGGTAATAATATAGAAAAATTTACTTTAGATAACCCCGGGTTAAAAAAATATACTATTACTATCCGCAAAGAATTATTAAAAGAAGAATACAATGTCTTAAAATTTAAATTCAAATATCTATTAAGTCCCAGACAACTTGGTATAAGTAGTCAAGACAGTAGAAATTTAGCAGTTTATTTTAATAAGATAGATTTTTATAAATAAAAATATAAAAAATATCCAAAATTTCACCCACAACACCTTATACGCTAGATCTTAAGCTTACTAAAATAAAACTTTTAACACATTATCTTAGATAATATCTAAAATCTGAAAAATATAAAAATTTCATTATTGCTAAAAAATTTTTTTGTGTATAATTAGTTAATAATTTTATTACCATTACAGAATAATTTAAAAGCTTTTTAAAACATTGACATGTATATACTTATTACTGGTGGAGCTGGATTTATAGGCTCCCATCTCTGTGAAAAATTAATAGATCTGAATCACAAAATAATCTGTATAGATAATTTTAATAATTACTACAACCCAAAAATAAAGGAAAATAACCTAAAAAATATTATAGATAATAAAAATTTCAACTTATATAGGTTAGACATATTAAATAAGGAAAAAATAAATAAGATATTCTCAGCTCAAAAGATAAACATAATAATTCATCTGGCTGCAAGAGCAGGTGTAAGACCCTCTTTAAGCAATGCTTTACTCTATGAAGCAGTAAATGTTCAAGGAACCATTAATCTTTTAGAAGCCTGCAAAGATTATGGCATAAAAAAATTCATTTTCGCTTCCTCGTCTTCAGTATATGGTGATAACAAAAAAGTTCCATTTTCAGAAGATGATAATGTAGATAATCCAGTATCTCCTTATGCTGCAACCAAAAAATCAGGCGAGCTTATTTGTTACACCTACCATCATCTATACGATATCTCTATTCTTTGCTTTAGGTTATTCACTGTTTATGGCCCACGCCAGAGACCGGAAATGGCTATACACAGATTCACCAGGCAAATATTGAACGGGGAGGATATGGAAATCTACGGCGACGGGTCTTCTTCACGGGATTATACTTATATTGACGATGTGATATCCGGCGTTATAAGCAGCCTGGACAGGATAAAAGGTTTTGAGATTATTAATCTGGGAAATTCAAAGACGGTTAAATTAATGGATCTGATAAGATTAATTGAAATCACTACAGGAGAGAAAGGACATTTGAAATTTACTGTCAGTCAGCCGGGTGATGTCTTTGTGACCTACGCCGATATTAGAAAAGCAAGAAAAATGTTAAAATATCTTCCTAAGACCAATATCAAGGATGGTTTAACTAAATTTGTAGAGTGGTATAAAGAAAAAAGAGAAGAAGGCTTATTTAATGAATAATGTTTTAAAAAAGACTAAATCTGGTGTAGATCTGTCTATTGTTATTCCCATCTATAACGAAAAAGAAAGTATTGGGGGACTTTATGAGAAACTGAATAAAGCTCTTTCCAGGATGAACTTAAAGTATGAAGTGTTACTTATAGATGATGGAAGCGTAGATGGCACTTTTAACGAACTTTTAAAAGTGCACCGTAAAAATAAATTGTTTAAAATTATCAGGTTCAGGAAAAATTTTGGACAGACGTCAGCTATAAGCGCCGGATTTAGTTACGCAGAGGGTGAAGTAGTGATTACCCTTGATGCAGATCTGCAAAACGATCCCCAGGATATTCCCGTTTTACTGGAGAAGCTAAATGAAGGTTATGATATTGTAAGCGGCTGGCGCAAGAACAGAAAGGATAAGGCTGTGACCAGAAGATTTCCTTCAATTATAGCAAATAAAATAATATCAAAACTCACCGGAGTCCATCTTCATGATTATGGGTGCACTTTAAAAGTTTACAAAAAAGAAGTGGTAAAAAATATTAACCTGTATGGCGAAATGCACCGGTATATTCCTGCTATAGCCAGCTGGATGGGGGTAAAAGTAGCAGAAGTTCCTGTTATGCACCACAGCAGGAGGTATGGAAAATCAAAATATGGGGTTTCAAGAACAATAAAGGTCATCCTTGATATAATTACACTAAAATTTCTTTTAAGCTATTCTCAAAGTCCAATACAGATATTTGGGCTGGTTGGTTTATTCTCGGGACTGGTTGGATTTATTATGACTTCTTATTTAATTATAATGAGACTATTTTTCAATCAACCCCTGGCTGATAGGCCTCTGTTTATCCTTTCTATATTTATGATTTTTATCGGGGTTCAACTTATTACTATAGGGCTACTGGCAGAAGTGCTTATACGTGTGTATCATGAAGTTCAGAATAGATCTACTTATGTAATTAAAGATATAATTTTATAGTAAATATAAGTATATAATGAAAAAGCTAAACCGTTTTTTTAACCTGGCCAGGATTTATAAAAACTACTGTTTAAAATTAACCAATTGTGATTATTATCCCATTAGAATCTGGATAGAGCTGTCAAGTAGATGTAATTTAAAATGCCGCTTTTGTGTGAATAAAAATCTTCCATCCAATCAGAAAGGGGATATGGATTTTAACCTATATAAAAAAATAATTGATGAGATTTCCGGGAAAGTTTATGATATAAACTTATTTCACAGAGGAGAGCCGCTTCTGAATAAGGATATGGTACCCATGATTACTTATGCCAGTGAAGGTGGAATTAAAACCAGGATCCATACCAATGCGACACTCCTGGATAAAGAGTTAAGCAGAAGTATAATATTAGCCGGGCTGGACCTAATCTCCTTCTCGTTTGATGGTTATACAAAGGAGATATATGAAAAGAACAGATCCGGCGCCAGCTTTGAGGAAAGTTTAACCAATATAATCAATTTTCTTAAAATAAAAAAGCAGTTGAAGTCAAAAAAACCATATACCATTATCCAGGTTATCCAATATGGGGAAAAGCTATCCACAAGTGAGATAATAAGGCAAAAAAAAGTTTTTTTAAAAAATTTTAAAAATCTTCCTCTAAATAAGTTAATTTCAAGAATTCCCCATAACTGGGGCGGTTTGCTTAAAATAAACGGGCTAATAAATAATAGAAAAAAAGAAAATAAGAAGGCAGTTTCCTGCACTTTCCCCTGGTATTCATTAACTATATTTTATGATGGAAGAGTATTTTTATGCCCGCAGGACTTTGAAGGTAAAATTTGCCTGGGAGATTTATATAAAAACAGGGTAAATGAAATTTTTAATGGTAAAATCATAAAAAGTATGAGGGAAACATTTAAGACTGGCGTAATTGAAAATAAAATTCCCTGCAGGGATTGTGACAGGATCGGAAGGAAGACTTTCATGAAGATTCCCAGGGAATATCTGGGATTTTTTTTGAGGGATCATTTAAGAAGTTAAAGGAAAATTTATATGAAAGCTCTGGTTACAGGAGGAACTGGCTTTACCGGAAGTCACCTGGTAAGAAGTTTAATTGAGGAAGGGATGAAAGTAAGGGTACTAGCAAGGCCGACCAGCAAAACTGATTTCTTAAAAGACCTTGATGCAGAAATTGTAATTGGAGATATCTCTGAAAGAGATGATGTAGACAGGGCAGTAAAGGGAATGGATAAGGTATTTAATATAGCAGCTGCATTTAGAGAGTCAAATCTGCCTGAAAAAACTTATTGGGCTATAAATTATAATGGAACAAAAAATATTTTAGAAGCGTGCCTGAAATATGATGTTTCGAGGTTGGTGCATTGCAGCACTATTGGAGTGGTCAGTTCTGTTACTACTGTACCTTCTGATGAAACAGCGCCATATAGCCCCGGGGATGTTTATCAACAATCTAAATGCGAAGCAGAAAAAGAGGTTTTGAGATTTGCCAGAGAAAAGAAACTGCCTGCCTCGGTAATCAGGCCCTGTGCTATTTATGGACCTGGCGATATGAGGCTGCTCAAAATGTTTAGAATGATAGCACAAAGGAAATTTTATGTTTTTGGCAGCGGAAAAGCTTTTTATCATATGGTATATATTAATGATTTGATTTCAGGTTTTATACTTGCTTCGGAGAAAGAGAAAGCAGTAGGAGAGGTGTTTATTGTTGGTGGAGATAGATATACTACTTTAAATGAATTGTTTCAGATTATTGCTGATGAATTTAAAGTTAATCCTCCGGGAATCCATTTTCCCTATAAACCAATTGAGGTTTTATCCGTCTTAGTAGAATATGCTTATAAACCTTTAAAGAAAGAGCCGCCTTTATATAAAAGAAGGGTGGCGTTTTTTAAGAAAGATAGGGCTTTTAATATTTCAAAAGCGAAAAGGATTTTAGGCTACAGACCAAAGGTTGATTTAAGGAAAGGTATACATTTAACTGCAAAATGGTATATAGACAATGGATATATTTAAGAAATATTTTTAATTGTTTTATAATTTATTCTATAGGGACCGGAAAGGGAGTTGATTAAAATAGAAAGATACGAAGATAAGATACAGAAGGAACTTTTTGCCAGAGATAAATCAAAAATTGCTAAATATATAAATTTGTTTGTAGGAAAGAAAGGTTTTTTAAATTTATTAAAATACGAAATAATAACTGTGCTGTTTCAGGATATGCGTGGAGCCCTGGGTATTTTTTTCAGAAATTTATTTTATCCCCTGCTGTTTAAAAAGGTAGGAAAAGGAGTTAGCTTTGGGAAATCGGTGACTATAAGGCATCCTCATAAAATATCTATTGAAGATGATGTAGTAATAGATGACTATTGTGTTCTGGATGCCAAAGGGTTAAACAATAATGGTATTTATATAAGCAAAAATGTTTTTGTTGGTAGAGGCAGTATATTAAGTTGTAAAAACGGGGATATAATATTGGAAAAAAATGTAAATATAGGATTTAATAGCGAGATATTTTCAGGAAGTAAAGTTGTCGTTGGTGAAAATACATTAATTGCTGCTTATGTTTATATTATTGGTGGAGGGCATGATTATTCCAGGGTAGATATTCCCATATCCGAGCAGGAAAAGCCTTCCCATGGTATAAAGATAGAGAAAAATTGCTGGATAGGCGCAGGCGCTGAAGTTTTTGATAATGTAACCATTGGAGAAGATACCATTATTGGAGCAGGAGCCGTAGTTTCTAAAGATATCCCGGCTTTCTCTATAGCCGCAGGAGTACCCGCCAGAGTTGCCAAATCCAGAAAATAGTTAGTTATTTAAAGGAAAAATGAGAAATAAAATAATCTGTTTCTACAGGAAAAATAAAAAAGCCATACTCTTGGTAGCAAGAGTTGTAATCAGTGTTTCCTTGATTGTTTTTTTAATTAAGACACAATTGAAAGATTTCCAGAGTATAATCAGGATTTTAAAATCTTCCGATAAAGTTTTGCTTCTGCTTTCACTTTCAACTCATGTTTTTGGTATCTGGATAACCGCTGTCAGGTGGAAGGCTCTGTTAAACACCCAGAAAGTAAGGTTGGGTACCGGTACCTTAACGGCTACTGTGCTTATAGGCTATTTTTTTAATAATTTTTTACCTACCACTATTGGAGGAGATGTATTTAGAACATATGATTCTTCAAAAAAAGCTAATATTTCTCTGAGTACATCTGCTTCAGTAATCCTGGTAGAAAGATTTTCCGGAATAGTAAGTGCAGTAACTTATGCTGTCGTGGCTTTATTTTTAGGGTTTACCACTATTGGTAACCAATCAGTAATAATTCCTATTGTTATATTTTTTGTGATAACTATAATTCTGGCTTTTTTTATTATTAACCCTTCTGTATTAAGATTGGGAAAGCTTTTTAGCAGATTTAAATATTTGCATAAATTAAAAGAAAGACTATACAATATCTACAAGACTCTTATGAGCTTTAAAAAATACAAAATGGCACTGATAAAGGTGTTGATATTCAGTTTTCTTCTCCAATTTGCAGTTATATTGAATTATTTTCTGGCAGCCAGGGCTCTGGGAATTAATTTGACTTTAACTGCATTTATATTTATCGTACCGGTGGTGGCTACTATAGCTATGATTCCCATCTCTATTGGCGGTATCGGGCTAAGGGAAAATTCTCTGGTATTTATTCTGGTAGCCATGGGGACAGCAAATGAAAAAGCTGCCTTATGTTCACTCCTGATATTCTTTATGTTAGTTCTGGTAGGAATAGCAGGAGGAATTGTGTATATTGTAAGACTGTATTTTGAAGGCAGGTTAAAAAAAACAGCACCGGATAATCATTAAAAATTTAAAATATCTAATATATTATGAAAGAAATCCTTAAAATAGTTAT
>JACKQG010005646.1_pt1 | contig 13627 bp, 10 predicted proteins | sample 8237621 | NCBI WGS metagenome assembly JACKQG01 (sample SAMN15677084, study PRJNA649215) | marine metagenome | biome: marine; feature: Black Sea; material: saline water; isolation source: suspended particulate matter (SPM) from the Black Sea western gyre | collected 2013-06-09/2013-06-10 | depth...
TTCAACAGCCACACCAGCAGTGCGATCCCGCCGAAGATCGCCGCCAGTGCGATGGAATAGCCTCGGGCCAGGTAGGACAGGTCAAAGACGAACCACTGCAATGTCAGTAAAGCGGCAAATGCGATTCTCAGCAAGCGGTCGGTAATAAGCGTCCAGGTTAAATATGTCACAGAAAGGCAATATAAAGTACCGAAAAAGATCGTATGGTACCGATAGAACGATTCGTGCCCGGCAAAGAGCACCCTGTCAAGATTGATCAAGATCGAATTGAGGATATGATTGTTGTTGGGATTTTTGTAGAGGGTAATCGCATCGTGAAAATGCTGTCCGAAATTCAGGATCGTATAGACTTCATCGTAAATAATGCCGGTATGAACCGCTTTGTAAACGCGAAGTCCGACAGAGGCCAACAGGACTACACCCATAATAATGAGAAAAGGTGAGAAACCCGCTTGCTTCTGGCGCAAAGATGCTTTTTTATGTTTTTTTGAAACTCGTTTCATCGTCCGAAAAAGAGTGTTCCTGTCTATTTCATAAAAAAAATAAATAACGCAACAATAGAAGAAAACTTTAATTTCGCAGTTTCAACATCTTATTTCCCTTCATCGCCATTCTCCTTGAATTTGATTCTTGTGTCAAGGTTCATGTGGGCTTAAATAATATACTGGAAATCCGAGATAAAAACGGTTAAATGGCACTGTAAAGTAGGCTGTTCAGATAGGTCCGGGTTCATGAAGTAGTTTTTAACTGGCTGTATAAGAAGAAGATATGAAGCTTTCTTATAAAAACAAGACCCTTGAGCATTCCGTGATAGGCGTAAATTTCGTGGCCATGGCCATGGTCATCGCGACCTTTGTGATGCTGTATGGTTTTGACCGTCCGGTGTTGCCGGCGGCATTGCTGCACAGCGTCCAGATCGTCATGGTGTTCGTCTTTTTAGCCGAAAAGATGACCCGTTTTTTTAACGCCGAAAGCAAGCTGGAGTTTCTCAAGGTCAACTGGTTCGAGATCCCGCTGATCGTTTTGCTGGCTGCGGTCTTTGTCGGCGCGGGCCGGTGGTTCGCGGTCGGCAGCCGTTCGGAGATAATCCTCCTGTCGGTTGCCGCTTACCTAGTGCTCCAGGCGATTTCCAAGGTCTGCCTGGGGATGGTCCTGATGGCTTCATCAGGGCGCAACCCCACGCGGGTATTGATCGTTTTGTTTGTGTTTTTGATCTGCGCCGGAGCCGGACTGATGATGCTCCCCAAGGCGCATACGCTCGAGTCCATGAGCGTCACCGATGCATTCTTTACCGCCACCAGCGCCACCTGTGTGACGGGGCTGATCGTGGCCGATACCGGGCGAGATTTTACCCAGATGGGGCAGGTCATTATTTTGACGCTGATCCAGCTGGGTGGTTTGGGGATCGTGATCTTTGGGGCGGTGCTGGCGCTGATGCTGGGGCAGGCCCTGAGCGTGAAGGAATCACTGGCGATGCAGGATATGCTGAACGCCCAGACGCTTCGCAGCATCAGTTTGATGATCGGATTTATTTTTCTTACCACACTGTTGATCGAAGGGGTCGGCGCGATGCTGCTTTATCCGATGTGGGATAATGTTCCGGGTGCTGTGGACGGGCCCCAGCGATGGTATTTCAGCATTTTCCATTCGGTCAGCGCATTTTGCAATGCGGGCTTCAGTTTGTTTGGAAAGAGCCTGATCGACTATAACGCCTCGGCTGGGGTCTATACGGTTCTGGCGCCGCTGATCATTTTAGGCGGGCTGGGGTTTGGCGTGCTGTATAACCTGACCCATGTCGCGGGCGATCGCATTAAACGTTTTTTCCAGCGAAGGCTTTCGCCGGAATCGGTGTTCAGCCTGGGCATGCCGCAACAGTTAACGCTGCAGACCAAGATCGTCCTGACCATGAGCGTGATCCTGATCGTTGTCGGGGCGGGGTTGTTGATGCTGTTCGAGCATTTCTCACCACAGGCAGACCATGACAGCCGATTCAAGATCGCGCTGTTCCAATCGATCACGGCGCGTACGGCGGGCTTTAATACCATCGAGATCAGGCAGATGGCTGAAGGCAGCAAGCTGGTATTGATCCTGCTGATGTTTATCGGTGGTTCGCCCGGCTCGACGGCCGGCGGTATCAAGACGGTGACACTGGCGATCGTGGTGATGGTTCTCTACGCGACACTGCGCAAACGCCGGGAGGTGGAGATGTTCAAGCGGTCCGTTTCGCTGATGGTGGTGGGTCGGGCGATCACGGTGCTGCTGCTGTTTGCGGTGATCCTGATCGTGAGCAGTTCACTGTTGGCGCTGACCGAACGGGCCCATTGCGGCCCCGGCGGGTGGTCGCTGCTGGATCTGGCATTCGAAGCGGGTTCTGCGTTGGGAACAGTCGGTCTGACGACGGGTGTGACGCCGACTTTGACAACGGCGGGCAAATGGATTATTATCATGACGATGCTGGTCGGGCGATTGGGGCCGATGACGCTGCTGGCTGGGTTGACGTTTAATCTCAGGCCGGCGGTTTATGACTATCCGTCCGAGCCGGTGATGGTCGGATAGGAAAAACCAAAGATCAAAGATTAAAAAGTAAAAATGCGGACGGCCCTGCGGGCCGGACTTCCTTAATTTTGATTTTTTCATTTTGGTATTTTATTTTAAACGGAGTGCTTATGAAACGGTTTGTGGTCATAGGACTGGGGCGTTTTGGAAAAAAGCTGGCGATCGCATTGTCGATGAGCGGTGCGGAAGTTATCGCGATCGACAAGGACCGAACCATCGTCGAAGACCTTCGCGACCAGGTCACGCATGCGGTGCGTCTGGACAGTACCGACGAGGATGCCATGAAGGCACAAGGGGTTGAGAAGGTTGACGTGGCGATCGTCGGGATGGGCGAACGCGGCCGGGCATTCGAATCGGCGATCCTGACGGTGGTGAATCTGAAAGCATTGGGGGTGCCGTTGATCTATGCCCGTGCGGCGGACCTGATCGCCGGACAGGTCTTCAGTGCGGTCGGGGCGACCGATGTGATCTATCCGGAGATCGAAACCGCTCAGCGCTGGGCGTATAAACTCATCGCCCCGCACATCGAAGAGAAGATCGACTTTGCTCCCGGCTACAGCCTGGCACGGGTCAAGGCGCCGGCCAGCTTCCACGAAAAGACCGTTATGGACCTGCAGCTTCGCCAGAAATATAACGTCAACCTGGTCGCCATCAAACGCGCCGACCACACCGCAGAGGACAAAGGCGACGGCATTGTCAACGTGCCGATGCCCAGTACCGTGATCTACGCCGATGACATCCTCATGGTCGCCGGTTCAGACCTGGACCTTGCCAAACTGCCGCGGGAGTGATTTAGTCATTAGTTCGTAGTTTTAAGTGAACCCCGGAGCGATTAAACAATAGTGACTACGAGTAGGGCGGACAAAATGCAGAAAGAGGCGTACCCGCGCGGGCTGAAAATCCGCGTGTCGGCGGTTCAAGCTGAACAAATACAGCCTGTTTACCAATCACTGCAAATCTGTTATAGTATGTTACGCTTCATTAAGCATTATTTCCGATTGTAATTTATAGGAGCATTATGTCAGCAGAACCCATTGTTGGAGTCCTCAAACGGATTAACGGAAATCAGTTTGCCGTCCGTCGGCCTGAACAGTCCTACCGGCCCGGGAAGATTGAAATCATGGTTAGCAATTCATTAACACGCCAATATCGCCTGGTCGAAGGTGCATCCGTAACCGGGACTGTCGAACGCGTCAAGGGTAAGCTGACACTGGCAGACATTGAGACTCTTGGCGGACTTAAACCCGAGGATTTTGCCAAACGGCCCGGATTTAAAGATTTAGTTGCTGTCGATCCGCATGAACGTTTTGACCTGGGTGCCTGCGGGACCAAGAGTATGCGTATTATCGACCTGATCGCCCCCATCGGCAAAGGGACACGGCAGTTGATTGTTTCGCCTCCCAAAGCCGGGAAAACGGTGCTCCTGGAGCAAATTGTCGGTGCCATTGAACACTGCGACCGGCAAACTCGCACCATCGTGCTGCTGATCGATGAACGCCCCGAAGAAGTCACCCTGTTTCGCCGAGCTGTCAGCCATGCAGAAGTCGTCGCCAGTACAATTGACAACAAAACTGAAGAACATGTGGAATTAACTCAGCTGATGTTGGCTCATGTGCAAATAGAACTGGAATGCGGACGGGATGTGGTGTTGGTCATCGATAGCCTGACCCGGGTAGCCAGAGCCTTTAACAGCCAGGGCCGTCGCGGCCAGGCCCGTGGACATACCATGAGTGGCGGACTCGAAGCGGGTGTACTGGAAATCCCGCGTCGATTGTTCGGGCTGGCACGCAACATTGAAAACGGCGGTTCACTGACCATCATCGCCACCTGCCTGATCAATACCGGTTCACGCATGGACCAACTCATCTTCGAGGAGTTCAAAGGAACCGGCAACAGCGAAGTGGTTCTGGATCGGTCATTGGCAGAGGCTCGCATTTTTCCTGCGATCGACATCCCCGCCAGCGGAACCCGTAAAGAAGCCAAGCTTTATACGGAAGAGCAGACCCGCGGGCTGGCGACACTGCGTAAGGTCCTTTCCAGCTATCAACAACGACAAGCGACCGAAGCAATGTTCAAACTACTGGAAAAGTACCCCGACAACAACCAGTTCCTGCAAAGCATGGCCGCCGGAGGGTAGTTCGTAGTTTTAAGTTTCGTGCTTAGGATTTCATTTTTTTTCTAAATTCCATTGAGCCAGTTTTCTGCCAGCTTTTGCAAATCAAGAATGTCAATCGTATCATCTTGGGGGTCACTAATGTCCGTCGCCGGATCCCAATTCGAATCGGGGGGACTGGTTAGCCACGAAGAAGACAAACGCTCAAAATCGAAGAGATTTACCCTGCAGTCGCCATTGAAATCTCCGACGATGACCGTATCGCAATCGACTTGGTTCATCAGCATCTCAGCCCGTGCTAACTGGTCAGCAAATAAGTACGTTTCAACGGAATCAAGCTGGGCCATTTTTGCAGGAATCGCCTGGTAGGTCTTCCTCATCGTATAAAGTCTTGTTGGTAATCTCAAATCCGAAGCCGTGTAAGGAAAGTTCGGATCAATGTAACTGGTTCGATACTGTTGAACGATTTCCAGGTACGTATAATTGTCCTCCTGCGTGGGCTCAACAATCGTGCCTTCCCCGTAATCATTCCAGGTGACGATCTGAATGATATCGGCATTACTTAGGATTCCCCTTCCCAGTGTCTCGGTGAAGGTGGCGGTGTTTTGGTCATCAATAATGCCGTACGAAAATCCCAATCCGGCTTCTTCATAAATATCATGAAATCGGGGAAAAGCGGCACCAATATAGTGCTGCCAGTTCGCATCAGCACGGTTATAGAAATCATCCAGACTCGCCGTCACGCCGCTGGTGCCGTCATCGGGATCGGGCCAGTCGAATTCACCTGCCTTGGGAGCATCGGCATACGGCAATGTAAAGAAAAGCGGCTGAGGGTTTAGGTTCTGAAATAACTGCTCCCATTCATTGTACGTAAAAAACTGCGGTCCAAAACAAAGCAAAACCGGCTTGTTATCGATCGTTAAATGTGACGGGTCGGCAAAATAATTGCTCCCAAGCCATTCCATCACAGTCTGACCGTGCGCAACCGCTTCCGTCCGGTTGCTGAAATGCCCGTTGTTCAGCATATGCTTGACCGTTTGATCTTCATAACACATCACATACTTCAGATCTGCCATCTTTATATAATCGATGAACAGGTCGGTGGCATCCCTGATAAAAGCATAATCCCAAAAGTCCTCGATTCCATACCAATCTGCAATGATTCCGTCCATGCCTGCAAATTTCATCTGAAGAGCCTGCGAAGCCAAGAGATGGGGATCGGACGAATCATAAGGACCCATTAAGGGATGGTAATGAGACGCAATACTGCCGGGAGGCGTGAAATAGTTCATGGTCCAATGCCATCCCCAGTATCCTGAGTAGGGCTGGGATTGATACCACGGCATGTAATGTGCCATCAGTAACGTTGAAGACCCTTGTGCCGGACAGGTGGAAAAAAACATCAAAGACACAAAGAATGCTAACCAAATTATGTGATTATCCCGCATTGGTTTAATTATACGGTATCGTCGCTTTTTTTACAATAAAAAGGGGCATTTTAGGATGAATTCACCGTGTGCGTGCCTTATACTGCCGTTTTATTGTTTTAATTAATCCGCGTTAAATGGCGTCTATAGTGTTGAACATGGAACATCAAAAAATATTTGTATCGGATCTGGATGGGACGCTTTTGCGTGGTAACATGACGCTGTCGGATTATTCCCGGCAGGCGTTAACGAAGTTGCTTCAAGCGGGGGTTCATTTTACGGTTGCCAGTGCGCGGGCGTGGGGTGAGATCGTGCCGGTGTTGGGGGATTTGCCCTTGACGCTGCCGGTGATCGCGATCAACGGGGCGTTTATTACCGACTACGCTACCGGAAAGCATCTGGTGATCAATCATCTTGAGAAGGATTTTGCGAGAGTGCTCTATCAGCACATTCTTGATTTTCAGTTACTGCCGTTTATTGTGACGCACAATGGCACGGAGGACTGTCTTTACTGGAAGGACTTGAAGAACGAACAGATGCAGTGGTATCATGATACGCTGCATGTGCACAAGGACAAACGCATCCGTCGGACCGAGGATTTAAAGCACGCTCTGGCCGAACAGGTGATCGCGTTTGCGGTGATGGGCCCGCCGGAACATGTCAAAGCGCTGTCGGCGCATCTGGCGGCGGCGTATCCGGGGCTGTTGGAGAATTTCCTGTTCGAAAATCCGTACAGTCCGGGCCACTGGTGGCTGACGATCCACGACCAGCGGGCGTGTAAGTCCAAGGCGATCCGGACACTGGTGGAGATGACCGGCCACAGCCTTGAAAACCTGACGGTTTTCGGCGACCATATCAATGATATCCAGATGCTGAAACTGGCCGCCTGCGGCGTTGCGGTGGCCAATGCTGAAGAAGAATTAAAACAACACGCCGACAAAATCATTAGCAGCAACGAAGAAGACGCCGTGGTGAAGTATATCGAATCGCAGATATCCGGATGAAATTATAGTGTGCGGTATTGGCGCAGGTTGTCGAGCAGGTTTTGCATATCGTCGGGGAGGGGGGCCTCGAATGCCATGCGTTCGCCGGTGGCGGGGTGATCGATCTGGAGTTTCCATGCATGCAGGGCACAGCGGTCCATCAGGGGTTCTTCGGGAGCGGCGTCTCTATCCTCGATCTGCCAGGGATAGACGACCTTTCCGCCGTACATGTCATCGGCAACGATCGGATGTTTGAGCCAGGACAGGTGCACACGGATCTGGTGGGTGCGGCCGGTCTTCAGGTCGAGCTGCAGGAGTGAATACCCGCGAAATGCCTCGAGGACGTCGTAAAAGGTGACCGATTCTTTGCCGATATCGTGACGGATGGCGTATTTCTCCCGTTTGGTCGGGTGGACGCCCAGCGGCTGATTGATCACATCGGCATCCAACTCCGGCGTACCGTGTGCGATGGCGATATAGGTTTTCTTGGTGGTGCGGTCGGCGAACTGGCGGGACAGTTTCCAGTGCGAGGTATCATCTTTGGCCACGACCAGGCACCCGGTTGTGTTGCGGTCCAGTCGATGGACGATGCCGGGACGAAGATCGTCGGGGCAGGTGGACAGATGCTGGAAATGATAGACCAGTCCGTTGACGAGTGTGCCGTGTTTATACCCGCGTGCAGGGTGGACGATCAGATTGGGCTGTTTATTGACCACGATAATATGCTCGTCCTCATACACCACGTTGATCGGGATGTCTTCCGGGATCAGCTCACGCAGTTCCCGCACGGGCAGGATCAGGTCGATCTGGTCGCCGGGCTGAAGCTTGTGGCTGGGTTTGGCCGGCCGGCCGTTGACGTTGACGCCCTGTTCCTTGATGAGTTGCTGGAGTTTGGTCCGGCTGAAACAGCTGAATCGTCCACCGAGGTACTTATCCAGCCGATTAAATTTGAGATTGTTCCCCACGCGAAAACGCACCTCCTGACCGGCCAGTTCATCGGCCTCGTCGGCGGTGAGCGACTTGTCTAAGTCGACGATGTCCGGCTCATCCGAGAGGGTCGTTTCAGTGACCTCGGTGTCGGGGGGGATAGGTTCTTTGGCTTCAGACATACGCGATTAGTTTTCAGCGTTTTCCGGCGCAGTTTCCGTATCTGTTGTTTCCGGCGCATCGACTGCTGGAGCAGGGCTGTCCTGGACAACCGGTGCGGCTTCGGCTTCCATCGGCGAGGCGAGGACTTCTTGGGCGGCCGAAACGAATGTAAACGACTCGCTATTGTCCGACAGGGTATCCAGCCGGAGTTGCGCCTGTTTGGGGAAAACGGTGACCGCAAAGCTTTCATCATTAACGATCTCGGTGTAGATGTCAGTGGCCTGCTGTGTCTGGCCCCGTTCTTCGGCGCAAAGCCCCAGCCCGAACTTCGCCATGGCTTTCATGGTCGGCATCACTGCCAAGTCTTCGGCTTTTTCGTAGGCTTCCTGAGCTTTCTGGGTTTGGGTGTCGACGAGTTCTGCGTTAACCACTTCTTTTTTCAAATGCAGTTCGGTTCGAATGGCCTGAGCGGCTTTAATATAGGCCATCGCTGCCAGATTCGGGTTGTCTGTCTGGTTGGTTATCTCCATTAACGCATCGGCATTAACCAGAATGGTATCCAGTTCGAGGTCGAGCATCGTGGGAGCGTTCTGGTAATCGCCAAGTGCTTTTCTGATGTCCATATTTAGCAGTTGGATTGATTGGGCGACCTGGCTTTGTTCAGCGATTGACTTTTCGCGACCCATTTTGCTAAACAATGGCCACGTGATCACGGCGATGAGGATCAGTGCGATGCCGATGATGGTATTGGCATTTTTCTTGATAAACTGCGGAAAATGAGTCAGCAAATCAGCCAGTTCATTCGTTTTTAATTCATGGCGGTGTTCAGAATCCATTTTTAACCTCTTTCTATAGTTGTTTTATTTTTTGCACAAACTCGTATTATTTCAAACTGCTTGTTGAGTCCGGCACCTTTCTCGGACGATAAAAGGGGTATTATAGAAAATTTGCCTTTGACATGCAATAATTGTTTGGCGATACTTAAGATTTACCCAAAAGAATGTAAACCGTTGGAAAAACAGGGATTTTCTCTATGAAAAAACACAGCCATTTAGTGTCCATTCGGCTTTATTTAGTGTTTCTCGCTCTTTTATGCGCAAAACACGGCATTGCGGCACTGGACGTCACGAAATATATTCCGATCGATGAAGTCCGGGCTGATATGGACGCATACTGTCTAACTGTTTTTTCGGGGATGGAGATCGAGCGGTTTGGGCTGAAGGTGGTGAGTGTGGTTCGGGGGGTTAAACCCGGTCAGGACATGATCGTGGTGATGGGGACGGATGAGCGGTTTCAGCACGCCGGAGTCGTTCACGGATGCAGCGGTTCGCCGGTCTTTATCGATGGCCGACTGGCGGGGGCCCTGGCGGCCGGTTGGGACGGTTCGCTGGACTCGCTGTATATGGTTCGCCCCATCGAGGACATGCTGCAGGCCGGAAGCATTGAGACAGTCGGGAATCGCCAACCTAAGCCGGCTTTTCGCTTCGATTTTTCCCAGCCGCTGAATTTGGCCGATATTTATCAGGAGTCAATGGATCAGCTCCAGACGATGCAGTCTGAACAAGGACCGCTGATCCCGCTGAGCAGTTCGTTACCGGTTGGCGCATGGGAATCCTTGCGGAAGCCGCTGCGTCAGATGGGGTTTGTTCCGGTCAACGCCCCGGCAGGGTTACCGACCGCTGCTGAAGCGACAGAGTTGGAACCCGGCGGCGTCCTGGCGATAGTTCTGTGCGGCGGAGACATTTCTCTGGCGGCAACCGGAACAGTGACCGAGATCGTTGGTGACCAGGTTTATGGTTTTGGCCACAGTTTCAAGGGGCAGGGGCCAACAAATCTGCCGATCGCCGCCGGCATTGTTCATGCCGTGGTAGCAAGCAGGAATAATTCATTTAAGTTTTCATCTCCGGGTCCTGTTTTGGGAACCTTGCAGTTTGACCAGTCTTCAGCAGTTCGCGGAACGATCGGGGTGACACCGAAAACGATCCCTTTGACGATCCGTGTCAATCGCGACAACGACCCGGAAGACAGGACGTATAACTGCTATCTCGCCGCTGACCGGGTTTATACGCCGATGATACTGCAAATGGCTCTCAACGGAGCGGCGCTGCTGCAGGGCCCCCTTCCCCCGGAGCACACGGTTCGGTATGAAGCGCGGGTTAGTGTTAAAGGTCAGGAGCCGCTTGTTATTAATAACGTTTCTTCCGGTCGAAGTACGGCCGAGGTTGAGCGGAATCTCTATGCTATCGTTACGACGCTACTCAATAATCCTTTTGAAGACCTCCGGATCGAATCGATTGATGTTGCTGTTGACATCGTTTCCGTCGACAGCACCGTGGACATCTGGGCGGTGGATGTTTCGCGAACTCGCGTCAGACCGGGCCAGACGATTTCAGCGATTGTAACCCTTCACTCATTCCGGTCGGAAGAATCAACGGCGGTGATCGAGTTTACGGTTCCGGAAACGGCGGTCCCGGGAAGATACACCCTGCAGATATTGGGGGACCGTGAATACCAGCGTTTTGTGACGCAAATGGTACCGCAGCGATATCAGGCGTTTGATGTCGGAACGATGATGGAGGCCTTCGGCCGAGTCACCCGATTCCGGAACGATCGTCTTCATGTGGTGATGCCGGTCGCTTCGTCCGGGGTTGTCCTTCGCCAACACGAATTACCCCAGCTTCCGGCGACCAAAATGCTGTTGATGGTGGACTCCAAACGTCTTCAGCCGGCAGAGCCGTACAAGGCGTGGTCGGAAAACGAAATACAAATCGACAAGATCGTTTCGGGAACAGCCGAGATCGAAATTATAGTGGAACGATAATTCTTAGACAAGGAACATGTGAATGAATGCGAAGCCTTATTTAACAGCGGTGTTATGTTTTTCTCTGATGATGGTAGCGATCAGCCCGGCTGTCACGTCGGTCATCACACGTCATAATAGCAGTGGGGATTTTCTCAAGGGCGAGACTGACGATGTCATCATTGGCTCGACAGGGACCCTAAGTTTGTCGCCAAAGACCGAGGCGATCGAGACAGGGGATTTTCTGGACGATGTCTGGTCGATCCACACGATGGTGACGGATGCCGATGGCGGTGTCTATCTGGGGACGGGGCCGAATGCCAAAGTTCTCCGCTATGCCGATGGTGCTGTGACGCAGGTGTATTCTGCCGGAACGGTCGGTGAACAGGGAGACGACCCGAACATGTACAATCAGCATGTGTTTGCGATGGCTAAAGATCTGGCGGGGCGTTTGCTGGTTGGTGTTAGCGGCGAAAAAGGGCAGCTCATTCGGCTGTCAAAAGAGCCGGAAGTTGTTTTTGAAGACGAAAAGGTTCAGTATATTTTTGCGGTGGCGCTGGATGAGCAAAACAATGTCTATCTTGGGACCGGCCCGAATGGGTTGGTTTATCGATTGGACCCGTTTTGCCAGAATGCAGAGCTGATCTATGAAGCCCGTGACAAGAATATTCTTTCGCTCCTGGTAAAAGATGGTGTTGTCTATGCCGGCAGCGATGAGCGGGGTCTTATTTACAAGATCGACCCGGAACAAAAACGGGCTCAGGTACTTTTTGATACAGAGCAAAATGAGGTTGCCGGTCTGCTGATAGACGCCGACGGCAACCTGTTTGCGGCCGGAACCAGCGCGGCTGCGGTGATGCTGCAGTTAAAGACTTCGAATGCCTCGTTAAAAGACTCTCCGGGCCGGCCTGACAATGGCGATGAGGGCGCCGGTGATGGTGACGGTGAGGAAGAATCGTCTTCGAGTACGACATCATCTATGAATACCGCTAATGTGGACGATAAAACCGTAAAGAAAGAAGAGCCCAAAGCTGAGCTTCAAGTGCCCAGACCGCCAGCGGCTAAAGTGGCTGGGCATATTTATAAGATCAGCCCCGAAGGATTCGTCACCGACATTTTCGAAGAGATGGCCGTCTTCTATTCGCTGCTGGAGTTTGACGGCAAGTTATGGCTGGGCACCGGCAATAAGGCGCAACTTTATACGGTCGATCCGGCAACGGAAGAAAAGGCCGTTTATTATGAAGATGAAACATCGTCGCAGATCACGTCATTGCTGGCGGTTGGCGAGACGTTATATATGGGTCTGTCCAATCCGGCCCGGCTGGTGTGTCTGGAAAAAGGCACGGTCGCCGAGGGCGTTTATGAATCCGAACTGATCGACGCCGGACAACCCGCCCGCTGGGGTAAGCTTCAGCTTGAAGCGGATATTCCAGGCGATTGCGAGGTCCTTCTGGCCAGCCGAAGCGGCAATGTCAAAGAGCCCAATGATCCGACGTTTTCGGACTGGTCGGCGGATGCGGTTTTGACACAGGCGACCGAACTGAATTGTCCGGCGGGACGTTTTTGCCAGTACCGGCTAACGCTGAAAAGTTCAGATCAGGTATCCTCGCCGGAGATTCGCGAAGTTGCTGCGGCGTTTGTGATCCCGAATCTGGTACCCAACGTTAAAGCGATCAAGATCCAGCGAAGCCGGGATAAGGGTAAATCGACGATTTACGATATTGGTTTTGCGGCCTCGGATGACAATAAGGACGCGCTGGAGTTTACACTGGAGTTCCGCAAACTGGGCCGTACCGGCTGGATCCTGCTGAAGGAAGAGTTGGATAAGCCGCGGTTTGAGTGGGACAGCCGGACGGTTGAAGACGGCCGGTATGAAGTGCGTGTGACAGCCAATGACCGCAAAAGCAACACGGCTGCGACAGAGTTGACCGGCTCACGCATCAGCGATCCGGTCGTCATTGATAATACCGCCCCTGTAATTCGGGAGTCCGCGGTGAAGGTCGACGGTCGTTCGGTGCAGTTGCTGTTGTCGGTCGAGGATGCTTATACCGTCGTCGGCAAGGTTGAATACACTGTTGACAGTAACGATAAATGGATGGGAACCTTGCCGGATGATAAAGTATATGATACACTGGCCGAAGATGTTACGATTCAGATCGACGACTTAGCGTCCGGTGAACATGTGATTGCCGTATCCGTCAGCGACGATCTACAGAATACGATGTATAAAACTTTTGAAGTGACAATGCCATAATGCGAACATTTCAGTACATAGAAATTTTCGAGCCTGTCAAGCGGCTCTGTATCGAGTGCGGCTATGAACTGCCGGCTGATGTTTTGACTGCGATGCAGAATGCCGAGAAGGCGGAAACCAACCCGCGGGCTAAACGCATTCTAGGGCAATTGATCGAAAACGCGCGAGTTGCCAACAACGAACGTATTCCGCTGTGTCAGGACACGGGACTGGCGGTAATGTTCGTTTAGCAGGGGGCTAATACGGTAATCGCTCCGCCCTCCGGGAAGCCGACCGCCACGATTATTGACGCGAGCCCGGATGGCATTGCTGTCGGGTGCGAAGCAGGCCCGCGGCGCACAAACGTGGGCGCCCGCCCGCCCCAATGACGCCCGCCTCTTCAGCCACAACTGAGAATATGAAATC
>JACKQG010005647.1_pt1 | contig 13626 bp, 12 predicted proteins | sample 8237621 | NCBI WGS metagenome assembly JACKQG01 (sample SAMN15677084, study PRJNA649215) | marine metagenome | biome: marine; feature: Black Sea; material: saline water; isolation source: suspended particulate matter (SPM) from the Black Sea western gyre | collected 2013-06-09/2013-06-10 | depth...
CAACAAAAAATATATCAACGGCTCACTGGTACATTATTACTCTGCCGTTCTCAGAAGGGCTTACCATGAAACGATTGAATTTGAATATAGGTGCAAAAATAATATTGTTGAATGGTCTTATTCTGGTGTTGATGGCCGGGGCTCTTCTTTATATCTACACTGAGTTGGGAAAAGCAAATGATGTGATTCAAGCTCAGAATATTTCCATGAAAAGGCTGGAGGCAGTGAGCACTGCCTCCAGCACTTTCTCCCAACTGCGCTACTGGCTGACGGATCTTGCCCTCAGTTGGCAGAATGAAGCCGAAGATAAAGCCATGGCGGAAAAAGCCAGACTGGAAAAGCTTTTCATCACTCTTAAGAACTCCAACCCAAAGCTGGTTGCCGAACTCGGGCCCAAAGTGGAGTCGTTTACAGAAAAGTTAATGTCATCGGTGGATGCTTATATTGATGAAAATCGCGTTTTGGGTAATTCCCTGGTAGCAGAAGGGCGTAGTGACGCGCTTTTTATCGAGGCAGAATTAAATAAATTACTGACAGCGGCCAATTTGGAGGTCAAGACCTCGGGTAAAAGGGTGGCCGATGCCAATGCCGCAATTCGTAATATTTCCCTTGTCCTGATTGTTCTTGCCACCGCCCTGGGGGCCATCCTGTCTATTATTTTTTCCCGGTCACTGGCCAAACGCTTACGGGAGCTTGCCGCTGTTATGGGGAAAATTGCTGATGGAGATATAAAGCAGGAAGACCTTGTTATTCAGTCCAAGGATGAGATTGGTCAGCTCAGAATGAGTTTTAATAAGATGACCGATGCCATGAGAGAAATAGCTCGGCAAGCTGAGGATATTGCGGCGGGTAGATTGGATGGACAGTATAAGTTGAAAGGAGACCTGGCGGATGCTTTTCAACAAATGACCCGGGAATTGGAGGAAAAGAAAAAATCAGAAGAAAGAGAAAAAATACTGGCTATCGAAGCCCAGGAAAAAGAGCGACAAGAAACTATCGAACTGCAGGAAAGGCAGGAACGAGAGAAAAACGAGGTACTGGAACGACAGGAAAAAGAAAGAAAATCGGCTCAGGTGCTTCAAGAGAAGGTGGATAACATGCTTGAGGTTGTTAAGTCTGCCGCCGAAGGCGACCTCACCCGTGAAATCTCTGTGAATGGAACAGATGCCATCGGTCAGATGGGGCATGGCCTGAAAAACTTTCTAGAGAATCTCAGAAAAAATATTTCCCAGATTGCCACAACTGCCAAAACCTTAGCGACCTCTTCAGAGAGCATGACTTCCGTGAGTCAGGAAATGGCAGGCACTGCGGAAGAGACCTCGGCTCAAGCTAATGTTGTCTCGGCAGCCTCCCAGGAGGTCAGCAGGAATGTTCAGACCGTGGCCATCGGAACAGAAGAAATGGGGGCGAGCATCAAGGAAATCGCCCAGAATGCCAACGAAGCCGCAAGGGTCGCTGCTAATGCTGTGAAGGTGGCAGAAACTGCCAATACGACCGTTGGGAAGTTGGGCGAAAGCAGTGCGGAAATCGGTCAGGTCATCAAAGTGATCACTTCCATTGCCGAGCAGACTAACCTTTTGGCTCTGAATGCGACCATCGAGGCGGCCCGGGCGGGCGAAGCCGGAAAAGGATTTGCAGTGGTTGCCAATGAGGTCAAGGAACTTGCTAATCAGACTGCAAAAGCGACCGATGAAATCAGCCACAAAATTCAAACCATACAGGGTGATACCAGTGGGGCGATCGAGGCGATTGGAGAAATCAGTATGATCATCAACCAGATTAATGATATCTCCAATACCATAGCCAGTGCGGTTGAAGAACAGACTGCCACCACGGCTGAGATTGGTCGTAATGTGGGTGAGGCCGCAAAAGGCAGCAATGAAATCACCGAGAATATCAACGGTGTGGCTCAGGCGGCCAAGGATACCTCAAATGGAATTGGGCAGACTCAGAGTGCGGCTATGGAACTACAGAAAATGTCTGCAGACTTGCAGAACCTGGTGGGACAATTTAAATATTGATTTAACGCAAAACAAATCCCCATGATTCTCGCGAAACCAGAGACCTATCTGGTTTCGTGAGAATATCATCCCGACCTTTTTTCTTTAAAACTTCAAAACCGATTTTATTACATTGCGCCCTTTGTCCAGTAAGGGTATCTTTAATAATTCGATTTTTATCGACTGAGGTTGTCTTTGAATTTCCAGAAAGGAATGCTTTGAATCGGGGATTTTTAATTGTTTTTGAGGGGATAGATGGAACAGGCAAGAGCACACAGTGCAGACTGCTGGCAGAGTCTTTGCACGAAAGGCATGTGCCTCATATCTCATTGGCTGAGCCGACCCGGGGAACCTGGGGGATGAAGATCCGCAAGCTTCTCAGTGAAGGTAGAGAAGGCATTAGTCCGCAGGAGGAGTTGAGTTGGTTTGTCAATGACCGAAGGGAAGACATTGAAAGGAATATAATGCCGGCATTGCAGAGCAATAAGGTGGTGCTGATGGATAGGTATTATTTCTCTACGGCGGCTTATCAGGGTGCTTTAGGGCTGGACCCCGAACAGATTCGTCTGGAGAATGAAACCTTTGCACCCGTGCCAGACCGGGCTTTAATTTTCCTGACTTCTCCTGAAATATGTCTGGAGAGAATTGAGTCGTCTCGTGACCAGAAAAGCGCGTTTGAAAAACTGGATTATTTGCAAAATGTTCAGAATATATTCAAAAGTTTTACAGGACCAAATATAAGGTTTATAGATAGTGTTGGTTCGCTTTCCGAAGTGCATGAAAAAGTTTTGGCTGAGATAGAAGACTTATTTGATTTAGATCTCAAATGATGAAACGAATTGTATTGGCAATCACTGGCGCAAGTGGGGTTTGTTATAGTAAACGGCTTTTCGATTGTCTTAAATCCCAGGCAGAAGTTCATGTGATCTTCTCGGACCGCGGTGCTGAGCTGTTGAACCTTGAGTTGGGCCTCACTCCGTCCTATTTTTCAGGGGAGCAGGTGACCTTGCATAAAACCTCCCGCATGAATAGTTCTATTGCCAGCGGTTCCTTTTGTGTTGATGCAATGGTGGTGGTGCCCGCAAGCATGGGTACATTGGGAAGAATCTCCGCCGGGGTATCAGGAACCCTGATCGAACGCGTTGCAGATGTCATGTTAAAGGAAAAACGTAAATTGATATTGGTTCCGCGTGAAACTCCTTTCAGCACCATTCATCTTAAAAATCTTTTGGCTCTTGATCAGGCAGGGGCCATGATCTTGCCGGCGTCACCGGGTTTCTATCAGGGACAAAACAGCTTTGAAAGTCTGGTGGATTTTGTTGTGGCTCGAATTCTGGATCAGTTGGGGTTGAAGCAGGACCTTCTTAAACCTTATGAGCCTTAAAGTGTGATGGTTTATCTCGATAATGCCGCCACCACCCCGATGGATGAGGAAGTTGTGGGGCGAGTACATGAAGCCATGCGGGATCTTTTCGCGAATAGTGGTACGCCTTACCGGATAGGGCTTGATGCGAAAGGTCTCATTGAAAGATCGGCAGAGTCCATTGCCGGATATCTCGGAATACCTTCAACTCATCGTATTTTGTTTACCAGCGGGGGAACGGAATCCAATAATCTTTTTATTAAAGGTTTATGTTTTCCGGATAAGAAGACGGCTTTTCTAGGGCTGGAGCACCCAAGTATTACAGAAAGTCTGGCATTCTTTAGCCAGTTTGGAAATGAACCACTCTCTCTGCTTCCTTTTCAACGAGAAGGGCGACTTGACTTAACTTCACTAGCCATTTTAAAAGAAAACCGGGTAAGGCTTATTTGTCTTTCTCATGTGAATAATGAGTTGGGCACGGTGAACGATCCTTTGAAAATAATTTCTGCTTTGGCAAAAGAATCTCCAAAAACCAAATTGTTTATGGATGGAGTGCAGGCTATCGGCAAGCTCAGCTTGGATCCGGAAATGTGGAAGAGCTTGGCGGGTTATTCGATATCAGGGCACAAAATTCATGGGCCAAAGGGCATTGGTCTGCTGGTCTATGATTCGAAGCTGGTTCTTAATCCGCAAATGCATGGAGGAAAACAACAATTTGGAGTCCGTTCAGGAACACTTCCATTGCCGCTAATAATGGGGTTGGAAACAGCTGTCAAGAATGCTGTATCACGAACGGAGCAAACCCAAAATCATCTTCAGGGTCTATGCCGTCATTTAGTTCAAGGGCTGAAAATGATGCAGGTGAGGCTGCCTGAATTAAAGATTCGTTTTAACTCACTGGTTGATGCAGTTGTGATGCACCAATCACCGGGAATGGTTAATTTTTCTTTTCCACCTGTTGAGGGGGAAGTCATTCTTCATCATTTGGAGGCAAAAGATATTTATGTGGGTCTGGGTAGTGCCTGTAGTGCCCAGTCCAAGGCTCCATCCAGGATTCTTATGGGAATCGGATTGAGCGAAGAACAGGCGCGGTGCAGCTTGCGAATTTCTTTTTCGAGGAACAACACCACAGAAGAAATTGACCAGTTTCTGGAAGCCTTTGAAAAAGCCTACCAGACTCTTTATCCTACCTTCTTACAAAAAACTGGACATCGATGACAGAAAGAAAAACAGTCTTGATCCGTTATGATGAAATCGGACTTAAAGGACGAAATAGGAAATATTTTGAAAAATGCCTCCTGAAAAATATTAAACGCGCGCTTTCCAGCTCGGATGATATTCATTACAGTTCTCCCCGAGGCAGAATATTTTTGGATATTCCTGCAAGTTTTGCGATGGAATGTTCTGCCAGTTTGAAGACTATTCCAGGTATTGCCTCGTTCAGTATTGGGGTTTCAATGACCCCTGATTTCGATGCAATCGCGGCTTTAGGGGTTCAATGGATTGAACCAAAACTGAAACCTGTAGAGTCTCTGAAATTTTGTGTCAAGACTCGGCGCTCGGAAAAGTCATTTCCAAAAACCTCGCCAGAAGTAAATTTTGAGGTGGGGTCGCGCATCATGACGGAGTTAAGTCCAAGAGGGTTGACAGTCAATATTAAAGAGGCAGAATTTGTTCTCGAAATAGAAATTGGCAAATCAGAGGCGGTGGTTTTTGATAATCGTCAACCGGGTCTTTGTGGGCTCCCTGTTGGCAGTTCCGGAAATGTGCTTTGCCTGTTATCGGGTGGGATTGATAGTCCTGTTTCCGCTTATATGATGGCATGTCGTGGGTGTCGGGTTCATTTTGTGTTCTTTGACAACCAGCCTTTTCTTGGCCGAGGAGGCTATGACAAGGTTTTGAGCCTTGCAAAAAAGATCAATCATTTTCAGACCCGCGGAACCTTGTATGTGGTTCCCTTCGAAGAGATGCAAGGGGCCATTCGTGATCATTGCAATGAGGAAAACCGGGTGGTTCTTTACCGGAGGATGATGTATCGCATTGCAGAGGAAATCGCAATTCGTCAGAGTTATTTGGCGTTGGTCACTGGTGAGTCTCTGGGGCAGGTGGCCTCGCAGACATTGGAGAATCTAGCTGCTGTTTCATGTGTCACTTCCTTAAGTGTGTTTCGACCCTTGATTGGCATGAATAAAGAAAGCATCATCACCCGGGCAAAAGAGATTGGAACCTATGAAGTAAGTATTGAACCGCAGCCCGATTGCTGTTCGATTTTTATGCCAAAAAACCCGGTTACCCGAAGCAAGATTGCTTTTCTGGAAAGAGATGAGGAAAAAATTCCATGGGAAGAACTGCGGGATAACGCTCTCGCCCGAATGGAAATCATCAAGGTCGATGATTTATCCAACGCATGATATCTTTCTGACCTGAGGGTTTTCTGGGAGTTCTTTTAACAGGTCATGGATAGTTTTATTTTCTATTGGGTGTAAATAATCTCCGGCAAATTCGCTGAGTGGTAAAAGAACAAAACGCCTCTTCGTCATTTCAGGGTGGGGGAGTGTGAGGGTAGTGGAGTTGACCACCCGGTCTTCATAGACCAGTAAATCAAGATCGATAATTCTCGGTCCCCATTTTTCCCGCCGCTCTCTTCCTAAATCTTTTTCAATTTTTAAAACTGCGTCCAGCAATGTTTCTGGAGCTAGAGAAGTTTTTATGGCAACCGCAGCATTGACAAACCAGTTCTGGTCTGTCTTGCCAACGGGTTCCGACTCGTAGAGGCTGGATTGGGCAATGACCTCAATTTCGAGTGTTGCATTGAGAAGGCGAATAGCCATCTCACAGTTTTCAGCCGGAACCCCTGAATTAGAGCCTACTCCGATAAAGACTTTATAGTGCATAAAAAAGCCATTGGGCGTGGGGCCGGTGAATAGCCATCGCTGGTGAGCAAAGGATTTTCTCGACATGATGTGCGCATTGCCGGCACTCCACTAAAATTCAAACTCAACGGTGGAAAGGCGTGCTTCGATTTCTTTCATAATCCGAGTCTCTTCTTCTTCGCCTTTAGCTGCGAAGGTCGCTGAAAACCGGACATAATGACCGACATCGTCCCAAGGCACGGTGGAAATCAACATTTCGGTAATCAGGAACTGGGAAAACTCTTCACCATTAGCAAACCGGCGCCCACCTTTGATTCCTTTAGGAGCACCAACATAGAGAAAGAATGATCCACCGGGCATTTTCGCCTTGAAACCCATTGAGTTAAGGGTTTTAACCAGCATGGTTAGCCGACGCTTGTACTTGGCAACAGTTTTGTCTGTGATGTCGGGGTGTTCCAAGGCATAAATGCCCGCTTTCTGAATGGCCGCAAACTGGCCGGAGTCTGTATTATCTTTGACATGTGATAGACCCTTTACAATGAGTTCATTGCCGACAATAAAGGCAATGCGCCATCCCGTCATGTTGTACGCTTTTGAGAGGGAATGAAACTCAACACCGACATCCATTGCGCCGGGTACCGAAAGAAAGCTTTCGGATTTTCCGGAATAGGTCAAAGCTGCATAGGCCGCATCCTGAATGATGATGATATTGTTCTGCCTGGCAAATTCAATAGCTTCTTCATAAAATTCGCGTGTGGCATTGGCACCGGTTGGATTATTGGGGTAGTTCAAATATAAAATCTTAGCCTTGTCACGGGTGGCCGCATCAACGCTCTTCAAGTCGGGCAGAAAATGGTTGGCTTCTGTAAGTGGGAGGTTGACGACCTCACCTCCGAGGTATTGAGTGTGGGTTCCCATCACGGGATAACCCGGAACGGTCATGAGAGTGATATCTCCCGGATTGATAAAGATCGCCGGAGCCATTGCCAGACCAGGCTTGGAGCCGATGGTATGATTGACATGTTTTGCTGGCTCCAGCCCTTTAACGCCAAAAACATTTTCCATGTATTTGCAGGCGGCGACTTTGAACTCTTCTACACCATTATCGGTGTAGCCGCGGTTTTCTGGTTTTTCCGCTTCCAATTGCAGAGTTTTCACAACACCGGGATCAGCCATTTCATCTGGCTCACCCACTCCCATATCGAATAATGTTTTTCCGGGATTGGCATCTTGTGCCGCGCGTTTGGCGCGCTTTATTTTTTCAAATTTATAAATTTTAGTGTCTTTTCCAAACTGACTGCCGCCTAAGCGGTCAGCAAATAGGGATTGAATATAGCTTTCATCGGACATTCTGGAACTCCAAATTATAATGAGGAAGATTAAAATAGAAATTAAAAGAAGGACTCAATCTAGCCAAAATTCTTAACTCTGTCAAGTTGTTGAATTTCATTTGAGAGCAATTTGAAAAGGACGATTTAAAATGTGAAAAGTCGCTATGTTTTAGTGCCGTCAGAAATACCAGCACTTTGAAAAGTTGCCATTTCTGAATATATATTTACAGCCGCTTCTATCAGACCAAAAGCCAATACGGCACCCGTTCCCTCACCCAATCGCATTTGTAAATCAAAAAGAGGAGGCGATTGAATGAGATCAAAAAAAACATTCTGTCCCGGTTCCACCGAGCGATGTGACGGGAAAATATAATCCTTTACCGAGGGATTTAATTTGATGGCCAGGGAGGCACCGGCACTGGAAATTAAACCATCAATCACAACCGGGATATTTTTTGCAGAGGCTCCTAACAGGAAACCCATAATACCACCAATTTCGAAGCCACCCACTTTAGCGAGAATGTCTATGGGATCTTCCGGATTGGGTTTATGCTTTTCAAGCGCCTTCAGAATCACGGAGATTTTATTTTTTAAAGTTTTGTCATCGATGCCTGTTCCCCGACCTGTAACCTGACCTGCGGGAAGACCGCTCAATACAGAGAAAATTGCGGAACTGGCTGTGGTATTGCCGATCCCCATCTCCCCGGTAGCCAGGAGGTCTACGCCTTTATCAGCCAGTTGTGCCGCCATTTGAATGCCAATGGTGATGGATTCTTCGGCCTGAGCCCGAGTCATGGCAGGCTCTTTAGCCATGTTGCGAGTTCCAAAAGCTATTTTTCTGTCGAGTAAGTCAGGGTGTGGGGCAAACCGATGGTTAACGCCTATATCTACCACTAATACTTCTGCGTTCTGCTGCCGCGCCAAAACATTTATAGCAGCTCCTCCAGCAAGAAAATTCTGAACCATCTGGGGAGTGACTTCAGCGGGATAAGCACTGATGCCCTCTTCGGTGACGCCATGATCTGCTGCGAATACAATAACTGCCTTTCGGTTGATGGAAGGAGAGTCTGTATCGCAGATAGCTACATATTTTTTTGCCAACTCCTCCAGGAGGCCGAGGCTCCCCGGAGGTTTTGTGAGCGAATCGAGATGAGTCTGGGCATTTTTCAGTCGAAGTGGAGAGACGGGTTTTATTGATTCCAGAGTGTCGCGAATAATATCAAGCATGGGCTACTCGGTTGTTGATAAATCTATCAATTGTTTTATGGAGTGAGTACTTCTTCCGTTTTATCGTCTTCCGAATCTTCGGCTTCGAGTCCTGCGGCTGTTTGTGAATAGCGCAGGTATTTAATGATTTCGGTGATTTTTTCGGGACTCACGTTTTTTCTCTGTGGAGGCATTTTACCGGTGCCGTTCAGCACGGTCTCGCTGATATCCGCATCGGAGAAATTATCGACAATGTATTCCTCGTCAATGAGTCTGGGTGCCTGAGTATGTTTTCCCATGGCGTCTGAGCCGTGGCAATTAGAGCAGACCTCATGGAAATACTGTTGTCCTTTTTTGTAAGGTTCCGGTACTTCCAGTGTAGGCTTCGGGGCGCATGAAAAAGTAAAAAGAGCAGCGAAAAGTATTGGAATGAAAAGTCTGAGTTGTTTCATGAACTGGAACTATGGCCTCCTTTTAATTATATCGAGTTTACCATCGTGGTTTTTGTCCAACTCAACGCGCTCCAGCTTCCCTGAGTCGTCAAAATATTCGAAACGGTCGGTCTTGCCATCAAAGTTTGTATCGTGTTCTACTTTTTTTAATTGCGTAGAATTGTGGAAGTATTGCCACTGGTCTGGTTCTCCGTCATGGTTAGTGTCGAAGTGGACCGATGAGAGTGTTTCATTCTCTCCAAAAAATTCCCAACGGTCGATTTCCCCATCATACGAAGTATCGTATTCGACTCGTTCCAATTGTCCGTTCGCAGAAAAATATTGAAAGACATCCATTTTTCTGTCGTGATTTTCGTCTGTCTCCAGACGTAGTACTGTATTGTTGGGCCGATATACTTCCCGCCAATCCATCAGTCCAGAAAATTTGGAGTCCCTTTCAACGTATTCCAGGATGAAGTTTTTGGAGTAATGCTGAACCTGATCCAGAGTTCCGTCCAAGTTGCGATCCAATTCCACACGCACAGGTTTTTCATTGTCCTCAAAAACATCAATCTGGTCTATCTTTCCATCCCCGTTTTTATCGTATTCAATTTTAAGAAGTTGGCCTTTTTCCGATTTATGCTGCCATTGGTCCAGCTTGCCATCGAAGTCGCTGTCTATCTGGGTCACCACAGCCTCGGCAAAAGTAATCAGGGTGAAAAAGAAGAATCCGGTTAAAAAATATTTAGTTGTGAACTGAGTGTTTATCATGGTTCATCTAGTATAAAGGTAATGGGGAGCTTAAACCTAATCGAATCCACTTGCAGCGTTTCCGGGATTCTTGGATAAGGGACAGCATTTTTAATCACATCCAAGGCCGCCTCGTTCAGAATTTTGTGAGGAGAAGGAAGCGCAATGGTAGAACTTAAAAGGTCGCCATTGCGCCCCAGTTTAAATTCAATGACAGGCTCCCCCTCCCATCCTCGTTTTCGAGCCACAGAAGGATAGTATTTAGCTTGTACGATTCTGCCCCAGACTCTGGAGGAAAAGCCTTTACGAATCGCTTCAATATCCTGACCGGAAGAACCAGTTTCTCCTTCTGGATGCATGTCATTCTTAGTGGTTTGAAAAACACTCTCCGAATTATCATCGACAAAATCTGAGGGTATGGATGCAATTTGAATTGGATGCGTTTTAGGTGCTGGTATCCAACGCTCTGCTATCTGTAGAGTAAGTGCTGGAGATGCGGTGACAGAGTTTGATTCCCTTGCAAACGCTCTGGGTGTGACCTCATCGTGAGAGTGCGTGGCGGAAAGTGAGTGCCGGGAATGGGATGAAACATTCGCCGCGACTCGAATTAATGGTTTGCTCAATCCATCTGTGAGGGGCAGCCTGGTCACATGTGCCGTGCTTGATAGAACTCGCTGAATTGTATTGGAGATCATCATCGCAGGTTGTATATCGGCATTGATGTTATCAGTAGATGGGGTGCTGGGTTTAACGGATAGTGGAATTTTTCCTGAAACAGTGCTGGCATGATGTGGTACGGGCTGGAAGGCTTGAGATGTTTTTAGCGGTTTCGAATCGCCTTTCTCGGGTTTCGTGGTTTTCTGCTTCAGAAAGATATGAGAGATTTTTATGGACGGCATTTCTTGTTTTGGAGCGGGTTTCTCCCCGGACAAGAATATCAGGCCAGTCATTAATAGAGTATGGATGCCTGTAGAGATTCCCATTGGAAGGGTTAATAAGTTCCAGTCTGTATGTTTTAATGACATCAGATAAAGTTATAAAACGGTTGGTTAAAAAATATTTCGATTGAGATCACCCCAGCTAATACCAACAGGGATGCGGTAAACATGATTTTATGACTCTGGGTGATGTCGGATAATTCCAGGTCTCGCAGATTGTCCCCAATGAATGGTTTTTCATTTAATACTCCAGAATAAAAACTGGTTCCTCCTAAACGGATTCCCAAGGCACCTGCCATGGCCGCTTCAGGTAGTCCCGAGTTAGGGCTGGGGTGCTTGGAACCATCCCGCATCGCTATTGCCATGGATTCTCTACCGCTCGAACCGCAAAAAACTGCGCCTACAGCGATGACAGGCAATGCCAGCCTTGCAGGAATCCAGTTTGCAAGGTCATCCAGACGAGCAGAAGCCCAACCAAAGTTTCGGTAGGTTTCATTTTTATATCCAAATAATGAATCCATGGTGTTGATGGCCTTGTAGGCGATTACCAGTGGAGCTCCCCCTAAAACAGCAAAAAACAAGGGTGCGACGATTCCATCAACGGTACTTTCTGCCACCGTTTCTACAGTGGCTCTTACAATTTCACTTTCCCCCAAGCTGGCGGTATCGCGACCTACAATCATTGACAAACTCTCACGGGCTTTACTGAGGTTGGCTTCCTTTAGGTATTGCAATACAGGTCGGCTTTCATCAAAGAGACTCCGAACGGACAGGCTGGTATAAATGAAAAAAATTGAAGCGGTCAAACCCAGCCATGGATGAATGTGGTTCAATCCTTGAATAATCAGCCATACCATTAAAAAAGAGGTGGCAACAACGGTGACCGTGGTGACTATGCCGGCCAATTTCAGGTTAGATAAAAACTTTTTGGACAATCCTTCGATAGCATAAGCCAGACGTGCGATGGCTTTTACTGGATGGGGATAGCCCTTAGGGTCTCCCAGTAAAAGATCGGCAAGGAAAGCGATAACGATTTGGAATGCTAAGCTCATTTTACTTGATCCCGATTGCAGGACGAAAAATATGCAGAAATCGAATCGACCAGTTCCTGGTTTTCCCTTCGCTCTCTTAATGAAATCCTAAAAAACCTTTCATCGAGTCCTTTAAAATTGCCACAGTTTCTTACAAGAAGAGACTGAGATAATAAATGCTGATATAAGCTAACAGGTGGACTATTGTCTCGAATACGGAATAATAAATAATTTGCATCAGAAGGGAAAACTTCGACTTCTTTGATAGAGCCTAGTGCCTGAAACATGAAACTTCTCTCATGGTGAGTCCAGGCCCGAGTGTTTTCCTGAAAAGTCTTATCCAAAATGACTTCTGCACCAACGGCCTGAGCTAAAGCGTTTACCGACCAAGGATATTGGCGGGGAGCGATTTTCTGGATTTTCTCTGGATGCAGGATTCCATACCCAACTCTAAGCCCCGGAATCGAGTAAAACTTGGTCAGGGACCGAATGAGAATCAGGTTTGAGTTTCTATTCAATAAATTCCATGCAGAATTGTCGGGTGAAGAAAAATCGATAAAAGCCTCATCAACAATCAAAATAAGATCGCGCCTCTCGCAATACTCCTGCAATTGTGGCAAGAGGTCACCATAAAGTTTTCCCGTTGGACTGGCAGGGTTGCCCAAAACGATGGCGCCGAGTTGCTGAATGGTATCGAGTCGCGAAAATAACCAGAAAGGACTGACTTGAAAACCATTGTTGGCTTCTAATTCGATTGAGTGAGATTGAATGCCGAATGCCATAAATGACTTTTCGTATTCGGAGAAACAGGGTTCAATAATGGCAATCTCCTGTCCTTCATGAAATAAATGGGGCAAGAGATATATCATTTCAGTGGAACCATTGGTGACACGGATCCAGTCCTCAGGAACTCCTGTTACTTCGGAAATTCTTTCAGTAATTACTGAGCAGTGCGGGTCAGGATATTCTCGTAAGAGTCGCGGTGTCTCCAGCAATAATTGCGAAACACAACCGGAAGCCGACAAGGGATTTATGCTAGCACTGAAATCAATGAGTTTGTCCGGGTCGGTCCCCGAAATTTCAGCCATTGCGCGTGGATTTCCGCCGTGAGTGGGGTAGGGGATATTTGAGACCTGTGATTTATTAGGGTCAATCATTTTTAGTCGAGTCGGGAAAGTGAACTTTAAAGTCAGTGGAGATTCCCTGCCATTTATTATAATAAATCAATTTTTCAACAGGCAATCGTTGGCCCCATCCTGCGGTTTCGAGCATGGGCTTGGAGTAAAATGACTCGGTGTGGCCGACACATAAATAAGCCACCGGCTGAATATGGTCGGGGATGTCTAAATCCTCTTTTAACTGGTCATTGGATAAAATGCTCACCCAACCTACCGCAAGCCCTTCGGCACGGGCTGCAAGCCAGAGATTTTGAACCGCGCAACAAGTGCTGAAGAGGTCTGTCTCAAAGACTGTGTTCCGACCTAAAACATTGGGGCCGAAACGTGTGCGATCACAGGTCACACAAATATTGACCGGCGCATCCTGAATGCCTTCGAGTTTTAGAGAGTTGTATAGCTTTTGTCGATCACCACTGAAATTTTGAGCTGCCTCTTCATTGGCATTTTTAAAATTCAGGGCGATTTTATTTTTTACTACTGGATCAGTGATGACCAGGAAATTCCAGGGCTGCATGTATCCTACTG
>JACKQG010005648.1_pt1 | contig 13626 bp, 11 predicted proteins | sample 8237621 | NCBI WGS metagenome assembly JACKQG01 (sample SAMN15677084, study PRJNA649215) | marine metagenome | biome: marine; feature: Black Sea; material: saline water; isolation source: suspended particulate matter (SPM) from the Black Sea western gyre | collected 2013-06-09/2013-06-10 | depth...
TTAAATAGCTTCGCCGAAGGCGAATCCACAACTTTAGCTCACTTCAAACTTTAGTTCACTTGCTCTTGGTGGGCGAATCTTTTATCATCTAATTTTCATTCAATTTGTCAGCCCTCGTCCAGCATCATGGGCACTTGTGGAAGCTTTACCCATTTATTAAAATAAAACGAATAGTTTCCGGTCTTGGTCGGTTTGATCTTCGTATAGCGGACGTTGCCGGCATCATCGACGGTTTTCAAAACGATGCGCTTGTCCAGCACGGCGGTCCACTTGCCCACATAAAGAAACGTATACGGCTGCTCGCGGGCAATAATTTCGTGAAGTTTGTGGCAGTATTCGACCTGGCGGCCGTGATCGTATTCCTGCCGGATCCTGATGATAAGGTCATCGGCCTCGGTATTTTTGAAACCGACAAAATTGAGCTGGTAGGGATTGGTCTGGCTCGAATGCCATATCTGATACAAATCAGGATCAATTCCCATCTGCCAGCCCAAAATAAGGGCGTCAAAATCGGCCTTGTTCACCCGTTCCTGAATAAAGACGGACCATTCTAAAAGATCGGTGCGGACATCAATGCCGATCTGTTTCCAGGCGTCCTGGGCAATAGCCAGGATGGCTTTACGCAAGTCATTGCCGCTGTTGGTAATCAGGGTGAATTTAAAGGTTTGGCCGTCCTTTTCAAGCCGGCCGGCCGGATTGCGTTTCCAGCCGGCCGCCGCCAGCAGCTTTAAAGCTCCTTGCGGGTCATAGGTCAACGGCTTGATCGCGTGGTTGTAATAGTCGGTCTGTTTGACAAAAGGGCCGGTGATCTTCTCGCCCTGGCCGTAAAGCACATAGCGGCTGATCTTGTCCATATCGATGGCCATGCCCAAAGCCTTTCTGACGCGGGGATCATCAAAGGGCTTTCGCCGGGTATTGTATCCGATGTATGTATAACCGAAGGCGGTGCCGGAAAAGCTCTGGTACCTGATATCTTTTTCAAGACGCGCTACCTGATGCGGTTGAACGCCATAGCTGTCGATGGTGCCGGCATAAAATTCCATTTCCTGGGTCAACAGGTCCGGAATGATGCGGTAGATATAGCGCTGATAGTTGGCCGGCCCCTCCCAATAACCGTCAAAGCGATCCAGGGCGATATACTGATCCGATTTCCAGTCGCGAAACTTAAAAGGACCGCATCCGGTGGGATGGCGGTTGAAACTGCTCTGGCGCATGGAAAAGGAACGCGGGTCTTTACCCGCACGAAGGGCTTCTTTTTCAAGCGCCTGGGCGTTGAGCAGGTGCTCGGGGAGGATCCCCATGCTCCAGGTTCCGACGGCAGGAGAGTAGAGCCGCTTGTAAACGATTCTGACGGTGAGCGGGTCAATGACTTCCACGGCTTTAACCGGCTCGTAATCGGAGATGCGCGGTGAGAGGTTCTTGGGATTTATAATCGCTTCATACGTAAATTTGACATCACCGGCGTCAAACCGATGGTCGTCATGAAAGCTAACCCCGGGTCTTAAGTGGAACAGCAGAACAGGGTTATGCTCGGTGGCCGGCAACAGCTCCCGGGCGTAGGCAGCCAGTTTTTCTGTGTCTATGCGGCGATCTATACTCAGAAAGCGCTCACTGCGAAACGATTCAAAATAGTCCTTCCCCAGAAGCTGAGTCAGGTTTTGAAAAAGATCCTGATCGACCCGGTTCAAAATCAGCTTGATTCTGGCCGGCGTCGCTACGCTGATATTGAAGGTTACGCCCGTTTTTTTTCCTGCGGGGTCTTTTTCCTCTCGGATCACCGTAAAATTCTTGGGGGGAATGACAGAAATTTCAGTGATATGGCCCAAAGAATGTTGAAACCCCGATGCGGTTGTATCCTTATTTTTTTTGGCGGTTTTCAGAAAATTCGCAACTTCCTGCGGGCCCGCCCGGCCCAGTCCGGGGATGCTTGCGGATTCATTGACGTAAAAAAAAGCCTCTTCATAAACCTCCCAGGAGGTGGCCAGGCGTCCCCTGAAGCGCAATTGCTCGTCCCGATCGATGAGCCCTTCAAAGACCATGCTTTCGATGGTGCTGCTGGCCGAATCCGCCGAGAGGATGGGGTTCAGGAGGCTGGCATCACCGATGGATCCGGCAATGTATTCATTAAGCCGCTGGGGATTTCCCCTTGTTTGTTGCTCATACGTGGGGACCCAGAAATAGGACTGGAGCAAAATAAAAATTAAAAGCACGGGAGCGAGTATGAGAACTCGTCGGGTCGTCATAGTTGTGAAGTATTCGCGCTAACTAAATGTTTTTAAAGGATAAACAACATTAAAGCCCAAGCATAGGAAATTCAGGGGAGTGAGTCAAGGAAAAAGGTGATGCCAAAAGCGGATAACAGCCTGTAAAACTGCTACCTGCTTTTGCTTGTCTCATGGTTACGATGATTTATTCAGGGGGTGGAGCTGGCAGCTTCAGCCTTTTTTGCCTGAAGTTTTGCAAGCCCGTCGTCGATGACTTTCATTTTTTGTTCGATCAAACCACGCTGAAGATCATCGATGTCGAGTCTGGCGGCTTCGGCCAGATAACCTTTTGCCCCTTCAAGATCGGAAACGGTTCCTTTGCTGGCAGCTATGTCAGCCTTGTACATGAGAATCATCAGGTCGAGCTTGTTTAAGCGCGCCTGGGCAATTTTACTGAGGTCGGTCGAGGATGCATAGGCCAGCGCCTTGTTCAGATAGGACCGGATTCCTTCAAAATCAGGCATGCCGGGGACTTCAAGTAATGTATCGGTCTTTTCCACGTAATAGTTGAAAATAAGCGGATATACGTCTGTTTTTTTATAGACGGCTTTTATCGTTTCAGGAGGCTGAACGCCGGGGAGCATGATCAGCAGTTCTTCACCCATGGGAGAAAATTTGCCCTGCCAGATCTCAACCGCACCCCCTGAGGATTTAATGTAATAATTTTTTTGGTTCAGAAAACTGGTGCCGATGATAAGTGCAATCAGAACAACAAATACGGCGACCGCATATTTTATGGCCTTTTCCATGGGATCGTCAACACTCGTGTCAACATCATCCGGCGGAGTATAAGTGGCAGATACATCCGGCTCGGCGGCTCTTACGGCAGCGGCCTTTGCGGCGGCAGCCTTTGCGGCGGCAGCTCTGATCGCGCCCATATCAAACTTTTTAAACAATAATTCCTTGATGTGACGGGCTTTTTCTTCCGTCATGTCTTTGAGAAACGGCGGCGCAACAAAAGCCTTCAAATATTCCTTGTCCGGCTGCACGCTAAAGGGTTTGTCAGGTTTCCATGGATCAAATTTTTTCTGTAAGAGCTCTTTTACGGAAACCTTCTTTTCTTTGGGTGCAGCAGCAGCTTTTTGAGCACGAACAGCGGTCGGCTTTTCGGCTTTAGGTGCGGCTTTGGCCTCTGGTGCGGGCTTGGTTTCTGTCACCGCCGCCTTTGCCGTTGTTGCCGGTTTTTCGATTTTGGCCGTCATTTCCTCACCCTTTTTCTTGGGTGCACTTTTCTTTTTTTTGGACGTCGATTTAAGCAAGCTGTTTTTTCCCATAAAAAAACCTCTTTAAATTTATGAAGCCTTCAGCATATAGTAATGAATAACGAGCAGACTGTCCGTGCCGACTATCGTATATAAGATCAGGTTGCTTTTGTAAACATTTTTTTACCGTAAAATGCTTATCAAGTAATCTTAATCGTAATCTGAATCGATATTCGCAAGCCGACTTCGCCAGCCTACTCCGCCAAAGTAGCTTCAGCTACGAAGGCCGAATAGTAGCCTATGGCTACGACGGCTGAATTGGATCACCCTACCAAATTCTTTTGATTACGAGAAAGATTAAGATTACGAATAAGATTGTTTTTGGGCAAACAACAAAAACGAAGGTAAGGAAACACGATCCCTATGATTCCGGTTTATTTAGAAGAAAAAAAACAGTGTCTCGTGTCAGCATTAAAGAAGTTCGATACATTGATGGTTGCCTTTTCAGGCGGCGTTGACAGTACGCTTTTGTTGGCCGTGGCCCATGCAGTCCTTCATGAAAATCTGGTTGCAGTGACCGCAGAATCGCCGGTACATCCCAGGCGCGAAAAACTTGCCGCAGCCGCTCAGGCAAGCGCTTTGGGGGTTCGGCATCTGGTTTTGCAATCCAGAGAAATGCGTCAACCCGACTTTTTGGCCAATCTGCCGGACAGATGCTATATTTGTAAAAAATACATGTTTGAGGATTTGCTGAAGCTTGCTGATAAACTGAAGATTCGACATGTGGCCCATGGCGCCAACACAGACGACCTTGAAGATTTCCGTCCGGGGTTTGACGCTGCCCGGGAAATGGGAATCCATGCTCCTATGGTGGATGCCGGACTGACCAAAGACGATATTCGCATGCTCTCTAAAGCCATGGATCTTAAGACTTGGAACGCGCCGCCCCTGGCGTGTCTGGCTACCAGGATACCTTATGGAACGCCCCTGACCGAACAAGCCCTTGCCATGGTTGATCGGGCCGAAGAGATCCTGTTGAATCTTGGTTTCGAGTGCTGTCGCGTCCGGCTGCATGGCAAGATGGCTAGAATAGAATTGGATTCCAAGGATTTCGAATCGATTTTAAATCAAAAGATCAGATCCGCTGTTGTCAGCAGGTTCAGGGAAATCGGATTTTCACATATCGCTATAGATTTGGAAGGGTATGTTCAAGGGAATATGAACCGAACGATCCGGGCTGCCCCAAATTACTCATACAAGCAATCAAACTTGACGAACTCTTAAAAACTATATTTTCTCGCAAAGACGCCAAGGACGCCAAGAAAATATCATTTAATATTAATAAGTTAACTTTGCGCCCTTTGCGGCTTTGCGTGCGGTTTTGACTTATTGCGAAACCATCAAACTTACAAGGAGGAAAAAATGGCACAGATCACTTTAAAAGGAAACCCTATTCATACTGTCGGCGAATTGCCGAAAATCGGACAACAGGCCCCTGATTTTGTCTTGACCAAGACCGATCTGTCGGACGTGACCTTAAAAGATTTTTCAGGGAAAAAAGTCGTTTTGAATATATTCCCCAGCATTGATACTTCGGTTTGTGCAACATCGGTTCGAAGATTCAACGCCGAAATTGACAAGTTCGGAAATACTGTGGCCCTTTGCGCTTCCCTGGATTTACCTTTTGCGCATGCCCGGTTTTGCGGCGCAGAAGGTCTCGAAAATGTTATTTCCGTATCGGAACTGCGCAACAGAGCGTTCGGCGACCGCTACGGTGTTCGAATCGTGGATGGACCGCTGGCCGGTTTGCTGGCACGGGCCGTGGTTGTTATAGACGAAAACGGTAAAGTGATTTATACCCAGCTGGTCCCTGAAATATCCCAGGAGCCGGACTACCAGGCGGCGCTGGATGCATTAAAATCCTGACCGCAAACGGCTCATAGGGGCTGTCATGATTATTGGAAGTATTGTTTCAGGATCACGATGAGATCATAAAGCTGAATATTCGGGTTTTATTCTCGGAAGGTTCCCCACTTACCGGTTCGAATGTTCGCTCGGCAAAAGTCAGTCTTCCGGTCCTTTCCAAAAGGATCACAGATGATGAGCGCGTTCCGTAAAAAGGGCTGGTGATAAACAATGCCGAAAGCACGCGCTCCCACTCGATACCCACGCCGGTGTCCGGCAGCATCTCATCCGGCGGATAAGATCGGTCATAAAGAATATTGAATACGTCCTCAACCCCGATTGTTTGCCTGCCGTCAAGCAGGGCGGCCAGCGCAGCCTTTCCTTTTTCGATCTTTGGCCAGGGAGTGTCAAGCAGGTGATTGCAAAGGCCGAAAAGACCGGGTTTTAACTTTTGTATGCCGTTTCCCTTATTTGAATAATAGTATAAGCCTGACCCGTCACCAACGATGAGATTGAATCCATTGTAGCTATTTCCGATGGTTTTAATATGATTCAGGTAATTTTCCGGGGTTTCTGTTCCGGCCAGAAAGTCGCTGACAAGCAGACCTCGAGAAGGCGCATTCTCGAGCCCTGAAAACGGTTCCCTGTAATTGGTGATGGCAGCGATGCGACCGCTGCGGGTAACGCCAAGCCATGCTCCCTTGCCTTTAAGATCCCGACCGGCTAATATATTAGGCCTGTCGTTCCAAAAAGCCAGCGGCTCTGTAAGACGTTCGTAATATTCATCCCGGTTTGCCGCCAACACTAGGCGGTAAACCGGATGTATGTCATAAGATAACAGGAGCAAACACATTTTTTCACCATTGAACCTGGGGCCGGGTGCATCATCATGAAAATGAAAATTTTGACGGTGTCCGAAGTCCGCTGTTCATGGCCAGTTGTATGAATGTTTTCAAACGCTTAGGCCAGACATGCCCTCGATCGCGGCCAGACTTCTATCATCCTGAATAAACTGCTTTTTCATCCTTTACAACGGACAAACGCCAAACATCAACGAACCCTACCAAAATCTTTGGCATATTCTGAAGATATTATCAATTTTTTCTTTACTTGATTGGCTGTTATTGCTACAAGATGGTTGCTTTTTGTTTTAAAGAAACCAGACAGTAAAGCTAACAGGAGATTTACAGCGATGAACATCAGCAGAAGATTGGGTACTTTGGTTGTTTTTGCTGTACCGGCCATTATCGGCGGCGGCATTGTTTATGGTATATTTAAAAGTTATGTCCCGGTTTTCGTTTACGAAGCTCTTCTAATTTTGGTGGCTGGCGGATGTGTCAGCAGGTAACGCGCCTGTCTTTCAGCGAAATGATACCTTTCTATACATAGTCCCGTCACTTAATTTGCGCGCATAAAAGCAGGTGGCGTGGATCTTTGTGCAACAGTAATTTCCATTTTATATCATCACAAGACATTCGGGATAAATGCCGCAGACCGGCAAAACCATACGCTGTGATCACGAGTTGATGCGTTTTGATTGGAGGTACAATGCAAGATAGATCTTACCGCGGGATGATTCTGTGGTTTTTTCTGGCCCTTTTTCTGGTTTCAGCGTTTATGCTCGGCTGGCTGCTATGGCCCTTTCTATCTGTGATTGTTCTCGGTGCTGTTGTAACCAGCATATTCAAACCTGTTTGGAGTTTTTTGAAAAGAAAAATGAGTCCTGCCCGGGCTTCGTTTTTAACGTGTATTCTGATATCTGCCATTTTGTTCGTACCGACGGTTCTTTTTGTGGGTATCTTGTCGAAAGAGGCGTACGACTTGTATCAGATGGGCAAGGGCGCCGCCATTGGCGATCATTTCCGAACCCTTCTTGAAAGCAGCACGATCCTTGAAAGAGCAAACCATTTGCTTTCACATTTTGATATAACTGTCACCGGTGACCAGCTCAATAACGCAATTTCGGAACTGGGTAAAACCGTCGGCCTTTTTCTATATCAGCAAGCCAGTTCGATCGCCTCGAATGTGCTTAAATTTTTTGTATATTTCTTTTTTATGATTCTGATCATTTATTACCTGCTGATCGATGGGGATCGACTTGTTTTATTTATCATGGAGCTTTCACCGCTGCCTGATGAGCAGGATCAAAAGCTGATCCAGAAGTTTAAGGATATGGCCGGCGCAGTGCTTGTCGGGAACGGACTTGGCGGTTTGATCCAGGGCAGCCTGGGCGGTATTGTTTTTTTACTGTTCGGCTTAAAATCGCCCTTTTTGTGGGGTGTCATCATGGGCCTTTTGGCGTTTCTTCCCATTATCGGAATCGGCGTCGTATTTATTCCTGCGGCGGTTTTTCTTTTTCTGAAAAAACGGATCGCCGCCGGCATATTTTTTGTTGTTTTTTATATCATCCTCTCCGGCGGTGTCGAATACCTGCTGAAACCCAAGTTGGTGGGCAAGCAGGTGAAAATGCATACGCTTATGGTATTTTTTTCCATTATCGGCGGATTGAAACTGTTTGGAATCTTGGGAATTATTTACGGCCCCCTTGTGGCGACCGCTTTTTTGACATTAGCGGATATTTATTATTCAAGCTACCGGGAACTGATTGATCCCGTCAAAAATAGCAATTATAATAAATGATAAGCTGCCTTTTTTGAAGCAACAACCAATTACAGCCATTTAGGTGTTACTATGAGACAATCCGAAAAAATGTCTGAAATCAGCATCGAAAGTGAGATGAAAAAATCGTATCTCGACTATGCCATGAGTGTGATCATCGGCAGGGCGCTTCCGGAAGTGCGAGACGGATTCAAACCGGTCCATCGGCGCGCGTTGTTTGCAATGCACGAACTGAAAAACGATTGGAACAAGCCGTATAAGAAATCTGCCCGCATCGTCGGTGACGTTATCGGAAAATACCACCCTCATGGTGATACCGCTGTTTATGACACCATTGTGCGGATGGCCCAGGATTTTTCTTTAAGATATCCCCTGGTAGACGGTCAGGGTAATTTCGGTTCCATAGACGGCGACCCGCCTGCTGCCATGCGTTATACCGAAATCAGAATGATGCCCCTGGCCCATCAGATGCTGGAAGATTTGGAAAAAGAGACCGTCAACTTCGGGCCCAACTATGATGAATCCTTAACAGAGCCTTTGGTGCTCCCGGCCAAAGTACCCAATCTTTTGATCAACGGTTCTGCGGGCATTGCCGTCGGTATGGCAACCAACATCCCGCCGCACAATCTTTCAGAAGTGATTGAAGCCACAAAGGCCCTCATCGACAACCCTGAACTGACATGGCAGGATCTTCTCCGTTACATACCGGGACCTGACTTTCCGACCGGCGGGATTATTTACGGGACCAAAGGAATTTATGAAGCCTATCAAAGCGGCCGCGGAATCATCCGGATACGGGCAAGAGCTCTGGTTGAAATTGACAAAAGAACTCAAAGAGAGACGATTATCGTTACCGAACTTCCCTATCAGGTGAACAAGGCCAAGCTTATCGAAAAGATAGCAAGCCTCATCCGAGACAAACAAATAGACGGCGTAAAATATGTGCGGGATGAATCCGACCGGGAAGGGATGCGGATCGCTCTGGGTTTAAAAAAAGAGCAAATTGCAGGAGTTATCATCAATCAACTCTACAAGCACACCCAGATGGAAAACAGCTTCGGTATTATCTTTCTGGCCGTTGTAAACAACCAGCCCCAGCTTTTGAACTTGAAAAAGATACTCGAGTGCTTCATCCAGCACCGCAAAGAGATCATCATCCGACGAACCCGGTATGATCTTGGAAAGGCCGAAGCGCGGGCCCATATTCTTGAAGGATTGAAGATTGCTCTTGAACATCTTGATCAGGTCGTTGCCATGATTCGGGCATCAACATCGCCGGACGAAGCCAAAACACGGCTGACCCAAACTTTCGCGCTGACCGTGATCCAGGCGCAGGCGATACTGGACATGCGCTTGCAGCGACTTACCGGCCTTGAACGCGAAAAAATAATGGAAGAATACAAACGTGTTCTCAAGGATATCAATTGGTACAAGGAAATCCTCGCCAGTGAGCGTCTGGTAAAAAACATCATCAAAGACGAACTCTCCCAACTGCAACAAGAGTTCGGAGACCAGCGCCGTACAGAGATCGTAGAGACGACAAAGGAAATCACCATCGAGGATATGATTGTTGAAGAGGACATGGTCGTTACCGTTTCCAACACCGGTTATATCAAACGGAACCCGATCACCCTTTACCGCAGCCAGCAACGTGGCGGCAAGGGTAAAACCGCCATGGGCGTAAAGGACGAAGATTTTGTCAGCCATCTTTTTGTGGCTTCTACCCATCATACCTTTCTGTTTTTTACAAATATGGGGAAAGTTTACTGGTGCAAGGTGTATGAAATTCCCCAGGCCGGCCGCCAGAGCCGCGGCAAAGCGATCGTCAATCTTCTTAACCTTGCTCAGGATGAAAAACTGACGACGGTGCTGGCAGTGCAATCATTTGACCCCGGCTACCATATTATTATGGCAACCCGCAACGGCCTGGTTAAAAAGACGGATCTGATGGCGTTCAGCCGACCCAGGGCAGGGGGTATTATTGCTTTGAGCCTGATGCCTGGTGACGAGTTGATTGCGGCCAGAATTACCGATGGCACCTGGAATGTTTTCTTGGGTTCGGCCACGGGCAAATCGATACGTTTTCACGAGTCCGATGTCCGTCCCACCGGCCGTGTCGCCATGGGCGTACGCGGACTGCGGCTTGCTCCGGAAGACCGAATTGTAAGCATGGAGGTTTTAAGCCATGGCCAGACGCTGTTTACCGCAACGGAAAATGGATACGGAAAGAGAACTTCCATTGATGAATATCCGCTTCAAAAACGTGGCGGCAAGGGGGTCATAACGATCAAAACCAGCCAGAGGAACGGACCGGTCGTCGGCAGCCTGCTTGTTGATGACGACGACGACCTGATGCTGATGGCGGACAGCGGAAAGCTGATACGCATCGCTGTGAGTGGCATTTCGGTGATCAGCCGCAATACACAAGGTGTCAAGCTCATCGGGATGATGTCCGGAGAAAGGGTCGCCGGTGTTGCCAGGCTTGCGGAAAAGGAAGATTATCTCGGCGAATGATAGGGCTTTCAGATGGAAAAACGAATTCTTGTAAATGATATCAAAATCGGTGTTGTAGGGGCCGGTTCCTGGGGTACCGCCCTGGCGAATCTTTTAGGGTTAAAGGGTTATAAAATAGATCTGTGGGTATTTGAAAAGGAAGTAAAAGAGCAAATCGAAACCTACGGTGAAAACCGGGTTTTTCTTCCGGGTTTTCCGCTTTCGGACAATTTGAGGCCGTCCAACGATATCGCCCGGGTGGTTTCAGGAAAAGAACTTGTACTGCTTGTTGTTCCGTCGCACGTCATGCGGGAAACAGCCCAAAAAATGTCAGGTCATCTCTCTGAGGAGACGATCCTGGTATCGGCTGCCAAGGGTATTGAAAATAAAACCCATCTAACCATGTCCGGAGTGTTGAAAGAAGTCTTTTTTGAAATCCCGGAGAGTTCCTTTGCAGTTCTTTCCGGTCCGAGTTTTGCCCGTGAAGTCGCCAAGAAATTTCCCACCGTTGTTACGGTGGCATCGAAAGACCAACAGGTCGCCGAGTATGTTCAGCATGTTTTTGCCACTCCCTATTTCAGAGTCTATACCAGCGATGACCTTATCGGCGTTGAACTGGGCGGTGCCGTTAAAAATGTGATTGCCATCGCCGCCGGAATTATTGACGGCCTTGGGCTTGGATTAAATACCAGAGCCGCCCTGATCACCAGAGGTCTTGCAGAGATCCGCCGGCTGGGCATCAAGCTCGGTGCCAATCCGCACACGTTTGCAGGGCTTGCCGGTGTCGGTGATTTGGTGCTGACCTGCACCGGAGATCTCAGCAGGAACCACACCGTGGGGAAAAAAATAGGGGAAGGCATGAAGTTAAATGAGATCCTGTCGGAAATGCGTATGGTCGCAGAAGGCGTTAAAACCGCCAAGTCCGTTTACAACCTGTCGCGCAAGCTTGGTGTTGAGATGCCCATTGCCCACGAGGTCTACCACATGTTATATGAAGGTATTTCACCGGTCGAAGCCGGGCGCAGATTGATGAGCCGTGATCTTAAGCAGGAACTAGATGTTGAAGATGCATGATTTAAGAAACAGCAGGGAGCGGGGAGCGGGGAGCAGGGAGCGAGGAGCGAGGAGTAAGCAATCGGCAGTAAGGAGTAAGCAGTAGGCAGTAGAGAGTAGGCAGAATGGGGTCATCGATTTCCAGCAACCAGTAACCAGCTGCGAGCAACGAGCAACCAGTAAGTAACCAGCAACTCGTAATCCGAAACCAGCATCGAGTTATTCATGTCAGGGAGTAAAAAACATAAAGGGGAAGGCCACCGGCAACGGCTGCGGGAAAAATTTCTTGCATCAGGCTTGTCGGGATTTCATGACTATGAAGTGATTGAACTCCTCTTGACGCTGGCTACACCGCAAAAAGACTGCAAAACTGCCGCCAAAGCCGCCTTGCAACGCTTCAAGACGCTGCCGGGCGTGCTTGAAGCTTCCACCAAGGAGCTTTGCGAAGTTAAGGGAATCGGGCCTAAAAACCTGCTGGGCATCAAGCTGATTAAAGCTGTCGGGGATCGGTATCTAAAGCAAAAATTAATCGAGAAAGATCCCTTGAACAACTCAAAAGAGCTCTTCGATTACCTTTACCACAGCATCAGAGACAAGAACCGTGAGTGCTTTAATGTTATTTTTCTGGATGCCAAAAACCGGGTTATTTCAACCGAAACGCTCTTTGAAGGAACGCTAACCGCGAGTTCTGTTTATCCGCGGGAGATCGTCATTGCAGCGCTTAATCGCAATGCTGCAGCCCTGATTTTTGCCCATAACCATCCTTCAGGCGACCCCCAGCCATCCCCGGAAGATGTCGCCATTACGCACCGGCTTGTTTTTGCATGCAGGGTGGTGGGCATTACGGTCCACGAGCATCTGATTATCGGAAAAAACAGGTATTTCAGTTTTGCGGATCAAGGTTATATCGCCCGGATGAATCATGAGTATGAAATGCAGAATAAAAACGCATAGCCCGGACAAATCGAAACTAAGAAAATATATTTATCACGAAAGTGCGAAGGTACGAAAACACGAAAAAGAAAGTAATTATAAAATTTTGTGCTTTCAAAATTTCGTGTTTTCGTGGTTTTTCTAAGTTTTGCCATAAAAAAACTTACTCTTTAGATACTAAAAAGGCCTGAGTAAAGTGAAAAACCAATTGCCTGCCTGTTTTGGCCGGCTCGAATCCGTTTTTCCGAAATCCAAAGACGGTTTGAGAGAAACACCGGAGAATTGCCTGGTATGTTTCCGCAAAACCGAATGTTTAAAAACCGCGTTGGAGGGAACAGACGGCCTGAACGTTCGGGAGGAATTCATAGACAGGGCTTACAAGGCCGGTGCCATCGGTTTTTTGGAAAGATGGTCCCGAAAAAAAGAATTGCGGCGCAGGCGAAAAGATCGGAAGAAGAATGGATTTGGAAGCTCCCCGTCTTAAGGGGCGGAAGTTCCGCCTTTGTGCAGTGCTTCGCAGCGGGGAGTAATTCGGTCAAGGAGGTGATCATGAAAACAATCAAAGATATAGATATTTCCGGCAAAAAAGTCTTTTTCAGAGTCGATTTCAACGTTCCCCTGGATGAGCATCAAAATATTACGGATGACTCCAGAATACGGGAAGTGCTGCCGACACTGCAATATGCCCTGGACAATAATGCCAAGCTGATCATCGCCTCACATATGGGCCGGCCAAAGGGAGAAGTCGTGCCCAAACTCAGTTTAGCTCCCGTGGCCAAACGCCTTGGACGCCTCCTGGAAAAAAAAGTCATCATGGCCAATGACTGCATCGGTTCGGAAATAAAGGAACGGGTGGCGAATCTCAAAGACGGCGAGGTCATGCTACTGGAGAATTTACGCTATCACCCCGAGGAAGAGAAAAACGACGATACGTTTGCAAAAGCGCTGGCGGAGCTTTGTGATGTGTTTATCAACGATGCGTTCGCCGTTTCACACCGCATCAATGCATCTGTGGTCGCCATAACAAAATTTGCTCCGGTCTGCGCGGCCGGCTTTCTGCTCCAAAAGGAGCTCGCCTATTTTAAGCAGGCAATGGCCGCTCCGATGCGCCCCCTGGTCGCCATTGTCGGCGGCTCAAAGGTGTCCAGCAAACTGGG
>JACKQG010005649.1_pt1 | contig 13625 bp, 4 predicted proteins | sample 8237621 | NCBI WGS metagenome assembly JACKQG01 (sample SAMN15677084, study PRJNA649215) | marine metagenome | biome: marine; feature: Black Sea; material: saline water; isolation source: suspended particulate matter (SPM) from the Black Sea western gyre | collected 2013-06-09/2013-06-10 | depth...
CAGTAAAATCGACGGACTGCAGCTTGTTCAGGTCAAATGTCTTGTCGTAGTGTCGGACAATGTAATCGTCCGCTGTCAGGTACTTCGTGTTGCGGATGTTGAAGACCGTCAGCAGATTGCCGTTTAACTCGGCCCGAGGCAGCACCGCGAGATTGGGTATCCAGTTGCGGGCGTTGGAGGGTCGGACGACGCGAGCCAACTCTTCGGCGCTGAGCACGTCCGCGAGGCTTGCATGCCGTATTGTCCCGCAGCCCGCTAGCAATGGCATCGCTAAGACGAGAGCCGGAAGTTGGAAATGCAGGAAATCGGTAGTCCGAGCCACCTAACGCCGCTCCTCACAGGATAGAAAGACCGCGGGGAGAAGTTAGTACCGAGAAGTGGCGTTTGTGACAAGAGGATTTCCACGCCGGGTCGATCTTCGCGGTGGAAACTTGCATCGTTTTGATCCGTGGCGTCTGAGGGGAGGACCCACGGATGGCACCCAAGACCACGGATAAGACTGGAACTCTTTCCAGGGCGCAAGGAGCTTCTTATCTAAACCACTAATCTGTAACCCACCTCCATACGCACCCTCACGCCGCGAAGGCGACCGGTCGACAATATCGGCGATTCGTTGTCGATGTGGATAGCCGAACGGCCTACCGGTCCTCGCCCACTGCAGCCAGGCTCACGTCAACGGCAATTTCCGCTAGGACTGCTTCCAGGTCCAGTACGGCGGCCACCAGTACACTCTGCGATTCCTCCTCGTTCTCCGTACGGCTGTCGAACATCGCACCGACAATCTCATCATCCAGCAGAGCGGCATCACGGGCCAAAACCGTCTCATCCGTGGCGAAGTAGCGGTCGACGCGGTTGGTACTCGTGCCGGCGGCAACCGTCTCGATCGAGATGTCGCTTGGCGAAGAGACGATTTCGATCGTGATAAGTTGGCCGATCGGCTCCGCCTCGGCAACAACTTCGTCGACCACCGTGGCACCCTCAGCCGCCAGGGCTCCCTCGCCTTCCCCACTGTTCGCGTTTTGTGCGTTGATCACGGTTACCTCGGTCAGCACGTCCAGCGCCGACAACGCCCCATCTCGGTTGACATCCAGATAGGGGCCCGCTGACGAGGACAGGCTACCCAATTGTCCTCCGGCCCCACCATTGATCTTGCCGATCAGGATCAGCACATCCAGCGGTGTCACAAGGCCGTCGCCATTCACGTCGTAGGCGTTGTCGGGGTTGGTGTTGCCGATCGACCACGCACCCGCATTGACTGGCGTGACGGGCGGATCAAAGTTTCCTACTACCGGCGCGCCAAACTCGTCGCCAAACATGGCGTGCATGTCGGACCCGAACGGCACCGGCTCGAACTGTGCCACCCCGTTCTCGTTCAGAATCCGCTGCGGGATCGTCTCGCCGGCGGAAACCAGGAAGTACCATTCGCCGCCTGCCTCTGGATTGACGCCGGCACGATCCGGCACCCACAAGCCAACGTCGTCGATCCCGTCCTGATCCATGTCCGCCGCCACCGGCATCTCGCGCACGCCGATGAAGCCGAACTCGAGCGTCTGCACGGCACCGCCCCACGACTGCGGGCCCGTGGCCAGCAGGAACGTGAACGCGTCGTCCTTCCACGTACCAAGATCGTCTAGGCCATCGCCGTTGAAGTCGCCCACGATCGGCAAACCGGTCAGCGGGCTGTTGAAGGACAGATCGAACACGCCAGCCGCAGGGCCGAGACGGTAGTCGTGATCGGTGTCGAAGTACCAAGTGCTTCCTGCCAGCACTGCAACCTCGTCGCCATCAACGATACCCGGATCAAGCGGATTCAACGGGTTAACGATGTTGAAGTTGCCTGCCACCGGTAAGCCGTTGATTCCCGTAGGTTCGATGTGTCCCACAACGCTGTCGCCGTCAATGTCCTCCGGTACGCCGTCGTTGTCGAAGTCGATCAACCAGCGGAAATTGCTGCCGATACGACCGTAGGCTGCCAGCTTGTCGAATCCATCCGCCGCGGGATCGTCCACCGTGTTGAAGATCCCGTCGAGCCCGGGACCGGCAAAATTGCCCGCAAATACGTCGTCGGTGGTGACGGCCATCATGTACGTGATATCGCGGTTCGTGAAGTCAAGGTTGTCCGGGTCGAAGCTGTAGTTGCCGTTCGTGTCGATCCAGGCACTACCGGAATGGTACACGCCAAGCTCCGGTCGGCTGTCGACCGTGAAGCGAGCCATGAAGTCGCCGCCCGGCTGGCCGTCGCCGGTCGGGAAATTCGGCGGTTCTTGTGGTTCAGACGCGTTGTTTTCGCCGTCCAAGGCATTGCCCGCCGGATCGACCACATCGTCCGGTACCGTGAGCGTGAACCGGTCATCCGGAAGCGGACTGGCAAACGTCAGGATGATTTCCCCAACGGCTGGCGAACCTGCCACCGGGGCTGTTGGATTGAAAGCAATGCCTTGAATTGGAATGACACCATTGGCATCGCCAACCAAGCGGAAGTTGCCCGGATCCTGCACCGGATCGCCGTTCGTGTTCTCCTGCAAGGCGTTGTACAGGAACTGTGTTACACGATCCGGCATGTCCTGCACGTTGATTCGCAGACTGTTCACCAGCGGCGTTGGGGCGAGCGTCCCGTCCGGGTTGTCCTTGTGGTCGAACAAATTGAACGATTCGTTGCCTACGATCTCCACCGCATGGCGAGCGTTGGCTACACCGTCGGGATCGAAGATCTGCGGACCTTGCGTATCGACAAAGATGTCCAGGATCTGCTGAACCTCCCCTGCGCCGGTTACGCCGTTCACGTTGCCGGGGACGTCTTCGGCGGTCACCAGGATGCGACGCAAACCATCGATATTCGCCGCACCGAGCGCCGTGAGCAGATCCGGATCGTTCATGTTGATCGTCGAGGTCAGTTCCCAACGGCCATTGGGAAACTGGTTGCTGCCGTCCAGGACAATGGCCGTCGTCTGACCGATCAACACATCGCCGACGGTGACCGTATTGCTCAAGTCCGCATCCACGTACACGCGGATAAACGCATCGGCCTCGGCCCGGCCCCAGAACCTGGGCGTTTCATCATACGTAATCCGGTCGTCCAGAGTCGCCTGGTTGCCGAAGCCTCCAGCCACGCCGCTGTCGCTGTCCGGGTGCAAACCGTCGTTGGCCATTGCCGTTTCGCCAAAGGACACCGGCGGCTCCACCGTATCCACAACGATCTCCAACGAAACGCTGCGGTCACCCCACCCCGTCTGCTGCGGACTGGCCGGATCGATCATCTCGACGCGTGCCGTCAGGAAGTGGCTGCCGTCCGACAACACCGGCGTGGTGAACTGGTACACACCTTCCTGACCGGCCACGGCCGTGGCAAAGCCGAGCGGCGTTTGCGGCTGCGTGCCCGTCTGCGTGGCCGGAGCCGGCGAGTTGCCTTCGTCGAAGATAGCGATTGCGAAGCCAGCTACGATGGGCTGCGCGGGGCCGGCTTGGAACGGAATCGCGATCACTTCGTCTGGAGGCGTATCGTTGGCGTCGTTACCGGGCAGGTCGTGCAGGAAGATGCCATCGTCCAGCCGGAACACGAGCGTCGGCGTGGTGTCGCGCGTGATGTTGTCGAACTGCGATCGCCCCGTGTCGCTATTGTTCGGCAAATTGTTCAACGTGTCGTCGCCCACCGGGTTGTCCAGAAGTTCCAAATCGAACGGCGTGGGCGGTGCCAGGTTGACGACAGTCATGTTGTAGATGTTGATCGCGTCGGTCGCTCCCAAGACCTGCAGGTAGTAGGTCTGCCCTTGGACCGCCGGGATCCGGACACGTTCGTCAATGTCGGTCACGGCATTCTCGTTGCTACCGAATCCGGCGATGACATTTCCGGCCGCATCTAGCACATTGATGTCCAAGTTGCCGTTACCGGGCAGTCCCGTACGACCGTTGGCCAGAGTACCCTGCGATTGGAAGTAAACCTGGAAGTCCAGCGTCCCGGTCCTCTCGGCGACGACGCGATAGAAGTCCTGATCGGCCGGCGTCCCCAATAAACCGGGGCCCGGATCGATGGTCGGATCGACATTGATCGTTGCGCCCGAACCCAGGTACGTGGCGTTGGCCATCTGGCCGTTCGCCTCGAACGGATCCGTCTTGAAGATGAACAACCGCCCCAGTTCATCCGTGCCTGTGCGGCCCGTGATGTTGTTGACCGGCGTGACGTCCACGCGTTCCACTCCCACGTAGAGGATGGGCGGCGCCTCGCCGTTGGGATGGTCCGGAGCAATACTGATCGTGCCCATATCCGCGACTCGCGACAGACGATGAATGACCGTGTCGCCCAGTCCGTCGTCGACCACGTTCAGCCGGTCGCCGGTCGTGGACGGTCCACCCACCACGTCGTACCGCAATACGTCGGCATCCGGATCCGCGGCGGGGACGAACAACGAATCGCTGACCGTGACGCGGAACGTGTCGTCTCCCTCTTTGCCTTCCAGTCGAGCTTGTTCGACATTGCTGAAGGTTTCGCTCGAGGCGTTGCCATTGACCGTCGAGGTCAACGCCGTGGCGCTGGTTTGGCTGACGTCGATCGTGTCATTCGCCAGCGTACCCGGAATTCCGATCGTATCGAAACCTGTCCCGCCGTCATAAGTATTGTCGCCGATGATCGGTGTCTTGGCCGGATCGCCGCCCACTAACAGGTCGTCGCCGGCCCCGCCGTTCAACGTGTCGTCGCCGCGACCGCCCGTCAGCACGTCAGGGCCGCCGCCGCCGTTCAAGGTCAATGGCGTATTCACAGCCAACTCACTCGCGTCGATCACGTTTTGGCCGTCGTTACCGTTCAGCGTGGCCGAGACGAACGTGGTGGCGCTGGCGTCAGGCAGGGCCAGCACGGTAATGGTGTCGTCGCCGTTCTGACCGCTTGCGGCGACCGTCTGCAAACCCGTCGGCAACTGGCCGTTGTTCACGACAATCGTGTCGCCGCCGTTATTGCCGTTGAGGTTCAGATTGGTCTTGTTGTTGAAGTCGATCCGCTCGAAACCATCGACGGTGACCCGACCGATGTTGGCCGCGGCGCCCACCGTGTAAGTGATGTCGTTCTCTTCGGCGGTGCCATTGACCGTCAGATTCGCCGCGACGACGAAGTCGTTGACCGGTTCCAGATTCGTAAAGTCGATCGTCATCAATGTCGCATCAGCTGCGTTTTGATAGAGCAGCCGGCCGTCGGTGACCGCTTGACCCGGGGTGTAGATCACTTCATCGACCTCGGTGGCCGGAGTCCCGGTGACCGTCAGCAGGTCGCTGCCGCCACCGCCATCAAACGTGATCGGAACACCGATCACATCGGTACCACCGGCATTGACCGTGACCGTGTCGTCGCCGCCTTGAGTGTTCAGCTGCAAGCGGGCAAGCAGGCTGCCAATCGCCGTGACGGTGACAGCCGCGACGGTGTCGGTGACCGTCAGATCATTGCCGCCGGCCCCATCGGGATCGGCGACCGTCAGCCTATCGCTGAACCCGTCGCTGGTTTCGATAACCAGCGTGTCCGAACCGTCGCCATCTATCTGATAGTTGTTGGCCGAGCGCAAGCCGTCGGTATCATACGTCACCACATCCGAGTCACCACGAATATCGCTCGTGTCGATCGTCAGCGTGTCGATGGCGTTGACTTCGATCGTCGGCAGGCTGTCCGATTGGATGCTATCCCATGGATTCGGATCGGCGCTTTCCACACGGACTTCGTTGTCCCCTTCGCCCGGATCGACCGTGACCGTGTCGTTGGCGTTGTCGCCCCGATAGCGGATGACCTCGGTGCCGGTGACGTTCACCACCGCCGCCAGACCCGTGACGACTTGTTCGCTGGAATTGGTGGCGTCCGCCATGATCGTGACGGTCTCCGCCGTGGTATCGGTTGTATCACCGGCCAGGTTCAAGGTATCGGTCGTACTATCCGAATCGCCGCCAATGATTCGCAGGCTGCCGCCCGCGTCCAAGTTCACGGGCGCTTGGACGTTGATCGTATCGTTATCGCCCAGCGCCTCGATTACCACCACGTCGATTCCTTCTTCAACGCCGTCCAGGTCGATGTGTGTACCAAGCGTCGTTGTCAGATCGATGGTCGGCCGATCGGCGGTTGCGTTATCGAAATCAACCGCAAACGTATCCGCACCCGCGGTGCCGCGAGCCACGAGCGTATCAGCACCGCCTTCGCCCGAGACGTGAACATTTCCACCGATTCCCAGATCGGCGTATTGAATGGGCAAGAGAGTATCGGCATCCGTCTCATTGAAAATCTCGAACCGACCCGCGTCCGGCGCCGCGCCGGGAGTGTGCAGGAAGCGGTCGTTGTCGGCGGCGTCGCCGTGCAGCACCATTGTGTCGTCGCCGGCTTTGCCATCGATAATCAGAAGTTCCGCACCGCTAACGTTGACGGTGTCCAGTTGGGCACCGGTGATCGTGGCAGCGCCGACGCCGATGGCGCTGATATCGATGCTGGTACCATTGGCGGCATCATTCACCGCGACCGTGTCGCTGCCGTCGGTCGGGTCGCCGGCGTTCACGTTAATCGTCGTCAGGCCGGTCGGCGAACTGTCGTTGTTCAAACTGATCGTGTCGCCGCCGGCGCCGGCGTCGATAACCAGGTTAGTCTTGTTGACGAACTCGATGGGCTCGAAATTATCGACTGTCACCCGGCCGCTACTGGCCAGGATCTGCCCCGCCTCGTAGTTGATGGTGTTGTTCGCCTGCAACAGGCTGGCAATCCCCGGCACGCTAGAGATATCGAAGGTGGCCGCTACTACGTTGGTCGTGAAGGGCTCGATGTTTTCAAACTCGACAATCTGGCCGTCGAGCGTGTGCCGGCCACTGCCGGGATCGGCGCCAATCGCCACCGTTTCGTTTGTTCTGGCAGTGCCCCCGGTCTGCGTGATATCGACGCGGTCAAAGCCGTCGCCGCCGTCAAAGCGGATGCCGTCGAGCACGCCGATTAATCCATTACCTGCGTCGACGATCAGTTGGTCGTTCCCGCCGAGGCCGAAGACGTTGATCTGCTGGATGACGGCCAGCGGTGCGGTGAAGACGGGGGCCACGGAGTTGAGGAACACATCCAGCAGCAAGGGATTGGCCATGTTGCGGACCAGCCGGATCAAGTCGTCCTGGTTGATGTGGTCCTCGTCGCCCCGAATGGTCATCACGGGCGAGTCGTCCACGACCAACGACGCGTTTTCCATCTGCCACGCGCCGCGGCCGAAGGTGCCGGCGAGAAGGACGTCATCGCTGGCGTGATACTCGAGGTCGTTGACCAGGGCGTTCGGTAGGTTCGCGCCGAGCCGGGTCCACTGGGCGTCGGGGTCGCCGACCCTGAGCCGGGAGACGCCGAGGTTTCCGCCAACGAGGATGACGTCGTCGCCAGAGGTGGGAACGTACGCGAGGGCCTGGAGCAGGGAATTGACGGTCCCAAGATTCCGGGTGATCTCCGTCCAAGTGTCTCCGGCGTCGGTTGTCTCCCACACCTGGTCGGAGTCGGCTACGAAGATGTGCTGCCAGTTTTCGGGATCGGTGGCGATGGCCTGAACGGTTCCTCCTGGGAAGGGCATGGGGGTAACCGTGAGCGTGCCGCCGGCGGTCGAGCGGACGAAGACGTCGTCGTTGGAGCCGACGATGAGGACTTCCTCGTTGTCCACGCCGCCCATGCGGCCGCCGACGACGAAGCAGGCGTCGTCGTTTTCGTTGACGCTTGTGAAGCCTGCACCGATGGGAACAGCGACCCAGGTGGCGCCGGCGGCGTTCGGGGCCGTGTCGGCATTCGTAAGTTCGTGGACGGGGCTCGTGCCGCTGCCGCCGGTGACCAAGCGGCTCGGGTTCACGGAGTTCAGTTCATACTGGGGCACGAAGTAGTTGTTGAAGTTCGCGAGGCCCGGGTCGAGGGCCACCGCGGCGACGGGTTGGTTGGTCGCGGAGTCGAATGTGTGGCGTTGGAGCCCGAAGTTCTGGGTGCTCGGTAGCGGTGGGAGTTGCCCCCGCCGGCACCGGCGGCCTGCACGTCGCCGCCGTCAGCGCCGCGGAAGAGTTCCCAGACGAGGCTGCCGGCGCCGGTCTGGACGGACGTTCCATTGTCCTGGGAGCCGCCGAGGACGACGTTGAAGGTGCTATCCCAGGTGACGTTCGTGTATTCGGTGATGCCCAGGCCGCCGGCACCGAGGCCGTGCAGGCCGACCCATCCGCCGGGCGTGTTCTGCGGATCGACGAGGAAGTAGAGGCCACCGTCGTTGGCATTGATTAGTACGTCGTTACCGCCGGAGTTGGCGAACTGCAGGTCGCGGTGGTCGACGTGAGGTTCCGTGTTGCCGACGGCGCCCACGTTCTCGATCTGGTCCCAACTGCCCGCACCACTGGGATCGTAGCGAAGAACCATCGGGCTTCCGCCGTAGCCCTTGGCGATGTAGACGATGTCCTCGTCGCTGGGGTCGACGATGATCTGATCGCTGGCCGCATAAGGATAGTGGTACCCGAACCCGCTCTCGAATCCGGCCGTTACGGCGGCCAGCTCGGTCCAATTGGCGCCGGCGTCGGTGGACGTGAAAACCTGGGGCACATCGGGCGCGCCGGCACCATCATCGGCATAGGAGATCATGGCGTAGACCCGGGTCGGGCCGGCGCCGGAGTGCGCGGAGAGCATCACGGCCTCGGAGTCGCCGAGACTGGCATTCGTGGACAGGTCCGCGTTATTCACGTCGTCCCAAGTCGCCCCGCCGTCGTCGCTGCGATAAACGCCGTCTCCGACAACGCCCGCGTAGTAAACGTCATCGTTGTTGGGATCCACGATAATGTCCGTGACGGAGCCGGCGGGCAGACCCACGCCGGCGTTAGAAATCTGCGTGTAGGTCTCGCCCGCGTCCGTACTTCGGTAAAGGCCGTTGGTCACGGTTCCGACGAGCACGACCTGCGTGACGGCCGGGTTGTCCGCGGTGTCGTATGTGGTGGGCAAGACGACGCGGACCCGGGGCTCGGCGCCGCCGGGATTGAGCGGGAATACGGACCAGGTCACGCCGTCGTCCGTCGTCTTCATAATGCCGATCGGCGGGCCGCTGTGAGTGACGTTGACCCGGCTGCTCGTCGAGCCGGTGCCGGCAAAGACAGTATTGCCAGTGGCGTCGAGGGGGTCAAAGGCAATGCCGCCCGTGGCGAGGGAAGGGTATTGGTCGGTCAGGGGCGTCCAGGAGGGCTGCTCGAGCGGGTCGTCTGCGCCGCCGCCCCCGCCATCATCAAGGCCGTTGAATGGCCGGTTGCCGTCGTGGGTGCGCCAGATACCGCCGCTGATCGTCGCCGCGAACATGTGCGATGGATCGTTGGGGTCGATGGCAATGTCCTCGACGCCACCCGACGACGGATCATCCGGCGGCGCGTCGACGGCCTGGGTGATCGGCCGGGAGCCCTGCTCGATCCAATCCGGCACCCCGGCCAAATCAATCGTCAGCAGGCGCCGATCTTCCAACGCTTCGTGTTGGAGGTGCCGCCGCATATCCTGCCGGATCCCGCGACGAAAGGCGGCGCGGCTTCTCCTCTTGCGTCCAGTTGTGTCGTTGCCCCGATTAGCCTCGCGATCAAACAGGTTGCGGAATAACACGGCTAGGCCCTCTCAATCGTTTGTTGCATTTCTTGTTGACACCGTGACAGACTTCGCCAACACAGACCGCGTGGCGCGAAAAGTCCGGAAAACATGCACGCACAGATGGGTACCGCCACCGTAAAGAAACGAGTAACCCACTAACGCTTATAGCAATAAGTGAATCTAGGAGGAAATGGTAATATGTAGCGGATAGGAAAGTCAATCAGATTAGTGGTATTTTTCCGATTTTCCGGAAGGCGAGTACGAGATAAGATGGACCACCGAAATACCCGTAGGTGTACGCCAGCGTTCAGAATGGCCAACGAATCTGCGTACAGCTCTTTCCGTCGTCCAAGGGGCGGTACTCCGAGGACGCTGATGACTAGTTGGCGCAGGCTGATCAAGTGCACCACACACCGTGAGTGTTGGTGCGTTTCGCGCCCCGGTCTCGCTGCGATGCGGGCAGATGACGAGCCATGTTTCGAGCAACAGGAACCTACTCGTCGATGCAGTACAGATACTTGTCGCTGCGCAGCAGGATCTGTCCGTCGCTGACCACGGGTGATCCGTTGAAGATGCTGTCGTCGGTGGCGATCTGGTTGAAGGCGAGCAGTTCGAATTGCGGGCTTGCCGATAGGACGTACGCGCCTTGGTCGCGACTGACGTAATACAGCTTGCCGTCGGCCGCCACGGGCGAAGCGTAGATGCGGCCCGGACGCGGATCGAGCCGCTCTTCGTAGACCATTTCACCGGTCTTGATATCGGCACAATACACGGTGCCTCTGCCCTCGCTGGCCCAATACAAGTGGCCCTCGTGAATAACGGGCGATGAGACGTTCGATCCCTTACCGATTTCCCACAGCTTGTGCGAGCCGGTCACGTCGCCGCGCCCGCCGGCGCGGATCGCAAGGCATGTGTTCTTGCGGCCGCCAATCGCGTAGACGATGTCACCGTCGGCGAGAATACTGGGAACGATGTAGTCGTTGATCGCATCGCAACTCCACAGCTTCGTGCCCGTCGCCGGATCAAACGCCAAGACCTTGCCTTTGGTGTTGACAACCAACTCCCAACTGCCGTTCGCCTGGACCAATGCGGGCGTGTTCCATGACGAGTTGATGCCGGACTGACTCCAGATTTCTTTGCCCGTTTGCTTGTCCAAGCCGATCAGGTTGCCGCTTTCCACGCTGGCATTGACGATCACGAGATTCTCAAACAAGACAGGCGATGTACCGGTCCCGAAGCCGTGCGTCTTGGTGCCGCACGGCGTCAGCCATAACTGCTTGCCGTCGTGCGAGTATGCTGCTGCGCCGGTGGTGCCATAGAACACGTAGATACCGTCTTCGTCCATCGCGGGCGTGCCGGACGCATAGCCATGCAGGGCGATGAAGCCCTGGTAGGGTTTCTGCGGCGACGTGGCTGGCTGGGCGCTGTCCCAGATGATTTGTCCGTCCTGACGGTTGATCGAGACCAAGTTCCGCTGCAACTGGTCCGCGTCACCGGGCTCTCTGCTGTTCAACCCGTATCCGCTGTAGCAGGTCACGTAGATGCGATCACCGTAGGTCACGGGGCTGGATGCACCAGGTCCGGGCAAGGCGGTTTTCCAGACGACGTTCGTCTGGGCGTCCCAGGTTGTGGGCAATCCGGTTTCGTCCGACCGGGCGGCCGCGCCAGGACCGCGGAACTGTGTCCAATTCTCGGCCAGTGAAACGCTCGCGGACAAAAGAAGCGCAAATGACAGGGCGATCGAGACGCAGACTACGGTGGCTCGTTGCATGTTCGGGGTACCTCCATCGGAGATCTGGTGGTGGAATGATTCGGCAATAAAGGCGTGTACAAGGCGACGCATCAAGGCAGAGACGCGCAGACGCAGTCGTCGGTGTGCCAAGAAATACAAATACCACCAAACCGCGGCGAATGCAATGTGTGACCAGATTCTACGAAGCTCGGCAGGGTAGCTAAGACGAATCTGCAACGCAAAGGAATGACGTGCCTGGCACCACCTTCGGTGGAAAACAGAACACTCGAATTACAAGCAGAAGGAAACAGAGCCAGCAGAGGCTGAGACTACTCTCTGTTCGCTCTGTTGCCTCCTGTTCAAGATTCGTGCGCACATTGCACGCAGCGACACCGCAGTGATGAACAATCCAGGTCGAAGCAGGCGCAGTTTGCATGTCAATACCTTGACTGAAAAGTATAGGTTAACTATACAGTTGATTGCAGAGATTCCGATGGTGTTCTCTAATGGCCAACGTATTTGATCACAAAACTATGTCGTATAAGCATTTATGTCTCATTCGCAAGTTCATCACGAAATCGACGATCCTGTAATCTCCATTGGCGTTCTGGCCCAAAGGGTGGGGCTTTCCGTATCCGCCGTCCGCCGGTACGAGACCGAAGGTCTTCTCATCGCCCATCGTTCGGGGTCCGGACGCCGCTTGTACTCACATCAGGACATCAGCCGCGTCCAGAATATCCAGCACCTGATTCAGGATTCGGGCTTGAATATCGAGGGCATTCGCCGGATGCAGGCGCTGCTGCCGTGCTGGGACCTGCTTCCTTGCAGTGCCGAGCTGTGCAAGAGCTGTTTGGCCTATCGGGCTGGCAGTCGACCGTGCTGGATGGTGAGGGGCGGCGCCTGTGCTGCCAAAGAAGGCCAATGTCGGCAGTGCGACGTCTACCGGTGGGGCTCGTTGTGTACCGAGGAGATCAAAGGGCTGTTACACGATCAGACGATGTCGCAGGATTCCAGCGCGGCAGTTAGACAACTAGTGGACCGCAAGAAACGGTCCCGAGAGGAGGGTTGAATGGTTGGTTTGATATTACTCTTGGTTGCGTACGCTTCGATAGCTGTTTTTGTCGGAGCGGTCGTATTCCGAGGTCTGAAGATTGCTCGGCTGCCAATGCACTTGCGCTGGGAGCTGTACCCGGTGGCTCACGAGAAAGGACGGGCAAGCTACGGCGGCTCGTACCTTGAAGAACCGGACTGGTGGACCAAGCCACGCGAATCGTCGCTGGTCGGGGAACTGAAGGTGATGATTCCGGAGATTGTCCTGCTGGCAGGCGTTTGGGAGCACAACCGCAAGCATTGGCTTCGATCGTTTCCATTCCATTTTGGCCTGTATCTGTTGGTCGGGTTGATTGTTCTGTTACTGGCCGGCGGCATCGCCATCGCGGCGGGAGTGACCGTGTCGGCCGATGGCAGCGCGTTGGCAAAGGGGCTGTACCACGTGACGTACATCGTGGGATACGCGGGCCTGGGACTGGGCTTGATTGGCTCGGTGGGCTTGTTGGCCACTCGAATCTTGGATGCAGATTACCGTGAGTACACTAAGAAGGCAGACTTTTTCAACCTGGCGTTCTTCGTGGTGACACTTGCCGTGGCACTGATCGGCCACGCGCTGGCCGATCCCCATTTCGAGGAATTGAGAGCTTTCTTCGCCCGGCTGGTAACGTTTGACTTTTCGGAAGCCAGCGGACCCGGGGGCTTGATTGGATTGGAGATTGTGCTGGCTTGTCTGCTGGTCGCCTACATCCCGCTGACTCACATGTCGCACTTTTTCACCAAGTGGTTCATGTACCATGACATTCGTTGGAGCGACGAGCCAAACCTGCCCGGCGGGAAGCTCGAACAGCAAATCGCCACTGCTCTGCAATACCCGGTGAGTTGGTCGGCATCTCACATCCGAGGAGACGGAAAAAGAACCTGGGCCGACATAGCAACTTCCGGAGTCGAGGAGGAAGAGAAAGAGAAATGACAAAACGCGTCAAGATTGAAGATATATCGAAGCCGTCGCCCAAGCTAACCGAACTCCGCAAGGAGGACTTCAAGCCACTGCCTCCGCCGCTTGACGATCCAGAGTCCGCGCCCGACTTCCCGCCGTTGAGCGAAAATGCCTGCAAGCAATACGAGGCGTCCTTGGACGACACCATCGCCATCAGTATCCCGAAGCCGAAGGACAAACAGGAAGAGGACGAACTGGTCGCGAAGTTCCTGTCCGGGCTACAGAAACTGTTCACAAAGGAGAACAACTGGACGTTTCTGCAGCCGCTGATGCTTTCG
>JACKQG010005650.1_pt1 | contig 13625 bp, 10 predicted proteins | sample 8237621 | NCBI WGS metagenome assembly JACKQG01 (sample SAMN15677084, study PRJNA649215) | marine metagenome | biome: marine; feature: Black Sea; material: saline water; isolation source: suspended particulate matter (SPM) from the Black Sea western gyre | collected 2013-06-09/2013-06-10 | depth...
GGGCGCAAGCCCTTGCGAGTTCAAGTCTCGCCTTCGGTACCATTGATAATAAAGGCTTTCAATATTTTGATTGGAGGCCTTTTTATTATGGATTTTACGACCTGGCAATCAGGCGATCATAAAAAATTCAGGCTGTTAGTTTCCCGGTAAAGTTTAACAAAACGGCCAAAGGTGATTTCATCACACCATTCACGTTTAATATATTCATGGGCTGTAATGTTCAGCCTTTTTTCCACGGCCAGTTTTTTCAAGGCTGCTATTACCTCTTCATTGTTCAGGGTATAAATCGTATGGGGCCACTGCATATTTCGGATGACGTATCTTCCCTGGGCCATTGCCTCCAATGCCATTTTCCCTGTTGCATCATGATCTGTTAATCTTAGATATACCTTGCTGTCCTTAATGAGGTGAGTGATGACATGCCTGTCCACATGGCCAAAATACTGTAGGTTTTTCATTGGTTTTCGCCCTCTGCCGTCATGCCCGACAATATGGAATATCCATTCCGGTGAAGCTTTGGCAATGTATTCCACATCATTGATATGGTAAAAGTTTTCATTTATTTGGTTTATGTAGGCAAGCACTCGGTTTTGTCTCGGAAAAGGCGGTAAACCAAAGACCAGATGCGGCACCGGATTTGGCAGTACGATTGCCTTGATACCCATATCCGCAAGTTCGGTTTGAAGGTTCGGGGAATCACAGAATGTATTATTTGCCAGCTTGGCGCACCACCATGGATTTTTCTTAAATTTTTTAGCCCGCAGCACGTCACTGCCCATGTAATGGGTATAAACTTTTTTTTTCTTCAGGCGAATGTAGAAAAATTCCTTGATGTTATAATGGCCCCACATGTAATGTACAATACGATGCTGATCAATGAGCTTTATTCTCTCCTTCATTGACATATTCCACCAGTCATAGTAGTCAATCGTTGTAAAGGTAAATTCCTTAAGACGTTCTGCAATTAAGTGTATCCAGAAGGTGAGACCCACCAGAAGAATTTTTTTCGTTTTTTTTGAGGCAACCATTATGATTATCCTGAAAGACTCCTTGTGTTATACTGATAAATGATTCAATACCGGTTTTGCTACGACCATTTTTATTGAAGCACACAACATATTTTGGGCATATGGTAACTTCATCAAACTGAAAAATTTTAGATTACATTAAGTCAGAGTAACCGTCAACAGCGACAAAGCTTTGCTCTGGATATTTGCTATAAGGGCAACGATTTTCCCCACAACAATGCAGCCAATATGGAAAAATATCAAATATTGCCGAAGGAAAAATTCCTTTATCTCTTTTTGGTAATAGTTTATACAATTATATTTGGGTTGGTTTTTATGGTAACGCTAACGTAAATGATCCTAATTGATGGATATTGATCTTAATATCACTGTTCCCAAAATTGAACACATGGGAAATTTTTATCAAATAAAATTAATGAAGCATACCAATTTATTCGATCCGTTCGGTTTTTACTGGATGCTGGATTTGGTTTCAATAAAGGCTTTGTAGCCTTATTATCGTTATGGAAATATAGAATGCACATTTTTCTTGCTACCTGTGGTTCAAGGGGTGATGTTCAGCCAATGCTTGCCCTTTGTCTGGCTTTACAATCTTCAGGACACGATGTTATGTTGGCAGGGCCTCCTGAAAAAGAAGCCTGGGCAAAAAAATTGGGGTGCCCATATACCAGGCTTGGCAAAGATGTTACTGCCTTTGTAGATAATCTGGAAGATGCTGTTTCTTTTAAAACAGGCATTAAGTTCATATCTTTTGTCCGCCGGGAAATTATAACCCAGTTTGAAATACTGCCTGAGCTTATCAGGAATGCAGATCTGATAATAGCCTCATCTTTAGTGTTTGCCCTTTCCTCCATAGCAGAAGCAAAATCAATTCCATACCGGTATATCGCATTTACTCCCCAGATATTACCCTCCAGGGAGCATCCATTCCCCGGGATTCAATTTCAAAGGCTGCCCAGATGGTGTAACAAACTGTCATGGGATATGGCAAGGACAGGGGATAAATTCAACTTGACCCTGCTTATAAATAAAGGCAGAAAAAAAATAGGGCTTAATCCCATTAAAGATGCATGGGCGCATATTTTAGGAAAAAACACAATTATCGCTGCTGATAAACAAATAGCAAGAATTCCTTGCGATATCAAAAAGAAGACTACGCAAACCGGGTATATGCACCTGGAATTGCCTGAAAAAAACCTGCCCGGGCTTGACAATTTTATTGATGCAGGATCTCCCCCTATTTTTGCCGGATTTGGAAGTATGCCCAAAAAAGACCAGGCAAGGAATATTCCTTTGCTGGTTGAGGCTGCCCGAATGGTCAAAAAACGAATTGTAATCGCAAAATTCTGGGAAGGCTTTTCTAAATTCAGTAAGAGTGATGATGTTTTCTTTATTCAAAAATATCCACATCTAAAGCTGTTTTCAAAAATGTCAGTGGTAATTCACCACGGAGGTGCCGGAACAACAGCCACCTGTGCAGCATGTGGGGTACCACAGATTATTGTTCCCCACATACTTGACCAGTTCTATCATGGTCAGCAGGTATATTTATCCCATCTGGGTGCAAAACCGATCTGGAGATCAAAGCTTACTCTTGGGAAACTTGTATCAGCATTAAACTATTGTCTATATAATGATAAAATTCAAAAGACTGTTAAAGCCTGTGCAAATTCCATAAATCGGGAAAAAAATCTGAAATTGACTATCAAGAATCTAACTGGTTAAACCGGTGAAAAATATTTTCACTTGAGATTTTTTTATTTCAAGCTCAAAATCCCCCTATGTTAATCTTAAAGGGGTTATGCCTCGCTACCGGAAACATGTAAGCTGAACTTGAAAATAATATATGACTGAGAATTGTTGAACTCTCACTCAAATTCTTGACAGCAATTAACTATAAAGATATAAAAATTATATCTTTTTTTGCACGACTACAATAAGGATTTGTCAATGAAAAATATTATTAAATTTACCATCATTGCCATGCTGGTGTTTTTTACAAATGCCTGGGCTCAACAGCAAGCAGGGTTATTAAAAACTGTATCCGGTGATGTTAAAATCAAAAGAGGGCAATCTTTTGTGGAAGCGAACCCGGGGTTGCAGATTATGAACACTGATACTTTGATCACAAGGGAAAAAGGTTATGCTGGAATTATATTCACTGATGGAACCACAATAACGATCGGCCCGGAAACTGAATTTAATATCAGCGACTATAAGTTTGAGCCTGAAATTGAAGCCTACGCTTTTTCAATGTATTTAAAAAAAGGATCTGCCATCTACAATTCAGGGAAAATAGGAAAACTTTCTCCAGACTCTGTAAACCTTTCTACCCCAAGAGGATCAGTGGGTGTCAGGGGAACACGATTCATTATTAAAGTTGAATAACAGGAGCTTACAATGATTCGATATATCAGTATTCTTTTATGTTTAATATTTCTTTATGCCTGTGGATCAAAAACCACTGTAGTTCTTTTGCCGGAAAAAGATGGCAAAACAGGTTCAGTGGTTGTAAAAAACCAAGTCTCTTCTACAACACTTGATAAACCTTACACTTATACAGAAGTGACTGATGATAAATCTGATTTCCTGGTCAAATCCACTGATCAAAAAAAAGTGACAGACGAATATCAATTTTTGTTAAAAGCAGAACCTGCAAAACCTGCCCATTTTATACTTTATTTTGAAATTGATTCCATTAATTTGACAACAAAATCAATGACACTTATTCCAAAAATCCTGCAGGTTGCAAAAGAACGTAAACCTTCAGAGATTTGTGTAATAGGGCATAGCGACACTATGGGAACTATTGAATATAATAATGAATTATCCTTACAACGAGCAGAAAGCGTGGGAGAAATATTAAAAAAATATGATCCGGCCCTGAAAAACCTTTATATCAAATCTCATGGAGAAAACGATCTTTTGATAATAACAGGAGATAATGTATCTGAAGAAAGAAACAGACGAGTTGAAATAATGATACGATAAAAGCGAGGAATCTTTGAGAATACAATTCAAAAATGACGGACTGTCTAAATCAGAATATTTGCTGATCCTGATCTTTATAATTCTCGTCTCCCTATCCTTAGGTTTTGGATCATATTCCACTGATACCTTTTTTAAGAGTTCAGACTTTTTTTTTTATGACCGGTTCATGAAAATCACTGCTTCAAAAGAGATATCAGATAAAATTACAATAATAGATATTGATGAGGCTAGTCTTTCAGCTATAGGGCAATGGCCATGGCCTCGATACAGATTAGCCCAGCTTATTAATTCAATACATGATTATCAGCCAAAGGCAATGGGTCTTGATATTATTTTGCCGGAGCCGGATCATACTTCATTAAAAAATATTCAAATACAGTTTCAAAATGATTTTGATTTGAATCTTGAATTCACTGGAGTACCGTTATCTTTAACTGATAACGATGGCTATCTGGCTCATATTTTAAAAAAAAGCAGCATTGTCGGCGCGCGATATTTTTATTTTGATCATTTTAACAAAAAAATTACCCACAGATACAACCCGTTTAAAATCACAAATAGTTCTGGGTCACTTACTTTGCACAAAGCAACTGGAGTGTTGTCCAACACATTTCAACTCGAAAATTCACTTGAATTTACCGGATTTACAAACAACCGGCAGGATGAAGATGGTATCATGCGAAAGGCCCCATTATTGATTGAATTTCAAGGGGATATTTTTACGCATCTTTCTTTATCAACTTTTCTCAAAGCACATGGGATACAGCAAGCCCAGGTCTTAAAAGATTTATATGGCCTATACATAAAGGCTGGAAAATATAAAATTCCTATTACAAACAATGGGTATGTTCAGATACGATTCAACGGTCCTGCAAAGGGCCACAAATTTATATCTGCTGTGGATATTTTAAATAACAACTTCTCACAAGCTGATATTCAGGATAAAATTATTTTTATAGGCTCCTCTGCAATCATTTTAAACGATATTTACCATACAATTTATGATTCACAATTCCCAGGCATTGAAATCCATGCAGTAATCATAGATAATATTTATACAAACCAGATGATTATAAGGCCGGCCTGGGCACAAAATTTAATTTTTGGAATTTGTGTGGCAACGGGAATTGTCATGGCATTTCTGTTCTTTAATGCATCAGGCCCGACAGCACTTTTTTTGGGTACGCTTGCCTGGATTTGTATAGTCTTTATTTCAAGTTTTGTTTCCTATATGAATCTATCAATATTTATTTCTCCCAGCCGGCCTGGTTTAATCAGCATCACTCTTTTTTCTTTTTTCTCCTTATTTCATTTTGCCTTAGCCAGAAGAGCCTCACTCCTATTTTTAAAAGAACTTGAAGCCAGTAAAAAAGAACTCCAAAAAGCCATGCACAATCTGCAGACCACCCAGGTAACCAATGGGGTCTACTGGATCAAGATACCGGAAGCAGGGCTTAATATTTTGTGCGGTTGCCCCGGGGAAATCGTAAAGCATTTAATGATCAAGGGATATATAGCAACCGTATGCCAGGGGGATGCATGTTTTGAAACCGGCCCCAATGCGATCCTTTTGTCTGATGTATTGATTCAGAATGGCAGGTTTTCAAATCTTTCTGAATTCCCAGTGTTACAAATGCTGTACAGGCAGGGACTCATTATCCCCAACCATCCCAATAACAATGGGGAAAAACCTATTTTACTCGGCTCCCGGGAACAGATTGAATCCCAGAAACAATATATCTTTCACGGTAATTTTGGTCTGGCAACAAAGCAGGAGATCCTTGAAACAGGAGTTAGCCAACCCATGGCCGACGAAATGATGCGATTAAAAAATAAATTCAGATTTGGAATGGAACCGTCCATTGAGAATCTTCTTGATTCAGTCATTGTGGAAAAAGAACCAGTAGAAATAAAGAACCAGGTGTTTGTCCACAGGATCGGGCTCAATGTCTATGAATTTTCATACAAAGGCGGAACCACCCAGGTCAATTTAAACCTTGATGCAGGACAGACCTATACCTCTCCCTATTCACTGGGATATCATAAAATTAAAAGGGAGTATTTTGCCATAATTCACTCAGGAGAAGGGGATGGATGGAATACATCCAAGCCCAGCATGGGAAGTATTATGATCTTTCAGGGGGGAATTTATCTGATTGATGCACCCCCCAATATTCTTTACATCCTAAGGTCCCTGGGAATTGATATCAGTGAAATTATTGGTATTTTCCATACCCACGCCCATGACGACCACTTTGCCAGCCTGCCGGTTCTTCTACAATCAGATCATAGGATCAAATATTATGCGACCCCTCTGGTCAGGGCATCTGTCAGCAAAAAGTTTTCAGCACTCCTGTCCCTGGATGAAGAGGCCTTGTCCCGGTTTTTTGATTTCCATGACCTTGAATTTGACCAGTGGAATAATTGTGACGGACTGGAAGTCAAACCGATTTTTTCCCCCCACCCAGTGGAAACCAATATCTTTATTTTCAGAGCGCTTGGGAATGCCGACTATAAAACCTATGCTCATTATGCCGATATTATTTCCCTTGACCTGTTGTATAAAATGGTTGGAGATGACCCTGACAGTATAAGCCTGGATACCTACAATCATATTAAAGACGCTTATCTGATACCGACAACCTTGAAAAAACTTGATATAGGCGGCGGGATGATCCATGGAGAGGCCATGGATTTCAAGCATGATATGTCTGAAAAAATCATATTGGCGCATACGGAAAAAGAATTGACGGATGAACAAAAGGAGATCGGCTCAGAATCGAGTTTCGGCCAGTGCGACATTCTTATCCCGGGTAGCAGGGACTATTTGAGAAACTATGCCGCTCGATACTTTAAATCCCTTTTCCCCTTTCTTGATGAAAAAGATTTTAACATGCTTTTGAAGGCCCAGATCATTGATTTTAACCCGGGCTCCATGATTTTGAAGAAAGGAGAGTTCCCGGCCCATCTATACCTTATTTTAACAGGCATAGTTGAATACATTGATGCTGACTCAGGCATTAAAAACAATCTTTCCAATGGCTGTTTTATCGGTGAATTCAATTTGTTTCAAGAAAAATCGTCCTCAGGCGTGTACCGGACCCTTTCCCATGTTGCAGCCCTTTGTTTTTCCTTTGATTTTTTTCGCAGCTTTCTGGAGAAAAATAACATTTTTGACCCAACTGAAAAGATGTTCTCAAGGATTGATTTTTTAAAGTCAACCTGGCTTTTTGGGGAAGAAAGTTCCTATGCAGTCCAATATAAAATTGCCCAGACAATCAAGGCGATGGAGCTGGATGAAAACATCTCTGTTTTTGAACAGCAATCACCTGGCCTATATTTAATTAAAAGCGGAGAAATTCAGGTCAGGGACAATAACGACACCCTTTTGGAAACCCTGAAATCCGGAGCGTTTTTTGGGGAGTGTCATTTTTTTGAAAGGGAGAAGACCTACCTGCAATTTATAACCGCCCAGCCCAGTCTATTGTATGTTATTACAGATCCGGGATTACTGGAAATCCCCATTGTCCATTGGAAATTGTTAGAGATATATGAAAAGCGCAGGAAAAAAATGGAATGGAATTAATCAGAGCCTATTGCGTTTCTTAAGCCAGTATCTTCGAAATAATATTTTTCATTAATTTCAAATATTTTTTTCCCGATTATGTCATAACTGCTTATTTTATTGATAAAAAAAGAATCAGACAAAAATTTTAAATAATTCATTACCGTATTGACGGATATACTGACTTTCTGAGATTTTAAAAAATCACTTATATTTTTTGCAGTAAGCATGCTGCCTGTATTGTCTTCCAGAAAGAGAACCAGCCTGTCAAGAAAGTTGACATTTCTGTCAATTGTCGCGGACCGATGGCTTTTTTTGAAAAATATTTAGTTTAAATTTCTTTTCTACTTTATGCCCAAACCGGGAGTTTGTTATTATTCTAATTAAATAAATAATCAGCCATAAAATAAATATGGGCAAGAAAATGGTGCTGATAATGAATACCATTATCAAGGAAATAAAATTTTCAAACAGATCAGGAACTTCTGTTTTCAGCCAGAGTTGAAACTCTTTGAATTTACCCCCAAAGTCTCCCAGCGCAGCAATTGCTTTTTTAGTTTTGCTGAAGAACCCGTTTTCAGCCTGGCTTTGTTCTTCTTGAGAATCCTCCATTGATATTTCCTCAACAGGGGTTCTTTTTTTTATTTCTTTAACACTTGTTTTTATACTATCCACGGACTGGTTATACTTATTTTTTAAATGATAATCATATATCCAATTGTTAATGGCGACTTCTGCCGGAATAATAAATCTTAAAACAACAGCCAGTAAAACAAGATGCTTGCCTATTGCTAATATATTTATGGGAAGATATTTATTTAGCCACAGCCCTGTCAGCCACATGAACAAACCAGGCAGCAATATAAAATTAATAATGGATTCTGGTAATAATCTTATAAAAAATTCCTGAATACCAATGGATGCCATTGCTGCAAGTAAAATCCATGAGAACCTCTCCACAAGATCATTTAAAGGATCCAGCCATTCAAAAGGGCTAAAGGTGACTGTCCCGACAGCTTCGACTCCGATTTCAATTTTCTGAAGAACGGAAACAATGGCATTTGTGGCTCGACACAACCCATATGCGATGGTCGCTCTTTTAAGGGTTTGATCAAGATATTCAATACACCTTTGGTCAATACTTGTTATGCTGGGGCTGTTAAAACTGATATTCCGGATGGGGGTAATCAAAACGCAGAAAATGATTAAAACAATGAAGATAGATTTTATTATCGCCGGTATATCAGCAATAAATCGTTTCTGATTATCAAGCACTTCATTATTCATATTTATCCATTCTTAAATAATTTTAATAACTCAACTTTCGGCCTTAAGTCCTTGTAGCATACCACTCAACTCTGGCAACTTGGAAAGTTAATTTTAATAACAAAAACAAATTCCTGAATACCGATAAAATCAAGCATAGTAAAAAAATAATGTCGTGTAAATAATAATTTAAGCGAAATAGTTCTTGACAATATATTACGCATACGTATAATTCGGATAAATATAATAAGACAAGAGGTAAAAAAAATGAATTTCCCGCTTCCGCCTGACTGCCCATATTACTTGATTTCCAGGGCAACCCTGGCCGTTACATCCCATTTGAAAAAAGGATTTATCAATGAAGGAGTCAGTACAATAAAGCCGGCTTATCTTGGCGTTCTTTTGGCCTTATGGGATGAAGATGGCCTTAAGGCCAATGAACTTGGCAAAAGAGCGGGGCTTGAACCATCCACAATGACCGGACTTTTAGACCGCATGGAAAAAGATGCCCTTTTAAAACGTGAGCCTGACCCCCATGACAGAAGAGCAAATAGAATTGTTTTGACAAAGGCCGGTGTTGATGTAGAAGTTGCATCAACAAAGGTTTTATCAGATACCCTTGATAAAGTTTTTTCTTCTATTCCAAAAAAAGATATTGAAACCACAAAAAATGTACTTCACACCATTCTTTTAAATTGCGGCAAGGAGGATGTAAAATGAATAAAAAAATAGGGTTTACCTGTGCCTATACCCCTGTTCCATTGATCGAAGCTGCAGGTTTTTCCCCTTACAGGGTTTTTCCTGATACAAAAGCTCCTGACCAGGCAGGACATCTGCTTCATGATAATTTGTGCCCCCATGTCAAAAAAGTGCTTGACCGGGCCCTTGCTGATGATCTGCCAGAGCTTGAAGGGATGGTTTTTATTAATTCCTGTGATACCATGCGCCGTTTAGCCGATGCATGGAAGCAAGCAAGACCTGATGATAAAATCATCCTGATAGATCTTCCTTCCGGGACAGACATATTAAGTCTTGATTTTCTTTCAAAAGAGTATGAGCGCCTTTCCACAACACTTTTCAAATGGAATAATGAAACTTCTTCCCCAGAAATAATATCAGGCAGAATAAAAGAAAAAATCTCCTTATGGAACATTGTTGCTGACTTGGTTAAAAAGACTGAAGAAAAAATGTCGCAGGATTTTTTTCCGGGATATGCTTCCGGACTTCAACAGATCATAAATACTGCAGCCACAGAGTCAACAGATCATGCCCTTGCAATGGCGCAAAATAAACTTGAGCCTGAACAACCTGCCAAACCAGGCCTGTCTCCTGTTTTTGTTTTTGGTAATCTTTTGTTTGATCCAAAGGTGTATGATCTTTTTGAAGACTGGAACATGCATGTGACTGGAACTGATTTCTGCACTTCATCACGGTTTGTGACACATGTTGACACCGGTTTAGACGACAATATCTTCAGATCTCTGGCAATCTCATATCTTAAGCAGACCCCCTGTGCCAGAACCATGGACACGGCAATGCCCGGCAGTATTGCCCAGAGGATTGTTGAACGGGCAAAAAAAAGCAATGCAAAAGGAGTCATCGGGTTTACATTAAAATTTTGTGATCCCTATCTTGCAAGGGTTCCAATGATCAGACAGGCCCTTCAAAAAGAATCCATTCCCTTCCTTATGCTGGAAGGGGACTGTACCACAGGCTCTATGGGGCAGCAGCAGACAAGAATCGAAGCGTTTACAGAAATGCTGGAGGTGTAATCATGATGTATGAACATTTTGACAATGCTGTAAAAGGAATAAAAGAAAAACTCAATAATGATCCAGAAGGCATCAATGCCAGGAAAAAATATGTACTTGAACTGTCCAGACTTGGGAGAAAGCTTTATTCCAAAGACGAAACCATTGCATGGTGCGGCGTTACAGCTCCTTTTGATCTTCTCAGCGCCATGGGTGTCACCTCCTGTTTTGTTGAATTTGTCGGTGCCATGCTCGCCTCCACCCAGACTGCAGGTTATTTTTTTGAAGAAGCTGAAGATTCTGGATTTGCGACGGATTCATGTGCCTATCACCGGGCTGTCATGGGAGCGGTTTTAAAAAATGCCATGCCAAAACCTGATTTCATCATCGGAACCAGCAGCCCCTGCACAGCCGGTCTTGCCATTGTGGAAAATTTTGCCCACCAGTATAAAAAAGACTTTTTTGTTTTAAATGTACCCCAGAATTATACAAAAGATGCCATAAAATTTCTTGCGGCCCAGGTTGAAGAAATGACCCTTTTTGTGTCTGATCATACCCAAAGACCCTTATCAATGGAAAAACTTGGCATGGCCCTGGAAAATTTCAACCGGTCAAGCCAGCTTTTAAAAGATATCTATGATCTTGCCAAGACAAAACCCTCTCCTGTTGACAACAGGCTTTTAAGGGATTTTGGGGTTGTAATGCCACTTCTGATGGGTACTAAGGCGGGAGTTGATATCTGCCAGGCATTTAAAGATGAATTAAATCACAGAATTGCCACGGGCTGGCATCATGTCTCAAAAGAAAAAACAAGGCTCATGTGGATACAGAACAGGATTCAGCACCCCTTTCCCATGGATGAGATGCTGGATGATCTGGGGGCAAAAATTGTAGTTGATGAACTCAATAATGTCACCTGGGAGCCCATGGATCCGGACAACCCCTTTGAGAGCATTGCAAAGAGAATGATTTCTATTCCCTTTAGCATGGACACATCTGAAAGGATCAGACTGATGCAGAACCTTGCCCAGGACTATCAGATTGACGGGGCCATTAACCCCTGTCACTGGGGATGCCGCCAGGGAACCGGGGCAAGAGGCCTGATCTCAAAAGGGATGCAGGACATTAATGTACCCGTTCTAAACCTTGAAATCGATTGTGTGGATTCACGGAATCTTAGCAAAGGTCAAATAGAAACCCGTGTTGAAGCTTTTATGGAAATGCTTTCTTAAAAAAATCTGTAACTATTCAGCTCTTATGCTTGAAACCGCCCAATCCGATGGATATTTTTGTTCGATGCTAAACGCTTAACCTCCTGCAAATATCCATCAGACAGGGCTTTGAGATAACTTGTTTTAACGGACTAAACAATTACAAAAATCTTTTGCAAACTTTGATTAAGGAGAAGATCCAATGGTGTTCCTTGGTATTGATGTCGGCAGTCTTTCCTGTGATGCTGTGCTCATTGATAAAGAAAAAAATATATTATCCTACTCAGTTATCCCCACTGGAGTAAAAAACATTGAATCCATTGCTCAAGTGAAAAAAAATGTCATGGATTCAGCCGGAATCATGGAAAAAGATATCCAATACATTATTTCCACGGGTTATGGCAGGAACCGGGTCCAGGAAAGAGACCGTGCCGTCACTGAAATCACCTGTCATGCAAAAGGGATAAAGCATATGATCCCTGAAACACGGATTCTCATTGATATAGGAGGACAGGACAGCAAAGCCCTGCGCCTTGATACGGATGGGAATGTGGTGGATTTTGCCATGAATGATAAATGTGCCGCTGGAACGGGAAGATTCCTGGAAGCCATGGCAAGGGCCCTGGAGGTGGATATAAACCAGTTGGGAGATCTGGATAAAGGCGCTACAAGTGACCTTGTTTTAAGCTCCATGTGTACTGTATTTGCTGAAAGTGAAGTGGTTTCGCTCATTGCCAGCGGTACTGAGCAAAAAGAAATTGCAAAAGGGCTGAACCGGGCCATTGCGGCAAGAACAAATTCCCTTGTTAAAAGAGTGGCTAAAAACATTGATGGCCTTGCCGTTTCCATGTCCGGCGGTGTGGCAAGGAACAAAGGTGTAGTAAAAGCCATTGCTGAAAGCATGAACCTTGAAAAAATAAACACTCCTGAAAACCCGGATATTGTGGGTGCTCTTGGAGCTGCAATTATTGCCTTTGAAAAATGGAAGACAAAATAAGATTCAGGTGACCAGACTTACTTAACATCTGTCAGGAGTCAATTAGCTATCGGACATTTTTAAAGTACATTGTCAAAAATGCAATGCCTTATTGGTAGAAGAATAACTGAAAATCTAATCAAGGATGGCCTGAAAAAAACTTCTTCATCAGGCCATCCCCTTATACATATCTGATACAGAATAGTTAAACAACCGGTCTTGGTAATACCCCTGCCCGCTCAGCAATCTCAGGAACCATGTGTTCCCATTCAATTGCCATCATGTGGACACCTGCCACTCCTTCCATTTCCTTGAACTCTTCAACCTGTTCAAGAGCAAATTTTATGCCCTCCTCTGACTGGTCTCTTTTATCCACACCTTTGAGGCGCTTGATCAAAGAATCGGGGATATCCATACCAGGTACAAATTTTGACATGAAATTTGCCATACCGGCATTTTTCATGGGCGTCACCCCGGCCAGGATATAGCATTTCTCATGGAGCCCCATGTCCACGACCTTTTTCATAAAGTCTCTCATCTTGTCCATGTTAAAAACACACTGGGTCTGGATAAAATCAGCCCCTGCTTCTATCTTGTTGGCAAGCCTGTACACCCTGTATTCATAAGGATCAGCAAAGGGATTGCAGGCCGCTCCTATAAACATTTTAGGCGGGACATCAATGTCTTCATCATTCATGAACTTTCCCTCATCCCGCATTTTCTTTGCCAGAGCGATAAGCTGCATGGAATCAATATCATGAACATTTTTTGCCTCGGGATGATTTCCAAATGTCTGATGATCACCGGAAAGACACAGCATATTCCTTATGCCCAGGG
>JACKQG010005651.1_pt1 | contig 13621 bp, 9 predicted proteins | sample 8237621 | NCBI WGS metagenome assembly JACKQG01 (sample SAMN15677084, study PRJNA649215) | marine metagenome | biome: marine; feature: Black Sea; material: saline water; isolation source: suspended particulate matter (SPM) from the Black Sea western gyre | collected 2013-06-09/2013-06-10 | depth...
TCTGGGTGGTACGACTTAATAGGACTTTAGGGGTACGACTTAATGAGACTTAACAGGGTTCGGCATTGGATACAAAACGCCGAACCCCGAACGCCGAATTATGGGGCCTCTCGCACTCTCGCGGGATAACGTTGAACTGTTGCCTTGACCATGCATCTTTCACTCACCCTCCCTGCCCGCATCAACGTCCTAGGCAATCCTTCCGACGCCCTGGAAGGGGCGCATGCTGTCATCTCGGCAGCGGTGGAGATCCGCGCTGGCGCCTTCGTCGAGGAAGCCGACCAACTCACTTTCGAAGCGCTGCACCGCGAGGATGATGGCTGGGCTGTGACCGAACGTCTAAGCGCTGATCCCCACAACTTGAGCTACGATGGCCACTTCGATCTGTCCAAGGGGGCCATCAACCGGCTCTGCCGCTACACCCCGGAGCTGCGCGAGCTGATCGCCCAGCGACCGTTCAAGATCGCCACCTGGAGCGACGTGCCCCGGCAGAGTGGCATGGGCGGCTCCTCGCTGTTCGTGCTGCTCACACTGGCGGCGCTGCGGGCCTTCTACGATCTGGACCCCCTGCGCCACAACGACTACCTCCTGGCCGAGCTGACGCAGCGGGTGGAATGCCAGGAACTGGGCATCATGTGCGGCTTCGCCGACCGCTACGTGCCGCTGTTCGGCGGCCTGGCCTACATGGACTTCCGTGGCAAGCTCTACCACAAGCCCATCAAGGAGGAGCGCTACGTCACCTACGAGCGGCTGGATGACTACGTGCCGCACCTGCCGCTGGTGATCGCTTACACTGGCATCGTTCGTGATTCCGGCGACGTTCACGGTTGCCTCCGGCCGCGCTACCTGGAGGAGCATGAGTGCTATCAGGCGCAGGGCGGCGAGCCGCCGTTCATGGTGCGGGTCATGGAGGAGGTGGGAGCCACCGCCTGGCGGGGCAAGATCGCCTTGCTGGAAGGGGACTGGGAGACCTTCGGCGCGCTGATGAACGAGAACCACCGTCTGGTCAACGAGATGATGCACTACTGTGGCTTCGACGAGGGGGCCGGCTGGGCCAACAATTTGCTGATCGAGACGGCCCTGGCGCAGGGGGCGCTGGGAGCGAAGCTCACCGGCGCCGGTGGCGGCGGCTCCGTCTTCGCCCTGGTGCGGCCAGGGGAAGAGGAGCGCATGGCTGACGTCCTGTTGCGCACAGCTCGGCAGAAGGCGCTGGATGGGGCGCGGGTCTTTCACTGCCGCATCGCCCGGCGGGGACTGGTATTGGAAGTTGGAGGTTAGAGCTTGAAAATCGGAGGCCCGATGCCAGAGCACGCAACACGAGGCGGTAGCTTGCAGGGGGTCATCCTGGCCGCGGGCAAGGGCTCGCGGCTGCACCCCATCACCACCACGCGCTCCAAGGCCATGCTGCCCGTCCTGGGGCAGCCCATCGTGGAGCGGGTGATGGAGAGTCTCCACGCCCACGGTGGCGTGCGGGAATTCATTCTCGTCGTCAGCGAGAACGATCACGACATCCGCCGGCACTTCGCCGAGGAATCAACTCTCGATGGGGACATCCAGTTCGTCGTCCAGCGGGAGCGGCTGGGCATGGCCAACGCCCTGGCTTGCGCCGCCCCGGCCATCCACAGCGACTTCATCCTATCCGCCTGCGACAACCTGGTGGCCGACCAGCACGTGGCTGCTTTGGTGGCGACCTGGTGGGCTCAGCCCGATCTCGATGGCTTGCTCAGCGTCATGCGCATTGGCGCTGATCTGCTAGGACGCACGGGCATCGTGGAGTTGGTCAATGGCCGGGTCACGCGCATCATCGAGAAGCCGCCGCCGGAGGAGGCCCCGACCAACATCGCCAGCCTGCCGCTGTACATCTTCACGCCGCGGCTGTTGGAGTACGTGCATCGGGTGCAGCCTTCGGCCCGTGGCGAGTACGAGTTGCAGGACGCCATTCAGATGCTCATCGAGGACGGGGGAGAGGTGACCAGCCTCCCCACCGCCGGGCGGCTGACGCTGACGGGGCCGGATGACCTGTTGGCCATCAACCGCCACTACCTGGTGACCGGCCACGGCCGTCCGCAGTTGGCGCCGTTCACCGTCGGGCCGAACACGCAGTTGATCACCCCGTTGCGCATCGAGGAGGGAACGGTCATCGGTGAGGGATGTCTCATCGGTCCCCACGTCTACATCGAGCGGGATTGCCGCATCGGCTCCCACGTGACCATCCAGGATGCGGTGGTGTTGCGGGGCGCGGTGCTGGAGGACGGCACGAAAGTGGTGGGAGAGGTGATTTCGTAGGGGCCGCTCCGCAAGCTCAAACTCCAAATTTCAAAATCCAAAAGGGTGCCTCGTTTCTGGCGAGAACGTCGGAGATGAGGCCTTTTCGCGTTAGCGCCCTGTCACCCCGGAGGCGGACACATAGGGTACGAAGACGGCATGCAGCAACTCAGTTGTTGGTGTGGGGGTAGAAGTTGGGCTGGCTGTCGGCGTGGCCGTGGCCGTCGCTGTTGGCGTCAACGTGGCCGTGGGCGTCGGCGTGGGCTCGGGCGTCGCCACAGGCTCGGCCAGCGTGGTCAGCGTGGCCAGCACCGCCTGCGTGAAGTTGGTGAAATAGCCCTGGTTGAAATGCGTCAACAGATCATTGCCGGTGTGGTAGTAAGGGTTGAAATCGTGGTTGTTCGGATAGTAGTCCTCGATGGCCAGGATGGCCGCGTAATCGTTGTTCCAGAAGGAGCGGTGGTCGCTGGCCCCGGTGGCTTCGTCGTCCAGAATCTCCGGCAGCAGATCGAGGTCGTACAGGGCCACCGTCTCGCTGAAGGCTTGGGCCAGGGCCAGCGAGGCGGGGTCGGTGCCGGCGTGCAGGTCTATGTCCGGCCCACCGGCGCCATCCCAGCCCAGCATGTCCAGATTGATGACCCCGGCGATCTCTTCGCCCTGGGATCGGGAATGGGCAGCATAGGCCGCGCTGCCCAGCAGCCCCTGTTCCTCTCCCGAAAAGTTCACGAAACGGATCGTGTACTGGAACTGATGCTGGCTGAGGATGTCGGCGGCCAGCATCACCGCCGCCGTGCCGCTGGCGTTGTCGTCGGCTCCGGGCGCATCGCTCATCGGCTGACGGGAGGTGCTGTCGGCGTGGGCGCAGACGACGTAGATGCGCTCTGGCTCGCTCACACCAGTGAGAGTGGCTTCCACGTTGCGCCAGATCTGGTCATCGTGGACGTAGTCCTGATAGACGACGTCCAGCCCCAAGGCCTCGTAGTGTTCGTAGAGGTACTGGGTGGCCTTTTTGATGCCTTCGGAGTAGGAGTAGCGGGTTTCGAAGGTGTACGGCTGACCGTCGATGAGCACGGTCTGTTCACCGCTGAGATCGGCCACGTAGCCGCTCAGCGTGGTGGTGTCCACCTGGGTCAGAAGTTCGGCGATGAAAGGGTCTGGTGTCTCGTCGCCTGGCCACGCCGCCGACGGCTGGCCGATGAGCCCTGCTACCAGTGTCAGGGCCAGCACCAGCGCCAGCCCGCTCAGCCTGGTTCGAAGATGCATGGTGATGCCTCTGGAATGGTGTGTTGTCATCCGCCGGCCAACGTCGCCACGGTGACGCCCTCGTCGCCTTCGCCGCGCTCCCCTAGCCGCTGCTCGACAACGTAAGGATGTCGCCTCAGCATGTCCCACACCGCCTCCCGCAGCCGGCCCGTGCCCTTGCCGTGCACGATGCGCACCCAGGGCAGCCCCGCCAGATAGGCCTCGTCCAGGTACCTTTCCAATTCGGGCAGCATCTCCTCCACGCGCAGGCCGCGCAAATTCAGCTCGACGCCTGGCGAGGGGTGAAGCGGTCCCGCCGCCGGACGGACGGCAGGCGCGTGCTCGGTTGGCTGCTCAGGCTCCTGTGCGTCCAGCTTCCGCAGCCGGCGCAGCGGCAGTTCCAGCCGGAAGGCGCCGATCTGCACTTCGGTCTCTCCCGCAGCTTCGTCCAGGGAGAGGATCTCGCCGCTGGCTTGCAGGCTGGGCAGCCACACCCGCTCGCCTACCCGGAACGGCTCGGCCGGCGCGGCCGGCGGCTCGACCTTTGGCTCCAGCCGTTCGGCCTCGCGGGCGCGCCGCGCCAGCTCGGCCTCTGCTTCGGCCAGCCAGCGCTCGTGCAGATCACCACTGCGGCCCAACTGTGCTCGCACCTGCGCCACTTCCTGCTGTGCCGTCTCCAGCAGTTCCTGCGCCTCGGCCCGCGCCTCGTTGAGCACGGCCCGCCGCGCCGCCTCGATCTGGCTCAGCCGATGGCGCAGCTCCATCTCCTGCGTTAGCACGTGACGTAGTTTTGCCTCCGTCTCCGCTTGCGCCTCTCGCGCCGCCTGTCGCGTGCGCCGGATCTCCTCCAGCAGCGAGTCCGCCTCCAGCGATTCGGGCTGCACCAGCGCTTCCGCTTCGGCGAGGATGCCTTCCTGCAGCCCCAGCCGCCGGGCGATGGCCAGGGCGTTCGACCGGCCGGGCAGCCCGATGCTCAGCTCGAAGGTGGGGGAGAGCGACTCGACGTCGAACTCCACGGAAGCATTCTGCACGCCGGGGGTGGCGTAGGCGTAGATTTTCAGTTCGGAGTAGTGCGTGGCGGTCAGGGTGGTGATGGAGCGCTCGACCAGATGCGACAGCAGTGCTCGCGCCAGGGCGCTGCCTTCCTCCGGGTCGGTACCGGCGCCCAGTTCGTCCAGCAGCACCAGGCTCTGGGGCGTGGCCTGCCGCAGGATGCGCACGATGTGGGTCATGTGCGAGGAGAAGGTGGACAGGCTCTGCTCGATGGACTGCTCGTCGCCGATGTCGGCGTAGATGGAGTCGAACACGGAGAGGGCCGAGCCTGCGGCGGCGGGGATGGCCAGCCCGGCCTGGGCCATCAGCGCCAGCAGTCCCACGGTCTTGAGGGAGACGGTCTTGCCGCCGGTGTTGGGGCCGGTGATGACCAGCACGAAATACTCCGGGCTGAGGTGCACGTCAATGGGCACGACGGTCTTGGGGTCGAGCAAGGGGTGGCGGGCGGCGCGCAGGTCCAGCATTGTCCCCGGGTGGATCAGGGTTCCAGGTTCCAAAGTCTCAGGTTTCAGGTTCGAAGGTTCACCGTTGGAACCTGAAACCTTTGAACCTGCAACTTTCAAAGGATGTTTGCGGAAGCCGACGAGTTGCGGCTGCATGCCCCCGATGGCTTCGGCGTACTTGGCCTTGGTCAGGGCCAGATCGAGTTCCGCTAGCGTTTCGACCGTGCGGCGGATGTAGGGGGCCTCGTCCCCGACGAGTTCCGCCAGCTCGGTGAGGATGCGGCGCACTTCCCGCTCTTCCTCGAGCTGGCCCTCCCGCCAGCGGTTGCCCAGCTCCACCACCGCCAGCGGCTCGACGAAAATCGTGGCCCCGCTGGCCGACTGGTCATGCACCAGGCCGGGGATGCGGCCCTTGAACTCCGCTCTGAGGGGGATGACGTAACGGCCGTGGCGCTGCGTGACCAGGGGTTCCTGCAAGTAGACAGCATTGGATGACGCGGTGACCATCTTCTGCAGTGTGCTCAGCAGCCGCGTGTGCGCTTCCCGCAGCTCGCGGCGGATGCGGCTCAGTTCGGGGCTGGCGCTGTCCCGAATCTCGGCCCGCTCGTCAATGCAGCGGCCGATTTCCTCGGCCACGTGCGGGCAGCACTCCATGCGGGCGGCGATGTCGGCCAGGTGAGGGAAGTGGCTGGCGGCGCGGGTCAGCGTCTGCTGCAAGGAGCGGGCGCGCAGCAGCGTGGAGCGGATCTCCAGCAACTCGTTGGGCAGCAGCGGTGCGCTGCGCCGGGCCTTGACCAGGTAGGGGCGCACGTCGTACACGCCGCCGAGGTGGATTGTGCTGCCTTCCCCTAGCAGCCGCCGCGCCTCCGCCGTCTCCTGCTGGCGCTGCTCCGCCTCCCGCAGGTCGTCAGTGGGCGTGAGCGCCAGGGCCAGCTTCCGCCCGGCGGAGAAGCTGGCGTGTTCGGCTAATTGAGCCAGTATCTTGGGAAAATCGAGGGTTTCCAGGGCTTTGGAATCCATAGTCTTCGGCAATAGTTCTTGTCCGATCAGCTCCGAAGGGCTGGGGGAAGGCAGTATTTGTGATCATGGCCGTTCCTCCAATTCCCTTTGAGATATCTCATGCAACTCCGTGGCTGTTACGCCAGCTTCCCCCAACTCTCGGGAGAGCCGTATCATGCTCGCATAGGCCCTGATCCGCTTGTCCTGTTTTCCCACTGACAGCAGGGCAAGAACCACCGCGAGACTGAGTCCGGAGAGGAGGCCACCGATGCGCCGCGGCGGGGTGTTTTCGGTCATGCGCAGTGCCACGCGGTGCTCGCCCGCCGGCACGTCGAAGGTGATCAGCCCGTTGGGGCCTTCGGGCCAGCTTTCCACACGCTCGCTGTCCAACCGCACCTCCCAGCCGGGGAACCAGTAGGTGTAAACCTGCACGCGCACGCCGCCGGCCGAGGTGACCAGAAGCTCCTCCGACGCGCCGCCGTGGCGCAATGTCTTCACGTCGCCCTCTTCCGCCACGATGTGTGCCTTGGTCAGCGGCTCGCCGGCCAGGTACTGTTCGACCAGCGGGGCGTCCTCGGGCTGAGGCAGGCGGCTGGCCCAGGCGGTCATGCCGCGCATGTCGGTGAACTCCAGTTCGAAGTCAATGACCGCCAGGGGGCTTTCGTCGCGGGGTGTGACCGCGGTGAGTTGGGGCTGGATGTAGGGGGAGCTGGCCGACACGATGAGCAGGGCCAGGATGCAGGATGCAGGATGCAGGATGCCTCGTGATGCGTGATGCGTGATGCGTGACCCGTGTATGCCAGCGGCAGATCCTGCCAGGATGGCCAACGTGAGCGCGGTCAGCGAGAGCAGTCGCCAGGGGAACTGGATCAGCGCGGCCAGCGGCAGCAAGCGCCACACGGCCTGCGAAGAAGCGGTCATCAGCCAGAGGACGATGGCTGTGGTGGCAGCGAAGAAGAGTGCCACCCCGCGCTGGCGGGCAGCGCGGCGTAGCGCGGCAATGGTCCCGGCCATCGCCAGCACAATGGGCAGCAGCCCCAACTGGAAGCTCATACCGTCGTTCGGCCCTTCCACGGCGTAGCCGTAGCCCCAGAAGGGCGACAGGAACTGGTGCGGGTAGACGAAGTGCTGCTGGTACTGGTAGGTGGCGCGCACCCACTGCTCTTGCACGATGTACTGCCGTTCCAGCAGCATGGGGAGTAAAAAAATGCTGCTGAGGCCCAGGGCGAGCAGTAGTGTGCCAAGAATGAGGCTAAAACGTAAAACGTAAAACGTGAAACGTGATGTGTGTTGTCTGATGCGTGCTCCTTGTCCTGTGCGACCTGCGACCTGCGACTTGCGCCTTGCGACCTGAAACAGGGCAAAGATGACGAAGGCACTCAGCAGTGGCGTGAAGACGAGGCCGGTGACGCTGTGGGTGAGGAGGATTGCCGCGTAGGCCAGGGCTGCCAGCGCCACGCGGCGCAGGCCTCCCCGCTCGATCAGGTCCCAGAAGGCCAGCAGCACCAGCGGCAAGAGGGACAGGGCGACGTACTCGGCCAGGGATGCCCGCACGTACATGTTGAGCAGATGGTAGGGTGCATAGGCGTATAGCAGTCCGGCGATCAGCCCGCCGCTGTGGCCCCACCAGCGGCGCACCAGCGCGTACATCGAGCCAGCGGCCACGAACGTGGCCAGCGCCCAGGTCAGCTTGATCGCCGTGGTGAAGCCCGCGCCCAGCAGGTGGAACAACTCAGCCACGTAGTAGGACAGCGGAGCGTAGAGTACCCAGGTAGGATAGCCGAACCCCAGCGCATGATCGGGCCCCCAGCGCGGCCACCAGGCCCCGTCGCTGATGGCCTGATCGAACTCCACGAGGAAAAAGACGCTGTGATGGGCATCGTGGGCGTCGAAGAAATAGCCCGGCGCGGTCAGCGGCAGCACGGCGGGCAACGTCAGGGCCAGCAGCAGCCAGACTTCTCGGTTGGGCAACAAACGGCGAACACGGGACATAGCCCGGCTATTGTAGCACGGTTCGGGCGAAAAGCCAATCCGGGTCGTGCGGCGTGCTCCGTGCTGCGTGATGTCGTGGATTGCGTTCACGCTTTGCCCATCCCTCCAGCCTGTGGTAGAATCTGGCCTCTTGGCGGCTCAGGAAGCCTCTGAGGGCGATAACAATCAGTGGTTGAGGGAGGCGACGATGACAAGTGATGAGCGCTACGTGATGGCCGGCGCCGTGCGGGCGGCCTACCGCGCTGGCGAGGTTGATGAGACCATGGAGCCTATCGTGCTGGTGGACGCTGACGGCCAGCCTGTGGGCCGCTTCCAGGACGGCGACTACGTCATTTTCTACGACCTGCGCGGCGAGCGGGAGGTAGAGCTGACGCAGAGCTTCACCGAGCCGGAGTTTGACAAGTTCCCCCGCCAGGACATGCGGGTGCCCTTCGTCACCATGATCGAGTACGACAAAGCGCTGGACGTGCGGGTGGCCTTCCCACCCATAGGGAAGATTCGGGACACGCTGTGCGAGACGGTCAGTGCGCACGGCTTGCGCCAGGTGAAGGTCGCCGAATCGGAGAAATCCATCCACCTCACTTTCTTCCTCAACGGCAAGCGCAAGACGCCTTTCAAGGGCGAGAAACGGGTCGTGGTTCCCTCCCCTCACGTGATGGACTACACCCAGGTGCCGGAGATGAGCGCCACGGCGGTGGCCCGGGCCACCATCGAAGCGCTGCGGGACGAGGGCAATGACTTCATCGTCACCAACTTCGCCAACGTGGACGTGGTGGGGCATTCCGAGGACGATGAGGCCATCAAACGGGCCGTGGCGACGGTGGATCAGCACATTGGCGAGGTGGTGGGTGCGGCGCAGCAGGCCGGGGTGGCCGTGCTCATCGTCGCCGATCATGGCACGGTGGAGAAGTGGCTTTACCCCGACGGGGCCATTGACACCGGCCACACGGACAGCCCTGTGCCCTGCGTCCTCGTGGCCCCCGATCTGCCTGACGTCGCGCTGCGCGATGGCGGCGCGTTGACGGACGTCGCGCCCACCGTTCTGCAACTGCTGGGGCTGCCGCAGCCGGCAGTGATGACCGGCAGCAGCCTCCTGCTGGGGGATGTGCCGCGCCGCCGCCGGCGCGTGCTGCTGCTCATCGCCGACGGCTGGGGCCAGCGGGACGAGCTGTACGGTAACCTCATCGCCGCCGCCGACACGCCGGTGATGGACGGCTTGCAGGCGACCCAGCCCGCCACGCGCCTGACGGCCTCCGGCGAAGCGGTGGGCATGCCCGCGGGCACCGTGGGCAACTCCGAGGTGGGACATCTGCACATCGGCGCCGGGCGCTGCATCTACTCCGACCGCGTGCGGGCCAACCGGGCCATCGAGGATGGTTCTTTCTTCGAAAACAAGGCTTTCCTCTGGGCCATGCGCGGCGCTAAGCGAGACGGCAGGCGGCTGCACCTTCTGGGCATCATCTCATTCTACAGCTCGCACGGCTCGGTGGAGCACCTGAAGGCGCTGCTGCGCCTGGCCCAGCGGGAGGGGGTGTCCGAAGTCTACGTGCACGGCATGCTGGGCCGGCGGGGCGAGCGTCCGGAGAGCGGGGTCATCTACGTCGAGGATATCGAGCGGGAGATGCAGCGGCTGGGCCGAGGTCGGTTTGTCTCCATCATCGGCCGCTTCTGGTCGTTGGATCGGGAGGAGAACTGGGAGCGCATTGAGAAGAGCTACCGCTGGCTGGTGTACGGCGAAGGGCGGCGCGTGTCAGTCGCTGAGTAGGAGGACACGTACCACCGCCGATGGCCACGGATCACATCAGGATGTCCGTGGCCATCGGCGGTGCGCGTCTGCCAGGTGTTGATCCGTCTTGGTTCAGTACCCGTCGAAGTGCACTCTCCGCTCGTCGTATTGGCTGCGGGGGTGTTTCGTTTCCGCCGGATGGCCCACGGGCACCAGGCACAGCACGCGCAGCCCGCGGGGGATGCCCAGTACTTTCCTCACGTGCTCCTCGCGTTGCGGGCGGGGATACACTCCCACCCACACGGCCCCCAGATCGAGCGCGGTCACGGCCAGGAGCAGGTTCTGCGTCGCCGCGCTGGTGTCCTCCACCCAGTGATCGGAACGCTGCTCGTCGCCGCAGACGACGAAGACCAGCGGCGCGCCAGCGCACATGTGGCTCCAGGGATGGGTTTCCGCCAGTTTCTGGCGCAGGCCCTCCTCCTGCACGACGACGAACTCCCAGGGCAGCGAGTTGTTGGCCGAGGGTGCGGCCATGGCCGCCTCCAGCAGCGTTCTGATGTCCGCTTCGGAGACGGGCTCAGCGGTGTACTTGCGGATACTACGTCGTTTCTTGATCAGGTCTAGCATTGTGGCCTCCGAATTCAGATAAACTGTAACCCCACAAGGGTTACAAGGGCCGACGAATGACGAAGGCCCAACGACGAGTCCGTCATTCGTCTTTCGTCGTTCGTCTTTTCGTCACCTTTCGGCTCAGAGAAATCCCTCTGCCCTCAGAATCCCCTGGAAAGCCTGGCGTCCGTCCGCCACGGCCTTGGTTCGCCAGCGTTCCTCGGAAGGGCAGTACATCTCCTGGAAGTCGCGCTCGATACGTTCCCGCGCCTTCGGCGTTTTGGTGCCGAACCAGTGCATCTGATTCTCCCAGATCATCGTGCGCAGGCTGCGGATGAGGGCCGCCAGGGAGTCTCCCAGCGTGCCGAACTCGAAGCTCGTGGCGTAAAGTTGCGTGCCGGGAAACTCTTCGCCCGCCAGGGTGTAGAGGTAGTCCAACATGTCCCCGTTCATGCAGTAGAACTCGGCGGGGTCACTCTTCACCGCCCGCGGGCAGCCAAACTGCCGCTGTAGCTCCTCCGAATCTCTCGCCTCCCGGCAAGAGTTGACCAGGCTCATCTGATACCGCGGCCCGTAGCCGGTGTGCATGTCCAGGAGCACGACTCGCTCGTACTGTCCGATGTGCTGCCGGTACAGCCCGGCCAGCGTTTGGGTCTCCTCCTGGATGGCCGATCCGCCGAAGTAGAGCCCCTGGGGAAAACGGTACTGCCCCAGCAACGTGGTGGTGTGCATCCTCTGCTGTCCCCAGGAGCCCAGGCGCCAGAGCAGCCCGGCCAGGAAGGAGAGGTTGCTCCAGAACAGGCTGCCCACCGGCTCCTTGGGGTTCAGGAAGGGCTCCAGCTTGACGTAATCGGGGTTGACCGACTCGGCCAGGTCGCGGGGATGTCGGACAAAGTTGCGATTCAGGTCCACGTTGGCCCGGTTCGTCCGCCGCCGGTGCTTCATGCCCCAGGGGTTGATGGCGTGTACGAGCAGCAGGCCGGTGCTGTCCGGCTCCAGCCGGGGGAGCATCTCCTCGATGAACACCTGGAGCATGGCCGAGCCCACGTAGCCCTCGATGCCGTGCTGCCCCGTGGTGAAGATGAGCAGCTTCTCCTTGCGCTCCCGCGCCTCGGCCTCGATCCAGTCCATGGTCAGGTCCTCGTCGCCAGCCAGGCGCTGCGCCGCCAGCCGGGCGCTGGGCCAGAGGCTCTGCACCAGGCCCAGATTCTGGCGGAGTCTAGCTCTCGATGCCTCGTAGTTTGCGGGGAACAGGGCGGAAAGCTGTGCCACGGACGCCTCCTCAGAATGGCCCGAAACCGATGGCCACGGCCAACGCCAGGAAGGCGACGGTAACCAGCAGCACCCAGCCCCACAGTTTCAGCGACCACTTGATCCACTGGGGGTAGCTGACCACGGTGAGGCCCAGGCAGATGAGCAGCACCGGGTTCGTGGGATAGGCCATGTTGGAGAAGCCATCGCCGAAGGTGTAGGCGGTCACCGCCACCTGGCGGGTCACGCCGACCAGATCGGCCAGGGGCAGCAGGATGGGCATCAGCAGGAAGGCCTTGGCCGAGCCGGAGGCGACGAAGAATTCGATGAGCAGGGCCAGTCCGTAGATGATCAGCGCGGCGACCAGGGGGCTGGTTCCGGAGAAGGAGCGGGAAGCGCTGTGCAGGATGGTGTCCATGACGCCGCCCTGGGCGACGATGTGCTTGATGCTGGCGGCCATGAGGATCAGTGGGATGCCGGGAGCGATGCCGGCCAGGCCCTCGGCCACGGCTTTCAGCACTGCTTTCCCGCCGAAACCGGCCACCAGGCCCGCGCCCACCCCTCCAAGGAGAAACAGCAGACCCACCAGGGGGAGGGCGAACCCGGCGATGGCGGGGAGGAACGGCCCGGCCACCAGCACGACGAGGATCAGCAGGAAGAAGGCCAGGAACCAGGCGATGGCCCGGCCCAGCCGGGGGTTCGCTTCTGCCAGGGCGTCCAGATCGAGGGCCGCGTACCTGGCGCGTCCGGCCTGGTCTGCCTCGAACACGGGGGAAGCCTGCGGGTCTCGCTCCACCCGGCGTGCATAGCGCACGAGGAAGAGGGCGAAGATGGCATAGATGGCCAGGAAGATCAGCACGCGCAGCCAGGCTCCGGAGAAGAGGGGCAGGCCGGCGATCTCCTGAGCCACGCCGATGGTGAAGGGATTGGTGATGGCGGCGGAGAAGCCCATGTTCGTGGCCAGGATACTCATGCCCAGGCCGACGAGGGAGTCCCAGCCCAGGAAGTAGGACAGCGCCAGCATCACCGGCACCAGGGGCACGACTTCCTCGAAGATGCCGAAGAAGGCCCCGACCAGCATGAAGAACAGGGAGATGACGAGAAGCAAGAGGTATTTGCGTTTCCCAAAACGCTTCACGATGCGGGCGATGGCCGCCTGCAGGATGCCGCTGCGGTCCAGCACGGCGAAAGCGGCCCCCACCATCAGGATGAAGACGAGGATGATGATGACGGTGAGGCCGTCGGGACCCCAGAGCACCTCCACTGGGGCGGTGAACCAGCGCCAGATGGGGTAATGGGGCCGCTCCACGACCTGGAAGGATCGCGGGTCAATGATCTGCCGTCCCTCCTGGACGATGCGCGCGTAGCTGCCCGCCGGGATGGCCCGCGTCAGCACGCCGGCCACGATCATCAGGAGCAGCAGGATGAGTAGCGACTGGACGAAGGCCTTGCGGCTGATCTGTGCGCCTGCTTTGGGTTCCATTTTTGTCTCTCCTTGCTCATTTCAGGCTGGCGAGCCACGCCTGCGCCGAGCGCGGCGAGCGCAGGCGTATGACCGCTAGATGGGCGTATTCCGGCTGCTTGAACAGCACAGGATACTCCCTGCGCCTCCGGGGATAGGTTCGCAGCGCCCACAGGAACAGGGAGTCCCTGGTGAAGAGTTGAGCCCACAGCCGCTCGCGGTTGCCGGCCCACAGTTCCTCGCGGGTGAAGATGCGCCGGAAGGTGCGCCACACCAGCCGACCCATAACCACCGCCAGCGGGTAGTCCAACCAGACCACCGTGTCCGCCCGGCGCCAGACGATGTCGCGCACCCGGCTGTAGTTGCCATCCACGACCCAGGCCTCGCCGTTCAGGGCCTGGGCGACGCGCTCTCGGAAAAGGTCAGGCGGAGCGTGGGTCCAGTTGGGGCCCCAGTGGAGGGCATCCAACTCCACGTGGGGGATGCCGAGACGCTGAGCGAGGCGGCTCGCCAGCGTCGTCTTGCCCGAGCCTGTGGTGCCGATAACGGCGATGCGCCGAAGGCGGTCTGTGGTGGGAT
>JACKQG010005652.1_pt1 | contig 13620 bp, 12 predicted proteins | sample 8237621 | NCBI WGS metagenome assembly JACKQG01 (sample SAMN15677084, study PRJNA649215) | marine metagenome | biome: marine; feature: Black Sea; material: saline water; isolation source: suspended particulate matter (SPM) from the Black Sea western gyre | collected 2013-06-09/2013-06-10 | depth...
ATTACCGTTCAAAAAGCCCGTTTGGCGTGGATTTTATTTTCACCGGGAATTGCTGCGTAATAGTAATCAATCAGCAATTGAAAATTTTTTCTTAAAAAACAAGATGCCCAACAATCTAAATTTTCTATATTTTGATTTTCCGTCCAAATTTACTCGCTGGAAAAAAGGAAGCCGAGGCGTCCATTTTTATTATGTGTTATGGCAATGGGGGGCATATAAACAGGTAAAAGCCATTCATAAAGAAAAACCGTTTGATTTAGTCCACCACATAACATTTGCCAGTGTACGCCAGCCAAGTTTCATGGGGAATTTAGGGATACCATTCATTTTTGGGCCTGTCGCCGGTGGGGAAAAGGCTCCTTGGCGATTAAGATTTCGGTTTGGTATGCGTGGTTTTTTACTTGATAGTATAAGAGATGTTATAAATTTCTTTGTTCGTTTTGACCCTTTCATGAGGATGACTTTTAAACAGGCAGACAGAATATATGTCACGTCTTATCAAACAAAAAAATTAATCCCCAAAGGCTATCATAAAAAAATAAAAATAAAATTAGCTATAGGAATTGATAAAAAAGGACTGTTTGATTCCTTTGGAGAAAAAAAACTTAACTATAATATATTATATATTGGACGGTTTTTGTATTGGAAGGGAATGGACATAGGGATTTATGCTTTTAATAAATTATTAAAAAATGAACCATTTGCTAGGTTAACAATGGTTGGCAAAGGAAAAGAAAAAAAACGATGGATGAATCTTGTTAGAAAACTAAAGATAGAAGACCGTGTTGATTGGATTCCATGGGTTGATAGAGACTCCATTTCAGATATTTTTAACAGACACAACATCCTATTGTTTCCTAGCCTGCATGACTCAGGAGGGATGGTAGTGTTAGAGGCTATGGCACATGGTCTTCCGGTTGTATGCCTTGCCCTTGGAGGGCCTGGAATTATTGTGAATACCTTAAGTGGTAAAAAAATTCCAGTTCATGGAAAATCGATAAAAAAAATAGAATTTGAACTATATGATGCAATACGTTATTTGCTCCCCCCTTTATCTTTTAAAAGATACTCACAAGGCGCCCTACACCGAGCAAAAGACTTCACATGGACAAAGTTAGTATCTTCTATATATTCAAAGCCAATAAAATGATCAAGTATTTCAAAAAATTCCCTCTTCTGCTTCTATTGTTTGGTCCACCAGTTCTGCGGCTTGATGTAAGAGCAGCAGATGCTTCTTTGAGAACCAATATTGATATATGGATTTTAATCCAAATAGGGTTATTTCTTAGTCTTGGGTTATTATCTTTGCATAAAATAATCTCTAATTGGACAACCTATAAAAAATTTCTTTTTATTAAAAGAGTTAAAAATTTCATAACTATATTGTTATTGTTTATTATATTTTTATTTGGATCATGTTTTCTTTCTCCAAATTTTAAAATAACTTTTGCATTTTCATTTCTATTTTTTATAACATTAATTTCTGGTATTCAGTTCACATTTGAATTTATATCAACGAATGAAGTTACTACCGTTGACATGCTAAAAACCATCAGATTTGTTTGCATTTTTTTATTAGCCATTGTAACAATAATGCTTTTAACTTACCCTAATTTTGTATCTTCAAGCCAGCAATATTATGGTTTAAGGGTGCTTGGAGGTAGAGTTGCCAATGTCCCTCTGATATCCTTCATAATTCTTGTAATTACATGTTATGGTTTTATTTTTTACGATTCATTTGACCCAAAGCCTAAATCGATTTTTTATTTATTCATATCACTATTATTTATTTATTTGGCCAAAACGAGAGCTTTTTATTTTACATCAATTTTTTTTTTAATTTGGATTGGTTATTACGCTGTTTATAAACAACATAAAATCAGCAATGTATTAGTTGTGTCTCTTATGTTTTGGTTTTTTGCAATTTTTGGAGTTTATATGCTTTTTAATTCAAACCAGTTTTTTTCTTTTATAGTTCGAGGAGATATTTCAGAGCAAGACATCAATAGTTTATCTAGTGGGCGTTTAGTTATTTTTAACTGGGTGACCACCCGCATACAATCTTCACCATTGGGGATAGGTTATATAGCAGGTTTTAAAAAAGAGTTTCTCAACTTAGGTTATTTAAATGGTCTTCCGACATTTAGAATTGGAAATGCTCATAATTCATTTTTTGAAATTTTAATTGGAACTGGATGGGGTGGACTATTTTTTTATTGTTTACTATTATCATCCGTTTTAATTTTAGCAATAAAAACCTTAGCACAAAAAACCATAAATTCATATTTATACGATAGTGATATAAGGTTTCTACTTTTTTTATTTTTAACCTTGATAATTACTAGCCTTGTTAGCTCCGATTTTGTAATCCCCACATATAGTTCTTTTGGCATCTTTTGGAATATCCTCTTTCTCCTTTTCGCACTAACCTTAAAAAAACATAAATCACATTAAAATTTAATTAAAAAAATGATCGAAAATTGCGAATATTAATTGCACATAATAAATATATACATTTTGGTGGTGAAGATACTGTTGTTAATAATGAAAAAGAAATGATTAAGAGTAACGGGCATGATGTTTTTTTATATATTGTATCTAACGTACAAATTAATTCATTTAAAAAAAAATTAACAACGACTTCAAATATTGCTTACTCCATAATACAAAAAAACTTATTTTATAAAAAACTTTGTCAAATCAAGCCAGATATAGTTCATGTCCATAATTTTTTCCCGATACTAAGCCCATCGATATATGATGCATGTATTGATTTTGGAGTTCCTGTTATTCAGACACTTCACAATTATAGAATTATATGTCCAGGGGCATTTTTATTAAGAAAAAATAAAATCTGTGAACTTTGCGTTAAAGGTTCTGTGTGCAATGCGATTATTCATCGCTGTTACAGAAATTCTTTCATAGCATCCCTTTCGGCTTCTTGGATGGTTTATTACCATCGACAAAAAAAAACTTGGGCAAACAAAGTTGATCGATTTATTGCTTTGTCTACTTTTTCTCAAAAAAAATTTGTGGGAGCAACATTTCCCGCAAATAAAATTATTGTTAAACCTAATTTCGTAAAGATAAAATATAATTTTCATAGGTTGGATGAAAGGAATAGCAATGTACTGTATGTTGGAAGGCTGAGCTATGAAAAGGGGATAGAAACCCTTTTAAAGGCATGGGAAGAATTAACTATTACATTAAAAATCGCAGGGACTGGACCTTTTTTAAAAATAATACAAGATCTCAACTCTAAGACAATAGTTCCACTGGGTCATATAACTCAAAGACAAGTCTCTATAGAAATGGCAAAAGCAAGTTTTCTTATTATGCCCTCAGAATGGTATGAAACATTTGGACTTGTTATTGTTGAAGCCTTTGCCCATGGACTGCCAGTAGTTGCATCCAATCTGGGAGGAATATCGGAAATCGTTGAAAACAATGTCACAGGCCTTCATTTTGAACCAGGCAACCCAAAAGACCTGGCTGAAAAAGTGTTATGGTTGCACACTCATCCTGATGAATGTAAAAGGATGGGAGAAAATGCAAGGAAGGTATATGAAAAAAAATACACGCCTGAAAAAAACTATGAGATCCTGATGGACATTTATCAAAAAACAATTGAAAATTATGAAATCAAACATTCTTAAAATCAAGGTTAATATAACTTCCTATAAAAAGGTTGTTAAACAAATTTTGAATTGGATAGATGCTGATAATGCTGGAAAATACATATGTGTTTCAAATGTTCACATGTGCATGGAAGCATTTGATAATCCAGATTTTTGTAAAATTGTTAATGAGGCTGATTTAGTTGTGCCTGACGGCAGACCTCTTGTTTGGGCTCAAATACTCCTTGGACAAAAAAATGCTTCACAAGTTCGAGGCTCTGATTTACTATTAACCGTCTGCAAAGAAGCAGAAAAGGCTGGAATCCCAATTGGTTTATATGGTGGAACAGAAAAAACCCTTGCTGCTTTTATTGCTTTTTTAAAAACCAGATACACAAATCTTAAAATACCTTTCGCCAGTTCACCTCCCTTCAGAGAACTCACTCAAAAGGAAGAGGATAATTATATCCATAAGCTTAATACCTCTGGTGCTAGTGTTCTCTTTGTCGGTATTGGCTGCCCTAAACAGGAAAAATGGATGGCAAAGCATAAGGACAGACTAAATTGTGTAATGATAGGGGTTGGTGCAGCATTTGATTTCTTCAGCGGGCAAAAAAGCCATGCACCTAAATGGATGCAAAATGCAGGGATGGAATGGATTTTTCGATTAGCAAGTGATCCTAAAAGGCTCTGGAAAAGATATTTTAAACATAATCCAAGATTTATTTATTATCTGATTAAACAACTTTATTTTAAATGATAAAAAATTCAGAAATTAAGCTGATTATTGCATGCGCCCGAACGGAATTAACTCCTGAGGTTATAGTGAACATCAAAGAACAAGTCGGAAAAATCAGAAATTGGCAAGAATTAATCTATCTTGCATCATTCCACAGGGTGATCGCTCTGCTTTATACCAACTTGAAGAAAACGTGCCCTGATTCAGTTCCTCACGAAATTTTAAACCGATTAAAAAAACTATATACAGATAATGCTGTCTGGAACCTTTCCATTTCTATTAAACTTTTAAAAATAATTGATCTGTTTAATAAAAATAATATCCAGGTCATTCCATTTAAGGGACCTGTCATTGCAGAAAAGGCATATGAAGATATAAATCTGAGATCATTCAGCGATCTGGATATTCTGATTAAAAAAAAAGACGTCCTAACAGCAAAAAACCTGTTAGCCCAGCATGGATTTAAAGCTGAAATCATACTTTCGCCTGAGCATGAACAAAAATATCTTGAACATGAAAACTCTATTTCATTTTATGATAAAAATAATTTATCCATTGATCTGCACTGGGAAATTACAGGCAGATATCTGCTGAACCATATTTATTTTGAAAGCATTGAAGACAGACTGCAAACAACATTGTTTTTAGGCAAAAAAATTATTTCCATTCCAGATGATGTCATGCTTGTCTATCTTTGTGTGCATGGTACCAGCCATTGCTGGGACAGGTTTGAATGGCTATGCTGCTTTGTCGAATTGATAAAAAAGCAAAACGAGGAAAATATTATTAATGCTTTTTATCTTGCCACTGCAATGGGTGCAAAAAGAATATTTTTGCTTGGCCTGTATTTAGGACAAGATCTGCTGGATGCGCAATATCCAGAAAAATTAGAAAAAGCTTTTGCATATGATCAAGGTGTCATTTCGTGTGCAAATAAAATTAAAAAGCAAATTTTTGAGCAGAAAACATATTCTGATGGCGATGCTGCCTGGCGGTTTTCGCTCGTTCATCTTCTCATCAGGGACTCATATTTTGACAGATTTAGATACCTTGTTTATCTTTTTACCATGCCCACGATCAAAGAATGGACCAAGTATCCCTTACCTTCCTGGCTTACACCATTGTATTACCTGATTCGCCCTTTCAGACTTGCCATAACCTACATTTTTGGAAATAAGCTTAGCAATACATTTATTTCATCCTTGTTCCAGCGGGTTAAAGAAATGATTACAAAAAAAAAGAATTAATTGCACCATTTAACAAAAATTTAAATCTCACCTTTTTAAAACAATAGGCACAAACGCCATGCAAAAGGAGGTCAAATGCATTACAGCCTATCAATTATTTTGGAAACGGGAACAATTTAAATGCTAAAAGAACATCGTTCATTTATCACCGATTTACAAAAAACCCTGGACATCGTAATTACAGCAGGGTCATTCATTGCAGCATACTTTGTCAAAAGACATCTTCTCTTTGGTACTTATAGCGAACTCTCCAATGACCCCAATTATTATATTATTCTCCTGCTGATTATTATTGCCTGGTTTATTTCGTTTAAATGGAATGGCATGTATATGTCCTATCGCGAGCAAGAATTCTGGCAGTTTTTTACCACGATTTTAAAATCCAGTTTCATGGGGATGATACTGGTAAGCATTGCCATGTATGTCTTGCATATTCAGAGTATAAGCCGTCTTTTAATGGGTATTTTTCTGATTCTTAATATTTCTTTGCTCACTTTATCCAAATTTATTGTTTTTAAACTCCTGGAAAAAATCAGGACGGATGGGCTTAATACAAAAAATATTCTTATTGTTGGGGACAAAGAACGGGCACAACAGATTATTGAAGTGGTGGAAAAGCATAAAGCAACCGGGTACAGGATTCTGGGTTGTTTTGGAGTGGATAAAGAACAGCTTGGCAAGGCTGTTTTTAATGATCATAAAGTGATCGGCCTTGTCAAAGACCTTGAAGAATATCTAAAAAATAATATTGTTGATGAACTGATCTTTGCCATGTCTCTTAAAAAAATGAAAAACGGTGACCGGCATCTTGCCTTTGCTGAAAGCATGGGGATAAAAGTACGGATAATACCGGACTGGGAGCTGCATTACCTTATGTACCGGCCCAATATTGCTGCTGTCAATTTTGAAGAATTTTTAGGGGTTCACACCATGGCCCTTCAGTCTACACCGCAGAATGAAGGAAAAATGCTGATCAAGCATGTGGGTGATTTTCTGGGCGCTTTGATTTTGACCATTATCCTGCTGCCGGTTTTTATCGGTATTGGTATTGCCATAAAAGTATTTTCCAAAGGCCCCGTTTTCTATAAGCAGGAGCGGCTGGGCATGAACGGCAGACGATTTATGGTGTATAAGTTCAGAACCATGATTGAGCATGCAGATGAACTGCTCAAAGAGCTTGCAGAGATGAATGAGGCGGACGGGCCTGCGTTTAAAATCAAGAATGATCCGAGAATTATTCCCTGGGTGGGTACTTTTCTGAGGAAGACAAGTCTGGATGAACTGCCCCAGCTCTTTAATGTTCTAAGAACCGAGATGAGTCTTGTTGGGCCAAGGCCGCCAATCCCCAAAGAAGTGGATGAATATTCAGTATGGCAAAGGCGGCGGCTGTCCATGAAGCCCGGGATGACATGTCTGTGGCAGATTGCGCCGAGAAGAAATGACTTAAGCTTTGAAGACTGGATGAAACTGGATTTGGAGTATATTGACAACTGGTCTCTTTTTAATGACTTCAAGATCCTGGTGCTTACGGCTAAGGCTGTTTTGACCGGGGCTGGAAGATAGAATAGTTCATGTGCTCAGGATGTGGACACATTATGACAAAAGTAGATTAAATAGGGGGGTGTTTATGAAACTGATAGAATGGGAGTTGTCTGAAGATGCTTAAAGGTTCAAGACAAATATGGATTCGGCTGCTATGAATCCTATGAAAGATGTGTTAGTCAAAATCCGGACATCAGACATCTTTCTTGATGAGACCATCTATCCCAGAGAAAATATTGATCACAAACGCATAGGTATTTTTGTTGAAAATCTAAGAGATGGTTTTAAATTTGAGCCAATTGAGGTTCAAGCCTGTCCCGGCAAAAGAGGCAAGTATCGAATATTAGATGGTGTGCATAGATGGAGTGCTTATAAAAAGACCGGGCAAATTGAGATTGACGCAATTGTTAAAACCTTGAATAGTATCGATCCTCTGCTTTATGCTGCAAAATTGGCAATAGGCCCAAAGCAGCTTACAGAAGCTGAAACAAGAAATACGGCCAGACGTGCTTTTCAAACCAATCCCAAATTAACATCTTCTGAAATCGGCAGGGCAATTGGCAGATCAAGACAGGCAGTTGACTCATATATTGCTGATTTAAGGGCCACAACCCTTTTGGAGCTTGATCTTAAAATTTTTCATTTAAACCAGCTTGGTATTCCCCAGGACAGGATAGCAAAGAGACTGGGCATTCCCCGAAGGACGTTACGCGACCATTTGGCGGAAATGCCAGGATTGGCATTTCCGCCAAATAGCGACTTATTGAAAGGATTTACTGTCCCACAGGTCGCGCAAAAGCACGGCTGGCCTGAACCTTTGGTGTGGTCACAGGCCCTGAACAAAAAGGATGATCAAACCCGATTTAAAGAGCTTAACTGGGGGCTCAGGACATGGGATTTATGGAATTTTATTGATTGTGATAACCGATTCGGTGATGACTGGCCCGGTCGTATTCCGGCGCAATTGATAGCACACATCTTATATTTTTTTTCAGAGCAAAATGATTTAATTTTTGATCCCATGGCAGGAGGCGGTGTGTGTGCTGATACCTGCCTTGCCATGGGCAGAAGATGCTGGAGTCTGGATATGGATGACAGACCCGAAGCAAGACCGGAAATTGAACCCTATCATTGGGATTTGGAGGGCAAATGGGATGATTTACCAATTATTAACTCCAAGGACAAACCTGATCTGATAATTTGTGATCCTCCCTATTTTGATAAAAAGGCCAGTGAGTATGCAAAACAGAGCATTTCAGGTCTTTCAAGAGTCAACTACTTGAAATTTCTGGAAAGATTTTTTCTTTTTTTAAAAAAGATATCCAAGAAAAACATAAAACTCGCCTTTATTAACGCAGATTGGCGGGATTTTCAGAATTGTCCTGCCAATAAAGAAGATCCAAAGCAGGCTATTTTAATTGTAGATTATTATGAGATTTTTAAAAAAACCGGCTGGACTCTTACCCATATCATCCAGGCTCCTTTGTCGTCAGAGCGTTTTAACCCAGGGGTTGTGGCTGCAATGCAGAAAAAAAAGATCCTTGGGGTTACCAGCAGATATGTGATGATTTTGAAGTAACAAATATCTCAAGACTGGATGAAACTGGATTTGCAGTATATTGACAACTGGTCTCTTTTTAATGACTTCAAGATACTTGTGCTTACTGCTAAGGCTGTTTTGAACTGTGCTGGAAGATAAGGTTTTGAGAAAAACCTGGTAATTTTGTTTTGCGTCGATTATAATAGCCTTAAAACAGTCTTCAAAATATAAATTTTTGATTTAATAGGCCGAAAGAGGTATATTATAATGGAATTCTATTCAATGACCGATACGGGCATCGGAAAAGAAATCGGTCATCGTATCAAAACACTTCGGCTGCGTAAAAATATTACACAGATGGAATTATCCAAAGCCACCAGACTTTCACTGAATGCCATAAAATCTTTAGAAGTCGGAAAAGGGAAACTGTCAACGATCATCAGTGTATTAAGAGAGCTTCGCGCACTGGATAATTTAAACAATTTTGTCCCGGATATTCAAATCAGCCCGTTGCAACAGGCCCAACTGGGCAAACAGAGAGAAAGAGCCACAGGAAGCCGGATTAAAGTTTCAAAGGAAAATCAAAGCGATTGGTAAAAAAAGTCGACACTGCTGTTATCAAGCTATGGGGAAACACCGTCGGCGCAGTGACATGGCTGGAAGAGAATGGATTTGGTATTTTTGAATATGATCCCATTTTTTTGAAAAAAAGCCTGGATATCTCTCCTTTGCATATGAGGCTGGAAGAAGCATCAAGGGGGAATGGTATTTTTAGTTTTCCCGGCCTGAATCGGGAAACCTTTATGGGGCTGCCGGGATTGCTTGCAGATGTTCTCCCGGACAAGTTCGGGAATCTAGTGATTAATTCATGGCTGGCAAGAAATGGTCGTTCAGCTACTGATTTCAGCCCTATTGAACGTCTTTGTTACACTGGAAGACGCGGGATGGGTGCCCTGGAATTTCACCCGTCTGTCAGCAATAAGCTTGATCAGGCTATCCCGGTTGAAATCGCCTCAATGGTAGAACTTGCCCAAAAAATAATACTGGAACGGTCACAGCTTGATGTTGACATTGGAACTTCAGAAAAAGAAAATTCAGAAGCGATTTTAGATATTTTAAGGGTTGGAACGTCTGCCGGCGGTGCAAGACCCAAAGCGGTTATTGCAATAAACACAGATGGACATATTATATCAGGCCAGTCCGATGCCCCCAAAGGATATGACTTTTGGATATTAAAATTTGACGGGGTGGATGATATTGAACTTGGGGAACCAAAAGGCTACGGGCGAATAGAGTATGCATATTCTTTAATGGCAAAGGCTGCAGGGATTAACATGACCGAATGCAGGCTGCTTGAAGAAAACAAGAGAGCCCATTTTCTCACAAAAAGATTTGACCGGCTCAATGGATTTAAATTGCACTTACAGTCTTTATGCGGCTTAGCCCATTATGATTTTAATGCGGCCGGATCATACAGTTATGAACAGGCATTTTCCGTCATGCGACAGCTTAGGCTGACAAAAGCAGAAGCTTTACAGCAGTATAAGCGTATGGCATTCAACATCATTGGACGAAATCAGGACGATCATACCAAAAATATTGCTTTTTTAATGACCCCTCAAGGGCAGTGGAAACTTTCACCGGCATTTGATGTCATGTATTCACATAACCCTGCCGGGAAATGGACCCATCAACATCAAATGACCATCAATGGCAAACGGGATAATTTTACGATGGCAGATCTGGTTGAAGTCGGCAATTCCATATCCGTCTCAAAACCAACTGAGGTTATTGACAAGGTACTTGACTCTGTGAATCAATGGCCTGAATTTGCAAAAGAAGCGGGAGTGAACCCGGAACAGATAAAAAACATTGCACGGTATCATAGAACAAACCTTAAATGAAAAAAATTATTCTTTTTGCACTGCTTGCTGTTATAACACTCTCTTGCCACACTTTTATTGAACGATACGAGAAAAGCGGCCCTGAAATGCTGACGGATAATTGGGGTTTACATACGTCCAAAAGCAGCAAAACTGAGATAAAAGAAAACTGGCTGTATCTTTCCTCCCCAGATCAGAATCAAAGCGTCAATATTCAACAGGATGTTTCATCCTTTGACAGGGGTTCCATTTTAAAATTGTCAGCTGATATGAAATGCGAAAACATTCAGCCCGGAGAAAAACCATGGAACATGGCAAGACTTCTGCTTGTACAGCATGACGGGCTAAAAGACAGGTGGGATTTTCCACATTCGGTTGCCTCCTTTTCCGGAACCAGGGAGTGGGATCATTATAGTAAGTTCTTTACAATTGAGTCTGAAACAAAAAAAATCAGAGTGACTGCGCAGTTAAGTCGATGCACCGGGTCTTTCCAGCTTAGAAATATCCGGCTTTATCCTGTGATCCAGACACAGATTTACACAAGGGTTAAAAGAGGTATTCTCACTTTGTGGGGCGCTTTTTCCTTGTTTTTGCTGGGATCTTGTTTTTTCAATGGCAAAAAAATGATTGCCCTCCAGGCCGTGCTGGTAATCGCTTTTATTGCGATATTGATTGGCACCACAATGCCCAGCGATATGAAAAACCAGGTTTCAAATGAAGTTAAAAGTCAAATTCATGCAACCAGTGATGTTTTTGAGAATGCGATTCCATGGGATCTGTCCAAGGTCGGGCATTTTTGTTTTTTCGCATTGTTCGGTTTTATTCTTTCTTTGCTGATGAACCGGGAACCTGCCATTCTGGTCATGATTAATATCTTTTTGCTTGCCGGCGGCACAGAGATTGCCCAGTTTTTTATTGACGGGCGATCCCCGCTGTTCTGGGATTTTATTATTGATGCAGCCGGGGGACTTTCAGGTATTCTTCTGGTTAAACCGTTTAAACTGTGTTGGCCGGCGCCGGCAGATGAATAATGATACGCAGATTTTCAGAATTTTTTGTTTATAATGAAAATTACTATTAGCTTGCAACGGATTTATAATTAATGTATATTTTAACTATACATTAAAGCAAGGGGGTGGCTGATGAAAGCAACAGTGGTTGATTTAAGATATAAGATGAATGATGTGCTTAAAGCGCTTGATAGAAATGAAAAAGTAACGGTTCTCTATCGTGGTAAGGTTAAAGGAATTCTTATACCCGCTGAAAAACAGATAAAAAACTTGAAGATTTCTGAGCATCCTTTTTTTGGAATGATTGCCTCAGACACTGACAGATCTGTTTCGGATGAATTGGATACATTAAGGGGTTCCAGATACGATGATATTTGATACTGATATTTTTATATGGGCGCAAAGAGGCAATGAAAAAGCAGCAGCACTGATGCAAAAAACTCAGGAGAAATATCTTTCCATCCAGACCTACATGGAACTTTTGCAATGTGCTAAAAATAAAACTCAGCATAAACATGTAAAGGATTTTTTAAGCTCTTTTGGGTTTATTGTTCTCCCTTTGACAGAAAACATCGGGCATCGTGCTTCAATCTATGTTGAAGAATATACCTTAAGTTCAAGTATTCGTTCAGGTGATGCTATCATTGCCGCAACAGCAGTGGAAAATAATATGACGCTTTCATCAAGTAATGCGAAACATTTCAGAACGATAAAAGATTTAAAAATGAAAGTCTTTAAACCGTAATCCCGGTGCTTACGGCTAACGCAAATAGTACTCAACAAGAACTTCCAGACGTTCAATTAAATATAGCGGCAGTGAAATTAATGAATAGTCTACATCCTTGCGCTTTTTACCGATATTAATAATTGTCTTTATTGGATGAACCGATGGTAAAGATAAATCAAACCGAATACCAAACGGTGTTTTCTTTTGCCCCATAAACTGGTGTAAAGACTTTAATTTTCCGGAAGCCCCTGATTTTACCTCTATGGGAATTATGTTACCTGCAATCCCGATAACAAAATCTAATTCTGCATTAGATGAACGGCCCTCGCGCAACCAATATGTCAGGTCCCTGTTTGGTGTATCTGCAAGCAGATGCTGCAAGTGCTGCCCTATAAACTGTTCGGACATGGCACCTTCATTTATCAATTTTACATCATCCATTTGCGAGATAATGTGCCAGTTCACGCCACAAACTGCATTCATCAAACCAATATCGAGAAAAAGCATTTTATACACTTTTTCTTCAATATCAGCCTGTAGGGGAAGGCCTGTGCAATAGCTGTGAGTCACTTTTCCGATAATTCGGGCCATGGACAACAGATCAAGGTCTTTTTTTAGCGTACCACTTTGATCCTGGGAGGAAATATTGCTGTATTTGATTTTTTTCCCTACGTTTCTGGCAACAAAATTAAATACATTTCGCATACGGTACAAATTTCTTGACCCTGCATACTTTGAAAAGTCCTCTTAATAAGTTTCGATTATGGAATTGTGGACTTTGCTCACATTTTTATAACTTTTGGTGTCTGCAAAAACGGCGACTGCTTCAGGCATCCCCCCAATATAATAATAGGAACGTAGTAAACTTGATAAACGATTATGTACAACTTCACCGATTTTTTGATCCGGCGTATAGTGCATAATAAATGATCCCAGTTTTTCCTCGCCAACCGCGTTTAAAAATTCTGTAAAAGTCATGGGGCCCATGTGCAGATATTGTATTCTTCCGACGGGCATGGAAAAAGAATGATCGCTTAAAACAAATTCTAGAAGCGAGCCTGCGCAGATAACCGGAAGTTCCGGATTGTCTTCATAAAAATACCGTAATGCAGGAATCGCCTCCGGAACCGCCTGGATTTCATCCAGGAAAAGGAGTGCATCTTTATTGATAGTTCCCATGTTTGGCAAAAATTCAAGCTGCTGAATAATTTGAATTATTATTTTACGGGTGTTTTTTAATACTATCGTTATGATTTTAAGGGTTAATACGAAGCAATGGTGCCAAAATAAAACAGGATAGCGACTTTTGTCTTCA